>BCQL01000196.1_pt1 | contig 10308 bp, 8 predicted proteins | sample 1008151 | NCBI WGS metagenome assembly BCQL01 (sample SAMD00035459, study PRJDB4067) | museum specimen metagenome | biome: marine biome; feature: sea shore; material: organic material | host: Otohimella japonica | place: Japan:Kanagawa | collected 1927
ATTACTCGCTGGCAAACAAGGATAAGGGTTGCGCTCGTTGCGGGACTTAACCCAACATTTCACAACACGAGCTGACGACAGCCATGCAGCACCTGTCTCAGAGTTCCCGAAGGCACCAAAGCATCTCTGCTAAGTTCTCTGGTGTTGAGCTGGCTGGCGGGTCGGTGTTGGTGCGCCCGGATGCGGCCGGGACGGTGGTGCTGGGTGGTAAGCCGTATGTGGTGTTGCCGGCGGCGGTGCGGCTGCGCTGCGGGGTGCGGGCCGGAGATGCCGTGCTGTTGGCCGCGCGGTTGGATCGCGGGGTGCTGGTGGTGCACCCGTTGAGCGTGGTCGACGGGTGGCTGTCCGAGCACCACGCCGGGCTGCTCGGGGGTGAGGTCTGGTGAGTACTCCCGATTCGGCCGAGCTCGAGGCGGCGCGGTTGTTGCTGGCCCGCATGGGACTGTCTCCGGAAGATCTGGTGACCACCCCGTCGGAGAAGCCGGCGGCGCCGACGTTCGCTGACTACGTCCCGCGGGTGGCTGAGGCGGTGTCGGAGGGGACGCGGAGGGTGTATCGCTCCTACTGGAACAAGATCACTGATGCCTGGGGCCAGCGTCGGTTGGATGAGCCCACCCCGTCGGAGATCAAGCAGCTGACCGAGCAGATCCGCACCCAAGTCGTGCAACGCCGCAACGCCCGCGGCGGCAGGAGCGCGGCCGAGCACTGCATCGCCGCCCTGCGCTGTGTCTACAACCACGCCGTGGCTGACGGAATCATCACCGAGGCCGACAATCCCGCTCGGCGGGTGCCCAAGCCACGCCGGCTGCCGTCGACGCGGCGCGGGCTGCCGGATGCCCGGTTGGCTGAGATCAACGAGGTCGCCGCTTCCACGGGTAACGACCCGGCGTTGGACACGTTGTTGCTGCGGCTGCATACCGAAACGGCGTGTCGCCGCGGTGGGGCCCTGGCGCTCACGGTCCGGGACTTGGATGAGGATCAGTGCCTAATCCTGCTGCGGGAGAAAGGCGACACGGTCCGCTGGCAGCCCGTGTCACCGACGTTGATGCGGCACCTGCAGGCCCACGCCACCCAGCGCGGCGCCGCCGCCTCGGGTGGGGCGTTGTTGCGGTATCGCAGCGGCGAGCCCATCACCCGACGCCGCTACGACCATCTCTGGCACCGGTTGGGCCAGCATCTGCCGTGGGTGGCCACCCAGCAGATCAGCACCCACTGGCTGCGGCATACCACCCTGACCTGGGTCGAGCGCAACCACGGCTACGCCGTGGCCCGGGCCTACGCCGGACACACCCACACCACCGGCGGCGACGGCGGCACCACCAGCACCTACATCCGCGCCGACCTCCCCGAAATCGCGGCCGCCCTGGTTGCCTTGACGGGGGAGGAGCACCCGCTGGTGCCGTCGTAGTAGACCGGCCGTGGGAGGCAGTTCCACCGACCTCCCATGGCTAACTTTGATGATCAATCCTTCAAACCATGGCGAACTGCCAACGACGCCGCCGTCGTGAGTCGGGTTCAGACAGACTCTGGCCCACCAGCCCATACTGGGTACCTGTTATGTAGATGGCCACGTATGATCATCGGGCGCAACGGTGACGTGGGATCGAGGAGTAAACGGTGGTCGAACAAGTAGCGAACCCGATCCTGAACTCCCCGTACGAACCACCCAGCCGCTATTTCGAGGTTGGTTCCAAGGGTCCAACGGGTGAGGTTGTCCAAGGCCGGCGGCCCTCTGAGTCGTTCATCCCGATTGCGGCCACGAAGAAAGGCAAGAAGCTCGCCGACGGCGCAACGCAGGAAAAGCTGGACTTCGACATCATCGGGGAACGGCGTGAGCGCAACACCTTCATCAATGACCTGCGTCGCGAGGTGGAGCTCTGGCGCCACGGCGGCTACCAGCGGGTCACCCCGATCAGCCGAGTGGCACTGGCGCTGGCTCGGCAGCGGCTGATGGGCGCGAGATCCCCGTATTACCTGCTGACCGACTCACAGGACGGCCACGCGAAGGAGAACGAACTCGCCGGGAAGCCGCTGCCGCCTGCGCAAATGATCGGCGACATCCAGCATGGGTTCGTCTACGAGCGGGTGCAGCACATCACACTGAAGTTGATCGCCAACAACCCGGATATCCAGGAGGGCATGACCCGCGAGCAGATCGACGCGGCGATCAAGCGCCACGCGGACTACGAACTGCTTTACGACAAGCCGTACGAGGATAAAAAGAAGGTCCGGGTCTTCGGCAAGTTCACGCTGGAGAGCCTGTCCCCGCACCGCTCCCTCGCGTCCGCCGACTCTCCGACAGAAACCGAGCAGGAGCGGATCAGCGACACGGCCGAGGGGGCCGAGGAGCAGGACTTCGAGCAGTCCATCCTAGACAATCTCACCAAGGCGGGCATCCAGAACGGCAAGCGTGCTGAGCGAATCGCGTTCGCCCCTCTCGACCCGTACGCCGGGCACTACCTGCAAGCCGTCGGTGAGCGGGCAGCCGACGGCGAGGACGCCACCGGGCGAGTCGGAGTTGCGATCGGCCCGCAGTACGGCACGGTCAGCCAGGAGTTCATCAAAGACGCTGCCCTCGAGGCGATCCGTGCCGAGGACATCGACCTGCTGTGCGTGCTCGGCTTCGCCTTCGACCCGCACGCCACCGGCGTCACCGAGGCCGACGGCGTCTCCGTCGAGGCAAGCGATGACGGCTTCGCGAGCGTGGAGGGCGAACGCAAGCTCGGCCGGATCAAGGTGCTGTTCGTGCGCATGAACGCCGACCTACTGTTCGGCAGCGAACTGCAGAAAACCGACAAGGCCAACCTGTTCACCGTCTTCGGCGAGCCGGACATCGAGTACAACTACACCGACGACGGCCAGATCGTTGTCGATCTGCACGGTGTCGACGTCTACGACCCCACCACGGGCGAGGTTCGCAGCAACGACACCGGCCAGATCGCCCTATGGATGGTCGACACGGATTACAACGAGGAGTGGTTCTTCGTCTGCCACTGCTACTTCACCGGTGGCAACGATCCCTACAAGCGCCTCAAGTCCGCACTGAAAGCGGAGATCGACGCCGACGCCTGGGCGACGCTCTACGCCAACCGCTCCCGCCCATTCGACAAGCCCGAGACCGGGAAGATCGCCGTCAAGGTCATCAACGACTACGGCGACGAGGTCATGAAGGTCTTTGAGGTCTGAGACAGCAGACGACAAACCCTGTCACTTCTCCTGGAGGCTCCATGAAGGCTGACACCCGTACCCTGCAGGGCGTCCTGCATGGGGACCGACAGTTCATCGTGCCGGTGTATCAACGCCCTTACGTCTGGACCCAGGAGAAACAATGGCAGCCACTCTGGGAGGACGTGGAGTCCACCATCAATCGGCTGGCAGAAGCGCGCAGCGACGGCTTCGACAAGCTACTGGACGCTGCGGCGGCCGACGCCTTCGCTGCGCCCCACTTTCTCGGCGCCGTGGTCATCGAGCAAGCGCCCACGGCGACCGGTGATGTGGAGACGCGGCTTGTCGTGGACGGTCAACAACGCTTTACGACAGTGCAACTGCTGCTCTGCGGCGTCTTGGATGCCCTCGATGCTGCCGGTGTCAGTAAGCCACTGCGCGCGAAGCTGCGGAAAGCGATCCGAAACGACACGGATGTCGTTGAAGCGGACAAGATGCACAAGGTCGACCCGCGTCCCGCCGAGCGTGCCGAGTTCCTCGCCGCGATGACCGCCGTCCAGCCGGATGCCGAAACCTCGAAGTTCGCGGCGGCTCGCGTCTACTTTGCCGCCGCGGCTCGCGACTTCCTGGCAGACTCACAAGTGCCGGAGGACCCGTACGGTGAGGGCTCGATTGAGGAGCAGCGCGCGTCCCTGCTCACCGCGACGTTGCTGGGGCTGGTGAAACTGGTAGTGATCGATCTGGAAGCGACAGACGACGCACAGGTGATCTTCGAAGCGCTCAACGCCCGCAACACCCCGCTGTCGGCTACCGACCTGGTGAAGAACCTGCTGTTCATGCGCGCCCAGGCACAGCACGAAGACCCGCAACAACTGTATGACTCGCTGTGGAAACGGTTCGACGACGACAGCGAGTGGTGGCTCGACGTTGTCGGTGTCGGACATGCTCAGCGCGCACGCCAGGACTGGCTACTCGGTGACTGGTTGATCGCCCAGCGCGGGCAGGTCATCAATGTCGGCAGGCTGTACGGTGAGTTCCGTCAGTGGCTCGACACGAGCGGGACCAAACCTCTTGATGCGCTGACCAACCTCAACGCCTACGCGGATGCCTACGAGATCCTGCACGGGCGTAAGCCGGGCGCAACGGCTGCAGAGCTGCTTGCTTACCAGCGGCTCGATGCACTCAACATCGCCGCCGCCACGCCACTGCTGCTCTGGTTGCTCGTCCAATCGTCGGACATTATGGCTGCCGGGGAGCGCGAGAGGGCCTTCCGTGCCATCGAGTCGTACGTGGTCCGCAGGATGGCGACGAAGGCGCAGACTCGTGCGTACGGTAGTGCGTTCGCCGAGCTGCTCAGAGTCGCTCGCGCCGCGCCCGAGCATCCCGGGCAGGCTGTCATCGCAGCATTACAGGAAGCACCCCACGGGTACGCGTGGCCCACTGCCGACGATCTCGAGGATGCCTTCCGCGAAGGCCGCTATTACGGAGCCGGAGGGATCAACCAGGAAAGAATCCGGTTGCTGCTATCCGGAGTCGACGCCAAGCTCCAGAGGGAGGCCGACAAGTCCGAACCCATGACAATCGAATACGATGGTCTGCAGGTTGAGCATGTGATCCCGCAGAAGTGGCGACAATACTGGCCGGTGACCGAAACCGAAGGCGACGCGCGCGCAGTCGCGGAGGACCAACGCGACCGGCACATCCACCGGATCGGCAACCTGACCCTGGTCACAGCGCAGCTCAACCCATCCCTGAGCAACGATCCGTGGACCGCGAAGAAGCAGGAACTGGCCAAGCATTCCAAGCTGGAGTTGAACGCCCTGCTCATCGAACAGGACGACTGGGACGAGGCACGCATCGACGAGCGCAGCCAGTGGCTCGCTCACCAGATTGACTACGTATGGCCCGGTCCCGATGCGTCGGTGTGGAGCGTTTGAGTGGAATGTTTCCAGCCTGGCATCCGGTAGACGTCAAGGAGTGGGACTCCGACGAAATCGAAGAACAGCTCGGCACGAAGGAGAAGTACTGGGTCCGGGACCCTGCAGGCACCTCGTGGCTGTTCAAGTACGCCAGACTGCGTGATGGTGTCGTGCGCGGTGAGGACTGGGCCGAGTGGGTCGCGCATCGGCTCGGCGAACTCATTGGCGTGCCAACTGTAGAGATCCGACCAGCCTGGCATGACGACAAGCGCGGCATCGTCTCTCGATCTCTCGTGCCACCAGGTTGCAGGCTGGAACATGGTAACGAGCTGCTCCGACGTGTCGATCCGGATTACGACTCAGAGCTCAGTCGTCAGAATCCCCGATACACGCCCGAGGCCGTCCGACAGTGCCTGGACGACGTGTTGCCGCCCGAGGGAAGCGATGACCTCAGCTGGTGTACGGCATTCGACGTGTGGTGTGGTTACCTACTCTTGGACGCGTGGGTCGGTGGCCGTGACCGACATCATGAGAACTGGGCGGCTGTGACCGGCGGAACGCAACGGTGGCTGTACCCGTCTTTTGACCACGGCAACTGCCTCGGCTTCCAGGAGACCGAGGCCAAACGGCGGGCTTGCATAGAACACCCGGACCAGCTGATGACGTGGGCGCGAAAAGGTCGTAGTCATCACTTCGCTGGGCGACCGAGACTGGTGGACCTCGCTCGGGAGGCGTTGGCGATGGCAGAACCAGCCGCACGCTGTTACTGGCGGGAACGGTTGGCTGCCGTCAACCGAACCAAGCTGGTAGAGCTGCTACAGCTCGTGCCAGCGGCGATAATGTCAGACCCTGCCCGTAGCTTCTGTGTAGAGTTGCTGACGTTGAACCAGAGGAGAGTGCTCGATGGCGACTGAGGTGCTAACTCAAGGGCAGGCGCTCCCTGTCGGCAGCGCAGCCCGGTTGCTGCTGATCTGGCAGAGCCCAGAGACTCGCGGGTTCGTACGGGTCGCCGCGCTCGACCATCTGGTTGACGGACGCTACGCGTTCCGCTACCTGGATGCAGCGCGGGGCGGTGAGTTCCAACCATTGGTCGAGTTTCCAGACTTCGACGCGGTCTACGTGTCCGATAAGCTTCCGGCCTTCTTCGGCAACCGGGTGATGTCACACCGGCGAGACTCGTACCCGACCTACCGGCACTGGATTGGGCTCGACGAACCAGGCTCGGACACCCCGTTCGAGGTGCTGACGCGAACTGGTGCCCCGCGTGCAACCGACACGTTTCACATAGTCGATGACCTGCGTCTCGGTCCGGACGGCAGCGTTGTCAGCCGGTTCCTGGCATCCGGCGTGCGGCACGTGTTCGGCGCGACCAAGCGGCTCAAGCAGCTTCACGAAGGCCAGCGGCTCGAGCTGCGAAGCGAACCGGACAATCCGGTCAACGATCGAGCGATTCTCATTGACATGGTCGCGGAAGAATCCGTCGGCTATGTGCCCGACTGGCTAGTGGACGATGTACACGGACTGCGAAACCAGGCGTCGTCACTCGTCCTGACCGCAGAGCGTGTGAACACGGACGCCCCGCCACACCTGCGCCTGCTGTGCAGGCTGGAAGCCGGATAAGTATCCTAAGCATCTGGGCGGTCGCGACAAAGGCCGACCAGTTCGCAGCGCTCGCACGCGTGGCACCAGTGCTCGTGGCGCGGCAGTCTATTCTCTCGCAGTGAGTCACCGGCGTCTTCGATCTTGGCGTCGATGCCCCCGAGCAGATCCTTGTCGACGACCTCGCGAGTACTTGCGCTGCGCTCGTCCAGGTTCAGCACCTCGACGAGGTCGGCGCGTTCGCCGCTGAGCTCCTCGTAGTCTCCAGCCTGGAGTGGGAAGTCTTGTCACGGCACGACTTCGAGAACACTCGCTAGACCCAAGCCGTTGTGCTGGACTGGTGCTACGGGTTCTACAACCACGACCGCCGGCACAGCTCAGCAACAATGATGAGCCCGATCAACTACGAGAACACCGCGGCGACTTCCGACCGGAAAGCCGCATAAAAGAACCCTCCACGATTCGAGGGGAACCACGATGGGCATGTGCCCCTGGGCTGTGGAGTAGGTCAGAAACACGCTGACCTGGGCGTTTTCCACTCGCCCGGCGGTGCCGGTGTACTGGCGCTGGACACCGACGGTGTGGCGACCCTTTTTGAGATTCCCGGTCTCCTCCACAGCAAGTATCGCCTCGGTTTTGCCGAGCTGCTCGAGGGCCAGATCCCGCACGTCGTCGCGGACCGCGTCGGCATCCCAGACGGCTTTGCGCAGCAGATGCTGCATCCCACCCGACGTTACATCGCCGGCCTACTCGGCCAGACTCCAGCAGTTCTTCTGCGGCATCGCCGAAGTCAGCCCCCACACGGAAGCTCGGACCCGTCGGCGTGGCTCCACCCGAACGAACCGGTCCACTACCAGATCCATGGCCCTGTCCAATATCGTCTGCTAGTGGTTCGTCAGGCAACGTTGGTGGGGTAATGGGTCCAGGTGCGGATGGGTGAGTCGGTGGCGAATCCGGTCTTGGGCTGGGCGCGGGCGTTGCGCCAGCGCAGGTAGGCGCGGATCGCGGCGTTCTGTTCGGCGTGGCTGCGGTGATCAGTGCCGTCGAGCGTGAAGTAGCCCGTGGCGGCGAACTCGGATTCGATCCAGTTCAACCACGAGCCGTAGGTCGACAGGAACACCAGCTCGACGTCGTGGGCTGCGGCCCACGTGCGCACTGCGGGGTGGTGGTGCGGGGAGAAGTTGTCGCAGACGAGGTAGAGCTTCTCGTCGGGCCACCGGACCCGCAAGCTTTTGAGCAGGTCGAGGAACTCGCGGTGACGCTTGCGGTTGCGGATGCGGTAGTGGATCTTGCCGCTGGTCAGGTCCAGTGCGGCCAGCATGTGCATGACCCCGTCGTTGCGGCGATAGGCCGCCCGTAGCCGGCGGGGGCTGCGGATCGGTCTCCAGGCCTTCCCGGGGCGGGGCAGCAGGTTCAAGGGCGGAGAACTCGTCGACGCAGACCACCCGTCCGTCGGCAGGCGGCTGGTCGTACAGCTCGAGGATGCGGGTCATCTTGGTGATGAAGTCCGGGTCGGTAGAGGCCTTCCACGTGGTCGTGGCCTGCCACGACACGCCACCGGCCCGCAGGATCTGCCGCAACGTCTCCGTCGAGACAGCCACGACCGCGCACCGCTGGATCAGGTGCTCACGCAGCTTGGTCAACGACCAGGTCGAAAACGCCGTGATACCCCAGTCGACCGGGGACGTCCGGGCGATCAAGCAGATCCGCTCACGCAGCTGCTCACCGATCACCTTCGGGCGTCCCCCGCTCCATTTTGGGGCCAGCGCATCGAACCCCCGCTCATTGAACGCGTGGATCACATCCCGCACATAGTCATCGCTGACCTGCATCAACGAGGTGATGTCGCGGACCGACTGTCCCTGTCCGGACATCAGCACCACGATCGCGCGGCGTAGCTTGACCGGGTCGGTCGCTGTGCGGCTGATCTGCTGCAGCTTGCGGCCTTCCTCCATCGACAACGACCGGACGAACACCTCCGGACGAGCCATCGCCACCTCCCACACACAACACGGGAGAACCAGTCTGCCCTATCACCACAAAGATCAATTACCCGGCCAGCGATCTTGGACGAGCTACTAGACATCCCTGTTTGTCAGCTCCCGCTTACTGGTGATTCTCCCTGGGTGACGCGCCGCATCCGTCGGCGTCACCCTACTGTGACCACGGACTTACACAAACGATCCGGCAGACCCTTAGGATTGCGTGCGGAGCGTGTTGATCTCGCACTTAGGGGGTGGCTGAAGTGTCCAGCTGCGGGGCCTCGGCGTCGAAGGCTCAAGGGGGGTAGAGCCCGGTGGTGCGATGGTTTCAGGAACGGCCTTCAGAGTACCCCTGGGAGCAGGACGGGCTGGATCACATCCGGCGGTTGCTGCCGGACGCGGAGCCGTACCGGGCGTGGGCGACGTTCTCGTTCACGGCGGCGTCGGGACGGATCAACGAGTGCGACCTGTTCATCGCAGCGCCCGGTGGCCTCTATCTAGTGGAACTCAAGGGTCACCCGGGGCGGGTGGTCAACAGAGGTAAGACGTGGAGCGTCCGTGAGGACGGCGTGCGACGCCCCCGCAGGTTGCGCAACCCGCTGGATGAGACGGACCTGAAATGCAAGGAGCTCCGTTCCCGACTGAACTGGGCACTGCAGAAGAACGGTCACAAGCAGCACGCGCCGTGGATCGCACCCGCGATCTTCCTGTCGGCGAAGGGCCTGCACTCGGACCTGGACGAAGTGCAGCGCACCCACGTCTACGGCCGGGACGAGGCGTCCGAGGGGCTGCCGTGGATCTGGCGGGACCTGTTGGCGAAGCCGCCGCAGTCGGAGCAGGATCAGGTCCGGCCGGAGTTCTCCAAGCTACTACCGGAGTTGCTCGAGACGATCGGGATCAGTGCCGCGACGTCGCACCTGCGGTTCGGGGAGAACTGGTCGCTGAAGCCGGATAAGCTGGATGCGGGCCTTACCTGGGAGGACAGGCTTACCGACCGTTCGGTGCCGGTCAAGGAGGAGGGCCGGGTCCGGATTTATCTGACGGCGCAGCAGTCCAGTGTGGAGCAGAAGCAGTCGGTGGAGCGGGCGGCGCGGCGCGAGTACCAGGTACTGCAGGGCATCAACCACCGCGGTATCGCGCAGGCCGTGCAGTTCGCCGAGCATGGGGGTAACCCGGCCATCCTGTTCCGCCACCGGCACTCGGACCTGCGGTTGGACTCCTACCTCGACGTGTTCGGCGAGTGGTTGAGCACCGAGGTCCGGTTGGATCTGGTGCGGCAGGTCGCCGAGTCCGTCCAGTACGCGCACCAGCGATCGCTGTATCACAGGGCGCTGTCGACACGTTCGATCTATGTGTCGGCCAAGGACGATGGTTCCCGGCCGGGGTTGCGGATCATCGACTGGCAGACCGCTGCGCGGGACTTCGACACGACGATGGGTACCTCGTCGCTGGGCAAGAGTTCGATGTCCGAGGAGCACCTGGCGGATACGTCCGAGGTGTACCTGGCACCGGATTTCGAGATGCCCTATGCGGATCCGGTCGACCTGGACGTGTTCGGGCTGGGTGCGTTGACGTACTTCCTGCTCACCGGGCGGCCACCTGCGACGCAGCGCAGAGGACTGATCGACCGACTGGGGGAAAGC
>BCQL01000197.1_pt1 | contig 10286 bp, 8 predicted proteins | sample 1008151 | NCBI WGS metagenome assembly BCQL01 (sample SAMD00035459, study PRJDB4067) | museum specimen metagenome | biome: marine biome; feature: sea shore; material: organic material | host: Otohimella japonica | place: Japan:Kanagawa | collected 1927
AGGTCTTCCGCCTCTGTTCGGCTGCCCGTCAGGCGAAAGCAAAAGCCAAATAATCGGTCGTAATGCCTGTCCAACAATGTGGCAAAGGCCGCGCCATCGCCAGAGGCAGCGGCTGTTGCAAGGTCTTCGTCAGGTGTTGTCATGCGCATCACGGTGCTTTGACGCAGGCGCGGGGTCAATCCTTGGCGTCTTTTTTTGATCGGCTTGAGGCGATCTGTTTTCCGCAAGTGTTGCCGACTGTGCCTGGTTTGCCAAATGGCAATCGGGGTGAGAGCGTTTGCCGAAATACCTGAAACATCAAGTATCATGTACCGCGTTGAAATCTTCGATTTCAGGCAGTGTTAAAGCGTTTCGACTTAACCTTGAATCATTTATTCGCGGCCTTTCCCTTTGCTCGAACGCGAAAAGTGATGTTTCATATCTCGCATTAAAGTCGAAACGCTATTGCGTGATACAGGTTTTCGCATAACGCTTTAGCGATTGTTTGAAAGGTGAAGCGCAAAGGCGCTTTTCAGCGTATCTCGGTCAGACATGCTCACGAGCCGTCGACTCAGATTGCCGTCAAACAGCAACAGCGTGCTGTGTGCGGCGCGAAAACGGCTCGCGAATGTCACGCCGTGGGCGGTTTTGATATCCGCCGCGCGGTAGTTCCAGCGTGGTGCCGTAAACCCGCGCAGCCCCGCGCGTGCTTCGCATTGCAAGTTGCACACTTTGGGTCATGGACTACACGACTGTCGGTGTGCCTTGTCCTACCTGTGTCAGGTCCCGCGCGGCAACCGATGCTTGGCCCGCGCGCGCCATACAAACCCACGCCCCCTGCAATCACGACACCTGTGTAAATCGTGTCGGCCATTGAGATGAATGACCGCCGGGCTGGGCCCGTTTGCTGGCCTTCTTCATATGCGCCCCTTCAGTCGGTCAGGTCATAGCGTTTGCAGATCCGCCCCTCATGTTCCCGATAGGTTTGGAACCCGATCGCATCATAGTATCCTAGCCCTTCGGCATTCGCGCCCACAATACTGGCATCAATGTTTCGTAAGCCCTGCGCCTTTGCGGCTTGCAAAGTCACCTCAAACAGGGCGCGACCGACACCGCGCCGGGCAGCGTCCGGGTTCACGTGCGTCCCGATAATGCCCCAGCCGGGCGTAACGCCGTAGATATTTTCAGCCATCGCTAGTTGGAGCACCTGAAAGCCCAGGACATCACCACCATCCTCGGCCAAGGCGCATTTGATATTGTCGGGACTGTTGACGTAATGCGCCAGAACGAAAGCTGTGTCCGCGCGGTTTGTCCGTTTGCCCATTTTGACAAGTCGCTGCAGAAACGCACTCATCTGCGGGACATGTTGGGCTTTTGCGTCAGTGATCTTCATTTTCGATCCCTTTAAATCCCGGTGCAGATGTATTTCATTTCCAGATAATCCTCGATCCCGTAACGCGATCCTTCGCGTCCAAGGCCCGATTGTTTGACCCCGCCAAACGGTGCTACCTCAGTCGAGATGATGCCTGTGTTTACGCCAACGATGCCATACTCCAGTGCTTCGGCCACCTTGGTGACGCGGCTCAGGTCCTTGGCGTAAAAATAGGATGCCAACCCGAAGATCGTGTCATTGGCCAGCGCGATCACGTCATCCTCGTCCTCGAACATGAAGAGTGGGGCGAAAGGGCCAAAAGTTTCGTCAGTGCTCACCAGCATGTCCTTGGTGGCGTTGGTTACAATGGTGGGCTCAAAAAACTGACCGCCAAGCGCGTGGGGTTTGCCCCCGGTCAGCACGTTACCACCCTTTGATAGCGCATCATCCAGGTGCTCTTGCACCTTATCCACTGCCGCATGTTCAATCAGAGGCCCAAGCGTGGTGCCATCGCTGAGCCCGTCGCCGACGTGTAGTTTCTCGACCGCGATCTTCAGCTTTGCCGCGAAATCTTCGTAAACACCGCTCTGCACGTAAATTCGGTTCGCACAGACGCAAGTCTGCCCGTTGTTGCGGAACTTGCAGGCGATGGCCCCCTCAACGGCGGCGTCCAGATCGGCATCGTCAAAGACGATGAAGGGCGCATTGCCGCCCAGCTCCATTGAACATTTCATCACCTGATCGGCGGCCTGACGCAGCAGGATACGCCCAACCTCGGTTGATCCGGTGAAGGTCAATTTACGCACGATGGAGTTTTCGCAGAACTCCTTCCCGACCTCCGAGGATGAGGTTGAGGTGACAATCGAAAGCAAACCTTTGGGGATACCCGCCTCCTCGCCCAGCTTGGCCATGGCCAGTGCTGACAGAGGTGTCAAAGATGCGGGTCGGATGACGAATGCACATCCAGCCGCTAGTGCGGGCGCGACCTTGCGGGCAATCATCGCGTTAGGGAAATTCCAGGGCGTGATACCTGCGGCAACACCGATTGGCTGCTTGATCACAGTGATCCGCTTGTTGGCCATGTGTCCAGGGATCGTCTCACCATAGACACGCTTGGCCTCTTCGCCGAACCATTCCACGAAGGAGGCGCCATAGGCGACCTCGCCCCGTGCTTCGGCCAGCGGTTTGCCCTGCTCGGCGGTCATGATGATGGCAAGATCCTCTTGATGTGCCATCATCAGATCGAACCATTTGCGCAGGACCTTTGCGCGCTCTTTCGCGGCCAGCGCGGCCCATGGTTTCTGGGCCGCCTCTGCTGCCTTGATCGCGTCGGCGACTTCGGCGCGCGACAAGTCAGGCACATGGGCGATGACATCACCGCGTGCGGGGTTGGTGACTGTGAAAGTCTTGCCGCTTGCGGCCTGCACCCAGTTGCCGGCCAACAGCGCTGCCTCGCAGATCAGATCGGGACGCGAGAGCATGGATGAAAGGTTTGTGGTGTGGTCAAGCATTTTGGTCTCCCGACAGTTTCCGTGCTATGTGACCCATGCAGGCAGGTGCCGTAAAGGGGGGGACTATTCAGATGGAGCTTGTGTTTGTCCGCTATCAGGGCAACACGACAATACCAAACGATTGCAGAGCGCTCTGGGATACCATCCGCCGGCGCAGGAAAGCTTCGCACTAACTTTTAACCCAGACCACACGATGGGGGCACGCCAAGGACCCTATATCCGCATCAATTGTTCAGCGGTGCGCCCCTCGTCTGGTCGCAAAAGTCGACATCTACCGACTTCCAAAAATGCAAAAGATCCAGAAAAATCCAGTTCTCGGCTAGTTTGTTGCCGTCACGTCTGTAAAGGTCGATGACGCGGAACGCGCCAGTCTTGCCATTCGGCTTTTGTCCCATAAACGGACCCGTTAGTTTCGCCGTGAAATTTGGCCAGCCAACAAATCCACCAAACGTGCCCTCGGCAACGCGACAGATATGGTTGGTCTTTGATCTGTCGCTAAAGGCCGCGCGGAACGGGCCAGAATGCTGTTTGGCATAGCGTTCAATTGTGTAGCTTGCCCCAATCCCCTCGGGCCCCCACCACAACATGTCGTCATGCCAACTTAGCGCGAGTTCCTCTTCCAAAGGGAGGCCCGACTGCCACTGACCAAGATCCGAGATCATTCGGTTGATCGCGGCGCGGGTCAATTGACCCTCTTCCGGCGTACTGACATCAAAGAGCAGCCCATCATGCGTCTGCGGCCCTGGCTGTACCAGGTGCGCGGCGGTTTGTCGGGAGAACGGGTTCTGCCCCGCTTGGACCATCAGATGCGGCAGGTCGAAATACATCATCGTCTGCGCGATCTTCTGATCCTCAATTTCGAAGAACGCACAGTAGCGCAACATGGCAATCTTTCCGGTCGGCTGCACCCCCAACCAGGGCGCATCAAAGAGGCCCATCAGATGCCCCATGGAAACCACCCACCTCGAGGTGTGGCCATCCATCTCATTCGTGCCCGCAAAGAAAATGTCTTGCCGGCGCTGCACAGAGGCCAAGCTGGTCCGAAGCGGCTTCCAAAACCGATCCGCAACCTCGTGCGGGTCTGAGATTTCGCCAAACGGGTGAAACCCCCGCCACAGATAGTTTGGTCCAGCATAGCGCCCTTCGACATCGGAAATCTGGTCAATAGGCGCAGTATCCAACTGATCAAAGTACGAACGGATAAGGTCTTTTTCTTTCTGAAAGTCCGACACGCAACGACCTGTTTCTTGGATACCCACAATTCGCGTTGAAAAAGACCTTGCCCAATACAACTGCGGGAGTCTACCTTTTTTGCAAACGTATGCAAAATATGTGATTCCAATTGGGAGGGGTCGAATGGCCGAAATCCAACTGCGCAATGTCTCCAAACGTTGGGGATCATTTGTTGGTGTCGAAAGGTTTGATCTGACGATTGCGGATCGGGAATTTTTGGTGCTCCTGGGGCCATCAGGGTGTGGCAAGACCACGACCATGCGCATGATTGCAGGGTTGGAAGACCCGACCGAAGGCGAGATCCTGATCGGCGGCAAGGCCGTCAATGACCTGGAACCGAAAGACCGCGATGTGGCGATGGTGTTCCAAAGCTATGCGCTTTACCCGAACATGAATGTCTATGAAAACATACGTTTTCCGCTTAGGGTTCGCGATGGCGGCAAGAAAGCGGATCATGAAACCAAGGTCATGCGGGCCAGCGCCATGGTCGAGTTGGATGATTTCCTGCACCGCAAGCCTGCTGAGTTATCGGGTGGTCAACGCCAGCGTGTCGCTTTGGCCCGCGCCATCGTCCGAGAACCAAATGCCTTCCTGATGGACGAACCGCTTTCGAACCTTGATGCCAAACTGCGGGTCTCAACCCGTGCCCAAATCAAGAACCTGAGCCATGAGCTTTCCGTCACAACGATCTATGTGACCCATGACCAGATCGAAGCGATGACGCTCGCGGATCGCGTGGTGGTCATGGAGAAGGGCATCGTTCAGCAAGTGGGGAGTCCGACAGAAATCTACGACACCCCCGCAAACAAATTCGTCGCGAGCTTTATTGGTTCTCCGGCCATGAACCTGATCGAGGGAGAGCTGCGTGATGGAACCTTCACCGCCCCCAGCACAGAAATCAACGGTCTGGATGGGCCAGATGGGAAGGTGACGCTTGGGTTCCGTGCCGAGGACGCGATTGTACCATCCAGCAAAGGCCAAATCACCGTACCGATCTATACGCTGGAGCTTTTGGGCGACGCCACGATGGTCAGTGCCCGTATCGGAGGTGCCTTGGTCAGCGCGAAAGCGGATAAGGCTTTCCGCGCAGAGATCGGCGATCGGGTTTCTATCGCGATACCCACAAAGGATTGTCACCTGTTTCACGCCGAAACCGGTGAACGCATTGGGGGTTAGCCCCAAACGCAACTCTGACCAGATCAGTCAGGGAAACCAATGGGGGCACGATTGCAAGGTGCACCCCCAAACGAAAACAGGGAGAAACATATGTTTCTGAAATCACTCACCACAGCCAGTGTTCTGGCAATCTTAACTGCAACGTCAGCGGCCGCTTGTGAAATCTCTGCCCGCGTCAGCATCGTTGGGAACGAATTTCCGGCGATCCAGACCGTGGGCGCAGAAGCGGGGGCATGTACAGGGGCGGAGGTCAGCACCAACCTGACCGCGGATCACCAGCAGATCAATGTCGCCGGCATGTCGGGCAATCCTGCCGAATACACCTCTGCGATTATCGCCAACTCTTCCATCGTTGCGCTGATGAACGAAGACGTCATTCGCCCGCTGGATGATCTTGTCGCAAAGCATGGCGGCAGCTTGAAGTCCAACCAGCTGATCACAATCAACGGAAAAGTCATGGCTGTCGCTTTCATGGCGAACGCCCAGCATGTCGTCTATCGCGCTGACGTGTTAGAGCAGATTGGCATGGCGCCTCCAGCAACCTACGAAGAGATGCTGGCCGCGGCCGAAAAGATCCGGTCGATGGATATTATGGAAAACCCGGTTGGCGGCGCTTACGCGGCAGGTTGGAATCTGGCGCAGGAATTTAACAACATGTTCCTCGGCTATGGCGGCTCTCACTTCAAGCCGGGCACGGCAGAGCCAAGCGTAAACACCGAAGCTGGCGTCAACACACTGAACATGATGAAGGCGCTGTCAGAGTACATGAACCCGGACTTCCTGACCCATGATTCCAACGCAACCAACGCCGAATATCGTGCGGGCAATGTAGCTCTGATGAACATGTGGGGCAGCCGCGCCGCGCCGATGACTGAGGCAGAAGGCGTTCCACAGGACGTGATCGATGGCTTCGCAATCGCAGGCCCAATGACTGTGGGTGGCGGTGACATCCCCGCATCGACCCTGTGGTGGGATGGTTGGACTGTCGCCAAAAACATCTCTGATGAAGAGGCCGAGGCCACCTTTATCGCGTTGATGAATGGCATTCGCCCTGAACTGATGCAGGATGAAGAGGTTGCTGTTCAGGCGGTCTGGCTGATCGACGGGTATGAGCCAACAGACGCGGCCGTCGGCGTGTTTGCCGCCGCTGGCGCAAACACCATTCCATATCCAATGCTGCCCTACATGGGACTGATGCACACGGCATTGGGTGCCGAGCTTGCGGACTTCATGCAAGGCAATGAAAGTGCCGAGCAAGCACTGGCTGATGTCGAAGCTGCCTATACGGCTGCGGCCAAGGAAGCGGGCTACCTCAACTAAGACCCGGGTAAGCCAACGGGAAAGGGCGGTATCGCCCCTCCCAATCTATCCACAACCTAACCTACGGCGCGGGTCATGAAACATCGTACTTTCTTTTGGTTTTTTCTGCCCACCGGGCTGGCGATGCTCTTGTTCATCGCTTTGCCGATCGTCTCTATCGTGACCCAATCAGTTTTCACACCGCATGAGGCGGTGCTGATTACCGTGGAAAACTGCGGACCTTTTGGGTGCCAAGAGGAAACGACAATTGACCAAGAGGCGACCGCCGCGATCCAGGAAGCGGAACCGCTTGGGCGGTTTGTGGGGTTGGATATATATAAGGACCGGGCGCACCTGGCATTTGACGAGGTAGGCGCGGCGTGGAAAACCACTGCCACATGGGGCGATTTCACCAGTGCCCTGGCCAACTTGCCGTTTTACCGCGCCATCGGCTTTACGCTGACCTACACGTTTGTCGTCACACCCTTTGTGATCTTTCTGGGCCTTGTGATCGCACTTGCGGTCAATACGCTAACACAACGGCTCAAGGGCCTCGTCATCTTTTTCTCTCTGCTGCCGTTCACAGTGACCCCGCTCATCGGCTCACTCGTCCTGTTTTGGATGATCGATGCGCGCGGAATCCTTGGGAACTTCATCGCATGGATGGCGCAGGATCCTGACCTTTCGATCAAGGCCTCCACTCCGCTCATGTGGATCGCCATCATCATATGGGGCATCTGGCATTCCGCCCCTTTTGCCTTTGTGGTCTTCTATGCGGGTCTACAAACCCTGCCCCAAGACCAATTGGAGGCCGCACAAATCGATGGTGCGACCCGTTTACAGCAGGTCCGCTTTGTCATAGTGCCACACTTGATGCCGCTTGTGACGTTCGTGGCCCTGATCCAGTTGATGGACAACTTTCGGGTTTTTGAACCCATCGTCGGTTTTGCCGCGTCGGCCCACGCGACGACGTTGAGTTGGATCATCTTCAATGATCTCGGGGGTGAGACCCGGCAACTCTCGGCAGCCTCTGCAACCTCTGTCCTGACGATCATCGGTGTCGCGATCCTGCTGTCACCTGTCCTTGTGCGCACATGGCGCGATTTCAAAGGAAAAGCGTAATGGCCAGCAGAGCGCAACAAATGCCCGTTGGGCTGAAAATCGCGACCTACAGCTTTTTGGCGATTTGGCTGATTGCTGCGGCGTTCCCCTTCATCTGGACGGCGTGGGGCAGTTTCAAGATCGAGCTTGATTTCTTTTCGATCAACAATTGGACGGATGCACTGACCGGGCCGCGCACGCAAGCAAACTATGGCATCCCCTTCACCACCGCTGGTTACGAAGGTGCCTGGATTCAAGAGGAATTCTGGCGCTCCGTTATCAACACATTCATCGTGTGCTTCTTTGTGGTCTGCACGTCGCTGATCATTGGGACACTTGGCGGATATGCACTGTCGCGATCTGGCTACCGCTACACCTTCTGGCTGTTGATCATCGCGCTCATTTTCCGCGCGCTGCCGCAAGTCACCTTGGTCGCAGGCTATCTGTTACCGGCCTTCCAATACAATGTCTGGGGCATCCTTCCGACGGCCATCATCGCGCTTGTTGCAATGAATCAACCGTTCACGCTGTGGATGCTGCATTCTTTTTTCCAGAATATCCCCAAGGAGCTGGACGAAAGCGCCAAGGTTGACGGCTGCACACAGTTTCAGGCCTTCCGTTATGTTATCGTGCCCGTTATGTGGCCCGGTGTGATCACGACAGGGCTCTTCAGCTTCCTGCTGGCCTACAATGACTTTATCGTCACGGCGATGCTGCTGTCCGAAAGCAACCGTACCATGGTTCCCGCCATCGCGGCATTCCTGGGATCGACCTACACCGAAGGGCAGGTAATGTTCGCGGTGGCTGCCGTGGTCTCTGCCACGGTCCCGCTCTTCATCCTGGTGATGCTGTTTCAGAGGCAAATCGTCAGCGGGTTGACGGCGGGGGCGGTGAAGGGATGAAAGGCGCCCGCCCAGAGCAAGCGGCACTTAGCCGCGCCACGGATCTGTCAAAGACAGAGGCCACGCGTGCGGTTATCGAAGGTATGGTCGATGGCCTCAATGACCATCGGATCGCAGATATTGGAGAATTCTTTTCAACCAGTTTCCGATGGATGGGCAATACGGGCTGTGGCACCAAAAACGGCCTTTGTGAGTTTCAGGAGAATTGGCAAAAGCCTTTCCAGGCCGCTTTTTCTGACAAGGTCTGTGTTGATGAGGCACGCCTTTACATGGGCGAATGGGCCGCAGCCTTTGGGCGGCAAGAGGCGACGCATTCGGGCACTTTCATGGGCGTACCCCCAACCGGAAAGCGGATCAACATTCGCTACATGGATTTCTGGAAAGTCGATGAGGGCAAAATCACCGACAATTGGGTGATGGTCGATTTTCCCCACGTCTTGTCCCAACTCGGTGTCGATGTCTTCAACGGTGAAGGTTGGGAAACATTTGATCGCGGTGAAAGAACACCGCCCACGCCCGACAATCAAGGATAGCAGAGATGGCCATCGAGCACCTGAAACGCAGTAAACCCGAAGCCGAGAAGAAAGAAGAAGATGTCAAGGTGCGCAGCGTGGTCGAGACCACTTTGGCTGATATCGCGGCACGAGGCGATGTGGCCGTGCGTGCGCTATCGGCGAGATTCGACAGCTATGAACCGGCGCAATTCCGGCTGACCGGGTCAGAGATTGAGGCGGCGATGCAGAAGGTGTCAACCCGCGATATGGAGGACATCAAATTTGCGCAGACCCAGATCCGTAACTTTGCCGAGGCGCAACGCGCATCGATGACGGATGTGGAGGTCGAGACGATACCAGGTGTCATCCTGGGCCATAAGAACATCCCGGTCCAATCTGTGGGCTGCTACGTGCCCGGCGGCAAGTTCCCGATGGTGGCCTCGGCACATATGTCGGTACTGTCGGCGAACGTCGCTGGCGTGCCGCGCATTATCGCGTCCGCACCGCCCGTGAACGGTGAACCGCATCCAGCCATTGTCGCAGCCATGCACATGGGGGGAGCGCATGAGATTTATGTCATGGGCGGCATTCAGGCTGTTGGTGCGATGGCCATTGGCACGGAAACGATTGACCCGGTCCACATGTTGGTGGGCCCCGGCAATGCTTATGTCGCGGAAGCCAAGCGGCAATTGTTCGGTCGGGTCGGGATTGACCTTTTTGCCGGTCCGACCGAAACGCAGGTCATTGCAGATGAAACGGTGGATGCAGAAATGTGCGCCACTGACCTTCTGGGACAGGCAGAGCACGGCTACAACTCGCCTGCGATGCTGATCACCACGTCCCGCAAATTGGCGCATGAAACCTTGGCCGAGATTGACCGGATCCTGAAAATTCTGCCGACGACCGAGACGGCTTCGGCTTCTTGGAGGGACTATGGCGACATTTTTGTTTGTGACACCTATGAGGAAATGCTGCAGGCGGCCAATGATACAGCCTATGAGCATGTTCAGATCATGACAGATCGGGACGATTGGTTTCTGGAACATATGCAGTGCTATGGTGCCCTGTTCCTTGGTCCCCGCACAAATGTCGCCAATGGCGACAAGGTCATCGGCACCAACCACACGCTGCCGACAAAAAAGGCAGGGCGTTATACCGGGGGGCTCTGGGTCGGAAAGTTCCTCAAAACGCACTCCTACCAAAAGGTCACAACGGATGA
>BCQL01000198.1_pt1 | contig 10248 bp, 8 predicted proteins | sample 1008151 | NCBI WGS metagenome assembly BCQL01 (sample SAMD00035459, study PRJDB4067) | museum specimen metagenome | biome: marine biome; feature: sea shore; material: organic material | host: Otohimella japonica | place: Japan:Kanagawa | collected 1927
AGTTTTTTGATTTAATAAAATAATTTAAAAATCTAAATGGTAATAGAATTAAGGTACGTGGGCTTACTTTATAAATTCTATTTAACAAAACCTTATCTAAACCTTTACCAGTAATAAAGTGCTTTACCATTAAATAAGAAAATTGCTCCTCTAGCCTCGAGTAATTTGATTTAACTTTATTTTTTTCAATTGAATTTAGTTCAAAAAAAGAATAAATTTTTCTATAAAATAAAGTTTCATAACCAATTCGCGTTGATGAAGCTAGTTTCCCCCAATCGAAAGAGTCGAAGAATATATTTACACCTCTCCCGCAATAAACCCCTTTATTAAAAGAAAAAACCACTTTACTAGAACTATGTGCAAGTTCGAGCCAAAGAAAATAGTCTTCCCCAGCACTTACTAAAGACTCATCAAAACGATGGTTTTTAAGCTTATCAAAGTTATAAACAACACTAGAGGTTTGGCTTATGTAATAGTTTAAAAATAGACTGAAGCAACTCTTCCCGGTTAACATTGCAAAATCATCTTCCAAATGAATATTATATTTACAGACAGCCTTATCTAGATCTTTAAAACAGCCTGTTTCGTTAAATAAGGAATGTTCAGAATCGAAACGACTATGATCAGAAAAATAAAAATCTACATCTTGAATAGATAGAGCTTTCATAGCATTTGAAATATGAAAGTCCATCCAACAATCGTCGGAGTCTAAAAAAGCTAAAAACTCTATATCCTGTCCATAAAGATAATCTAACGCTTTGTTTCTAGCAGCAGCTGGCCCCTGATTTTTTTGTAAAATTAATTTCAAAGTACAATTTTTAGGTAACTTTATCTCACTAATCTCAGACTTAGCGGAAATAGGAGATCCATCATCGACTATAGTTATTAGAAAATTTATCCCCTGAGCACTCTGTTTAAAAATTGAAGCAAGTGCATTCAATAAGAGCCCGCTCTTCTTTTGATAAAAAGGAATAACAACTCCGACATTAATGCTTTTCATAAAATATTCCGTTATAAATAAACTACATTATTAATTTATATGGCTCAGATTAAACTTTTAAATCGCAATATTCTGACAACTTACTAAGTGCCATATCTGCTTTTAAATTAAAAATTTTATCTTCACTTAATTGACCGCCATTTTTAGCTAACTTCAACAGTTTTTCACCCGCATTCTCAATATAGTATTTATCAGTAAAACTTAGCATCTTTGCGAATTGTCGACTACGTTTGCCAGTACCTAATTTACCAGTAACTTGAGACCATGAGTCTTTAATTGAAGAGCTTGGCATTTGACTAAATTGCAAATCAATATTTAGTGATTCAGCCCAATCAAACCACTTATTATGGTGTATCGGTAATATTGGCTTTAGCGATACCCAAGGTACTCTCAAAGTATCAGCCAAAATTGTGCCATGCATTGCTTCTGTGATTAATAGTTCTGTCTTTTTTAACTCAGTTAAAGACTCTAAAACATCTGGATTAGTGGGATCTATAAAATTGATACCCGCGAGTTTACAAACCAACTCCCAATTACCACGCGGAATACTTTCATAATGGGGCATAAAGCTGATTTTATGTTGTTTTTCTTGGTTAGGTAGCTTCATAAAATGAGTTAAGATAGCAGCATCTGTTATTGCTAGGCTTGGATCTAAGTTTAATGCGGCTGCAGTTCTAGGACCTCTAACAAATGCTATATCCCAGCTATCATCATGCACATCAGGTTTCGGTGTATAACCACCATAGCCTGAGCCCATAACTATTTTTTTGGGTTTCTTTGGTAAGTAATCCCATAAAATAGAGCCAATACCTAAAAATAGTTTTGATTCGTCTTCGTCAAAAAAGCCAGGAGAAACTAATGAATCCCACATATATTTATTTAGCTCATCACCAAAGTTAGGCACGTGTCCCGAAAAATAGGTTAATTTCACTTTAAATTTCCTTATAATTTTGTTTATTTGCTAATTTTATAATAATTTTGTTTTTTGGAAAAATACTTAAGGCGCTTGAGGTCAATTTCCCTCCATCAAAGAGGTACATTAATATGAAATAAATAATTATAAAAAATAACCCAGCAAAGACTACGTTTAAAATTATTAGCTCAAAATAAAAGATGTTACCTAAGCTTAGTGTTAGTAATATACTTATGACGGCACAGATAACAGGTGATATAAAACTTGAAAGATATTCACTAATAGTTATATTTAATAATTTACATGAACGCATCATAGAGGCAGTGCAATAAGTTAGCTTTGCAAGTATGAGGGCAGCTAAAAAACTTTCAACTCCCCAATATACACACAACGTTGTTATTGGCACTATAATAATTGATAACTTTAATTGTAAATGAAACCACCATTTCGCATTATTAGTTAGAAGAATAATATTTTTTTGTGGAATTCCTAATATTACTATCATATATGCAATGCAGAAAGCTTTAAATATTAGAACTGACTCTAGCCACTTTTCTGTAAATAAAATAATAAATATATCTGATGAGTACGCGAATAAAAAAATAAAAATTGGATATAGTAGAACAACTGAAAAGTATACAGAGTTTAAAAACCCCACTTTTAGATTGCCATTTTCTGCCTGAGTTTTAGCTAATATAGGAAAGCTAACCTCAGATACTGTACCAATAAAGACCTCATTAATTATAGTAGATAACCTTTTAGCGACACTATAAAAACCTAACTGCCTATTCCCTAAAACACTCCCTATAATAAGAGATTCATAATTACTTAAGGCAAAAGTAAGGCCATTAGTTAACGTTGTATATATTGAAAATGAGTTTAGCTTTACTATATGTTCAAATTTAAAAACAAAAGAAACTCTATCTCTTGTGGGTATGTATACAACTAAAAAATTGAAAATAGAAAGCACTACCTGAGACCAAATTAGCGCCCATATACCATAATCTAATGTGAGTAGTAATATTATTATAAAAGCAGAGATAATACCTGAAAAAAAAGTCCTCAAAGCTAAGTTTGCATACCTTTGTTCCTTTAAAAGCAGTATATTTAAAGTAGAGTACAATCCATCAAAGATTAATTTAGAGCAAAATACCGCCAATGCATAATTAAATGTTTCAGTTTGAAAATCGAAAGGTGATATCAAGCAAAATACTAGTATTGAAAATACGAGTAAAATTGAAACAAAAAAATTGAGCCAAAAAATACTACTAATCGTGGGAGTATCGCTAATTTGATATTTTATTATAGCTTCTCGCCAACCTACTGGCATTAAGCTACTCGATATATAAATTATTGACAAAGCGAATGCTATCAAACCAAAATCTTCTGGTGCTAAAATTCTAGCCGAATACGTAAATACAGCAAAGTTAATGATTGGTGGGAAAAATTTACTTATAAAAAGCCAGACTATCCCTTTAGATTTACTGTCATTCACTTGTTTAATCTTCTTCTAACGACGCGAATAAAAAATTGTGTCTTTAAATTTTTTAAAATAAAGATAAAAGCAGAAAGAGAATTTGTAATAGATTTTATAGTTGTTTTATAATTTTTATTTTTTATTGAAGAGTAAAAACATATCCATTGCACTTTAATATTAATGCTTTGTGCGTGTCTTAGTAATAACTTTCTTTCATGAGAAGTTAAACTTTCTATCTTAGCTAACTCATAGTCGCAATCTCTCAATTTAATCAGATCTTTTTTACTATGATTACCTGATAGTGAGTTTTGACGAACAACAGCTACATACCCAGAAGCTTCTATTAATTTTAATTTAGCTCCAAATATTAAACACCGACAATAGAGTTCATAATCTTCACCCAATCGCATATTTTCTTGATAAGTTAGGTTATTCTCTAATAAAAAATGACGTTTAATTATAGGTTTAATAAACCCAAGTTCTTTTCTAAACTCGCCTTTTTTAGTAATGTTCGACTCAATAAAATCTGATAAAGATATTAGCGTTGGAAATTTTTGTCTTTTTCCAAGCATTGCTGTTTTTCTGCTAGTTGGATCATTCTCATTTATACGAAATTTGTCATCTGCAATTAGCTCTATGCCTTCACTATGTGCTAATAACTTCTTAAAGCGACCTCTTTCAATATAGTCATCTGAATCAAGTACTGTTACCCATTTAGCTGTACACTTTGTGAGAGCAATATTTCTAGCTTTCGCTGGCCCACTGTTTATATCAGTAGAAAATACAGAGACTTTTGTGAATTGCTTTTGTAAGCCTGCCAACATTTGCATAGTACTATCGGAAGAGCAATCATCTACTACAATCACTTGACTAACAAACTCGTCATCTACTACAGACTCGACTGCTCTTACGATTGTTTTTTCTGCATTATAAGCAGCTATAATAACTGCTATAGTATTGTTATTGAACAAAATATATCCCTATCATTAGTCGTAACAAAGTTACGTTTCTCAACGTGTAGTCACCTAGTCGAATCAGCTTTTTTCCAAGTCACAGTTTTCTTGCCTGAAATGGACTGTAGAATACCAATACCAGCAGCAATATTAGCCATAGTAAAATATTCAGCTATTACCGCTAATTTTGAAACTACAGGTATTTTTGGGAATTTATTTAACCAAGATAAAATAGCCATTACATAAAAAATAACATGTAATATCAGAATTGAAGTGAAAAAATAATCGCTTTCAAAAATAGCTAGATAAAAATTAGACACTAAAGCAGATATCATAAAAAATAGACTATACCAGCGTAATACTTTATGTGAGTAGAGTTTCCATAAATTAAACAGAGACAGCTTATTTAAACATTCAGCCCGCAAATGTTTATAACTATTATATGAGCGGTTACTGATCCTGACTTTTCTAGGAAACTCTTCGGCAGTGGTCTCTGCACCTTTTTCATAGGCTGTAATTGAATCATCAAATTTCAGTTTATAGCCTTGATTTACCACCCCCATTGAAGAACAAAAATCATCCAGAACATGTACTGGTAATTCTCTTAACAGAGATCTTCTTATTGAAAAAATAGACCCATCGGCCCCCATCATCGAACCTGACAACGACTCCGACTTTTTAATCATTTCTTCATATTTCCAATACAACCCATTACTTTGCGCTGCCCCCTCAACATCATCATTGGTATAAATTAATTGCCCTGCTACACCACCAACGTCTTTATCTTCATAACATTTTGCAATTTGTAATAAAGCATCACTTTTTAAATAAACATTAGCGTCAGAAAAAACCAATATATCGCATTCAATACCAACTAAAGCCTTATTAATTGCATTAGTTTTGCCTAGACCATCACTCACTTCAAATAGCTCAACTCTACCAGGGTGTTTATCTATATATTGTTTAGTTATTTCTACTGTTTTATCTGAGGAAGTATCAGATATTACAAGAATTTTATAATTACTTGTGTCGTAATCTAAGGCGAGGTGATTTTCAATTTTTTTACTTATAACAGCTTCTTCGTTATGTGCTGGTACTACAATAACGATAGTTCTATCTGTATTTGAAAAATTAGCTTTAACATTATCTTTTTTAACTAAACCGCACATGTATATACTTAAAGGAAACAAAAAATATATATAAACCAAAAAAAATATTGAAATAAAAAATATTGTCATTACTAACCACCATCCATTGCTATGCCTTATCTAAGGACTTTAAAAATATTAGATTTTCACCAGCATTATAGTTACTGATAAACCCTTACATAATCTATTAAAAACTGCTGTGGGAATATGGCGTCATCAATTCCATGTTTTCCTCCCCAAGAACCACCAATTGCTAAATTAATAATTAAATACATTGGCTCATCAAAAGGCCAATAATCTGCACTGTCGCCTTCTTTTTCATAGCTAAAAACTAACTTATCGTCTATGTAGAACTTAATTATATTGGGATTCTTTTCAACAGCATATGTGTGGTAATCTGTTAATAAATTATCTAATTTAAATTCTTTATTTATACCTTTTTTATTTTGATGATTTCTCTTTGTTGTATGCAAAGCTACATGCACTTTATTTTTTTTGTAGCCAACATACTCCATGAGATCAATCTCTCCTTTAGCAGGCCACCCTTTCCCGCCTTTATCTGCACCGAGCAGCCAAATAGCGGGCCAAACACCTACGCCTTTAGGCAATTTAGCACGCACTTCAATTCTAGCATGTGTCCATGAGTTTAAGTTGCGTGTCGTTAGGCTCGCAGAAGTATAAGGTTGCTTCTTTGCTTCAAATAACTCTTGCCATAAACCTGAATCATTTCCAGCATCTTTTCGAGCCTCTATTATAAGGTTTCCATTTTTTACTCTAGAATTTTCTAGATTAGATACATTATAAAATTGCTTTTCTCCGTTACGAACATATCCTTTTTCGTATCCCCATTTACTTTTATCTGGAAGGCCTTCGTAATTAAATTCATCACTCCAAATTAGTTTTTTAAACTCTTGTGCATATAATGAATGTGAAAATATAAAAAAGAATAAAGCGAAAAAAAATTTTCCCTTCATGCGTAGCTCCTTACTTTACCGCCAGATAAAATTCCATAAAAAAAACCAAAACCATGAGACAAATCACATAAGCTGTCTAAATGTGTACGTTTAGGACTAATCAAGAATGGTAAAAATGATAGTAAGCCTTTAACTATATATGCAGTACCTTTAAAGGCGCATGTACTCAATACCTTAAAAAAAGACTTATTGCAGCTTTCAATTTTAAAGCCTGTGGCTCCCATCCTAAAACAACGTCGTAATGCCCACTTAGTAGTTAAGCGTTCTTGTACTATGTGCTCTTGAACTATCGCACTTTGCACCCAGCTAATTTTACCACCGGATGCTGTAAGTCTTAAGAAAAGCTCTTTATCTTCACCACCGTGGATTAGTGACTCATTAAATTTAAGATTAAATTTTTGCATTGTGTTGACGTCAATTAAAATATTATTAGTTGCCGCCCATTTAACAACTACACCTTCATTTACCTTACGCTCATGATATAAACTTGCTAAATTGAAATATTTAGCTGTATTAGCTGGAAAGATAGCTTTTTGAGGTCCCGCGACAACGTCAAAACCATTCATTTTAGAGCAAAGTGATTGAAGCCAGTTTTGCTGCGCGAAAGCATCGTCATCAATAAAAGCTAGATAATCGTAGCTTTTATTTGTAGCAAACGTTAGAGCATTATTCCGTGCATACGGTATACCTTTTTTTGTTTCGAGAGCATGGATGATCTTTACTTCACTTTCATTTGAAAACTTACTTAAACTATCACCAACTAGCTGATTATGTTTTAGATTATTTTCAACAACCAATATACTCAATTCGATATTATTATTGATCTTTTGCTCAATAATACTCAATAAGCACTGCTCAAAGGTCGTACTTCTACTTCCTGTTGTTAACACGGCAACTAGTACTTTCAAAGAAATCTCCATATTAATTTAATAGTCTTTTTCTAATTGGGAGCCATAACAAACTGCACGCTCTTGGGTTCGCTATTACTATACAGAGTGACTTTAAGACTTTTTTATTTTTAATTGACTCAACAAGTGAAATATAGCTTTTAGTTTTAGATAAGTTTCTACTTCTGAGTTTAAAAGCTTTATATTCCAAAGGTTGAAAAGGGTACATGTCTGCAAACTTTTTATCTCCCCATTGAAACTTATCGATATGCTCCTGATTAAGCTTCCCTGAAATAGAGTCCCCTCGGATGTTATATACATAACCACAAACTTCTACCACCTTAGCTTTCGCTTTCGCTGCTAAACAAGATGCTAAGAAATAGTAGTCTTCACCAATGCGAACCTCAGGCCAATACCGCACCTTATTAGTTATTAAAAAAGACTTTAAAAAAATAGGTTTTACATAACCGGTGGTTTTTTTACCCATAAAATCTGAATTGCCAGCAATAAACTCAGCAAGTGATAAATTGCCCTTTTTGAGTTCATTATTAGTATAAAATGGCTTAAGTTCGTTAGGATCCCCTAAACACATGTAAAAATGATCGATTAAAATATCAGCGGTTCCATCATCTGAATTAATCATTGTATTTAATCTGTTAGGTAAAAAGTAATCATCCGAGTCTAAAACAGCTATCCACTTCCCTTTTGCAGCTGAAAACCCAATATTTCGAGCAGCTCCTGGACCACCATTTTTACTAGAACGAATTAACCTGACACGTTCATCTTTATAGTTTTCAACTACGCTACAAGTGTTATCATTTGAAAAGTCATCTACCACTATTACCTCAAGGTTTATATCTTGCTGCAAAGCCGAGTCTATCGCCTTACTGATAAACTTCTCAGAATTCCATGCTGCGATAATAACTGAAACTTCTAATTCAACTTTCATATGATTCCTTGTTGATATAATCGACTAAACCCTCGATCATTTTAAAGTCCTTAGTACTGAGTTATCTCGTTTTTACCTAAAAGCTTTGCAAGTACTCCAAAATGTAGAGTTCCTCTTAGTAACCATTTATATTTTTTATCACTACCCAGTATTGATATAAGGCACATAAATAAGCAGAACGTAAACTTACAGATTGCTAAAGCACTATATTTTATTTTATTTTTAAAACTAAACTTATGTTTGAGTACCCGGGCACCACATGTTTGTCCAAATCTAAATTTTCGTTTTAATAGCCACATTAAATTTGCTCTCTCTAACTGCACAGCTTCTGTTACTAATGCATCCGACGCAAAAGTGATATTGCCGCCATTAGAATAAACCGATGAAAAATAACTACTATCCTCCCCACCCGATTTACCCAAAGAAAGGTCAAAACGCAGCTCAGCACAGGCAGGGTGCTTTAAATGAATTAGTGCGTTTGCCGTTGATGTAGTTTGTATTACACCTTTTACATACACTGGATGTTGGGAATGAAAATCACATTCTTTCATCCAAGCTGGTGCATTTTCCTGATAAATAGCTTTAACTGGTCCGCAAACAACAGCAGCTTTTTCTAATTGTGCTTTTTTGTATAAATTTGAAAGCCAGTAAACTGAAGCTATTTCATCATCATCAATTGATGCCATCCAATCGCAATCCACATTATCTAAGCATGCATTCCTTGCAATTGAGATATTTTGAGAAGGTGCATGTACATACCTTAAATTCAAACCAAATTCTTCAGCCCAAGCTTCAATTGTATCTTTTGCTTTATTTGTTTTATCGTTGTCAGCAACTAATACCTTTAACGTTATATCCTCTGATAAAGACTGTTTTGCTAAAGACTCTAGTGTATCCCTGAGGCTACTTCGCTGGTATGTACATATTGCAACACAAATTTCCATGTAGTAACCCTATCTAATTAAACTTTCCATTTGTGGCAGATGACCATTTGTTTAATGCAACCTCAACTCCGCCATCAAACTTTTTACCTTTTGATACTAACCAGCCTGGGTAAACATCAGTAGATTTCACTAATTTCATTACTCTATCGGGATGGATCCCAATATTGAACGCATTAAACAAGCGCAAAGTTTTTGCCACTCCAAGAACAAAAGCTTTTGGTAACATGACCGTTTTCACATTTTCAAAATGATTAGACTGAAAAGTTATTATGATATCTTCTAGAGTGTAGCCCTGGTGGTATGCACCATTAAACGTAATCAGTGTTTGGTTTTGTTCTTCAGCGAAATTAATAGCCTCAAGTAGATCATCTACGTATATGCACGCTTTAATGGTGTTCTTTCTTCCTGGATAAATAAATATGCCTTTACTAAGTAATGTTGCCAACCTAGTAAAGTTACCACCTTCGCCAGGCCCAAATACAACTGCTGGTCTTACTATTACTAAACGTTTATTTTTAAAATCTTTATTAAGCCATTCTTTATGGATTTTCTCTGCAATCATCTTAGAATAGCCATAAGAGGACTCAGGTTGTAATACGGTTTCTTCAGTTTTTTGCTCTTCGCTGGGCCCATAGACTGAAATCGAACTAGTGAAAACTATATGCTCAATACCTGCTCTTTCTGCATATTTACATACTTCAATTGCACCACATACATTTGTTTCATAGTACTCATGGTGTTCATGCCCTGGAGTAGTATGAATAGCTGCAAAATTATAAATTTTTTCAACACCATCAAATTTCTCTAAAGAAGATAGATCCCTTACATCTGCTAAGATGTAATTTACACTTTCTCGTTTAACCTTAGGCTTTTTAATATCCACTGAAATAATTTTTTTACATCCTTGAGCTATAAGCTTGTCAATAAGGTGAGAACCTATAAAACCTGAGCCGCCAAAAATAACTACACCTTTAAGTACTTCATCACTCATAACTTTCATCTT
>BCQL01000199.1_pt1 | contig 10244 bp, 12 predicted proteins | sample 1008151 | NCBI WGS metagenome assembly BCQL01 (sample SAMD00035459, study PRJDB4067) | museum specimen metagenome | biome: marine biome; feature: sea shore; material: organic material | host: Otohimella japonica | place: Japan:Kanagawa | collected 1927
GTTACTCCAGGACAATCAGCCGAGCTCACATTCATCATGAGTAACTCGTTTGCCTTTGGCGGCAGTAATGCCAGTGTTATTTTTGCAAAAGCGGAGCATTAAAATGACTGAGCAACAGACCAAGCAAATCGCTCCTGAAACATTGCTATCGCAAGATATATCAGCCTTTGTGCCTCATAAAGCACCGATGATATTAGTGACACGCATTATTAAACATCAACCTGATAGCCTCACCACTGAAGTTGAGATCACTGAGCAAAGCGCTTATTTCAGTCAACAATTGAATGGCGTCCCTAACTATGTTGGTATCGAATACATGGCACAAAGTATTGCCGCATTAGCAGGCGTGGAAGCGCACCTTATTGAAGATAAAATTCGAGTCGGCTTTTTATTGGGCACCCGTAAACTGAGCATGATGCAGCCAACGTATCTGCTCAATAACACATATCAAGTTGATGTGACTCGGTTATATCAAGAAGCGTCAGGACTTGCGGTGTTCGATTGTCAAATTACTCTTGATAATGAAATCATTGCCTCAGCCAATGTTAATGTATTTCAGCCTCAAGATACCCAAGCTTATATCAATGAAACCTTATCGACTTAGGCTCGATATCAGTGACGAGCGTACTATGAACACAACGATTAATGTAAACCTGCAGTCCCTACGGAGAAACAATGACAACAACAAATAGAGTCCTAGTGACAGGTTCAAGTCGTGGTATAGGTAAAGCCATCGCGCTCAAACTTGCAGCGCAAGGCTTTAATATTGCCATCCATTTTCACAGTAACACTGCAGCGGCACAGCAAACTCAATCAGAAATCCAAGCCTTGGGTGTCGAAGCCAGTTTAATTCAATTTGATGTAGCAGACCGACAGGCTGCGAAGCTGCAAATTGAAGCTGATATTGAACAACATGGCGCTTATTACGGCGTGATTTTAAATGCAGGTATCACCAAAGATACTGCTTTCCCGGCAATGACAGAAGATGAATGGGACAGTGTTATTCACACCAACCTGGATGGATTTTATAATGTCATTCAGCCAACCATTATGCCAATGATCCAAGCTCGTAAAGGCGGTAGAATCATCACTATGGCATCAGTTTCTGGCATCGCTGGTAATCGAGGTCAAGTGAATTACAGCGCATCAAAAGCTGGACTTATCGGAGCGACAAAAGCACTGTCTTTGGAGCTTGCCAAACGCAAAATTACCGTCAACTGTATCGCACCAGGGTTAATTGAAACCGACATGGTTAGCGACTTCCCTAAGGACATGGTTAATCAAATCGTACCGATGCGCCGTATGGGTAAAGTGAATGAAATCGCCGGGCTCGCCAATTTCTTAATGTCTGAAGATGCAGCCTACATTACTCGCCAAGTGATTTCGGTCAATGGAGGCATGATATGAGCCATAGAGTTGTTATCACAGGTATTGGCGGTATTTCAGCATTGGGCCAAGACTGGCCAACTATCGCTAAACGGCTACAAGATAAATACAACTGTGTGATCACGATGACTGAGTGGGATAAATACCCTAATCTCAATACTCGTCTTGCCGCGCCAATAACCGATTTCGAGCAACCCAAGCATTACTCTCGAAAAAAAACCCGTTCCATGGGACGTGTCTCAATCATGGCAACGCGTGCCAGTGAAATTGCATTAGAAGATGCAGGCTTACTCGACGATCCGGTTGTGTCATCAGGAGATATGGGCATCGCTTACGGCTCATCAACTGGCAGTACAGACCCCATTATTGGTTTTGGTGACATGCTGAAACATGGCGATATGTCCGGCATCAATGCCACCAGTTATATTCGTATGATGGCCCATACTACCGCAGTCAATGTCGGCGTATTTTTCGGCCTAAAAGGCCGAGTGCATACCACAAGTAGCGCTTGCACTTCAGGAAGCCAAGCAATTGGCTACGCCTATGAAGCCATTAAGTTTGGACAGCAAAAACTGATGCTTGCAGGTGGCGGTGAAGAACTTTGCCCAACAGAAGCTGTAGTATTTGATACTTTATTTGCCACCAGCACGAAAAATGACTCACCAACAACGACACCAAGACCATTTGATCGTCAGCGCGACGGTTTAGTTATTGGAGAAGGCGCTTGCACCTTAGTGCTTGAGCAGCTTGAACACGCTGAAGCCCGTGGCGCTAAAATTTACGCGGAGCTCGTTGGGTTTGGCACTAATTCAGACGGGTTGCATATCACTCAACCCAATGCAGAAACAATGGAAGTGGCGATTCGATTGGCTATAAAGGATGCTGCAATCGCACCAGAGCAAGTGGGTTATATCAATGCCCATGGCACAGCAACTGATCGAGGCGATATTGCAGAATCACAAGCAACTTACGCAGTATTTGGTTCACATACCCCTATATCATCATTGAAAAGCTATACAGGGCACACCTTAGGTGCATGCGGCGCACTCGAAGCTTGGGTCAGTATAGAAATGATGAATGCAAATTGGTTTGCACCCAGCTTAAACCTTGATGAGGTTGACCCTGAGTGTGCACCGTTAGATTACATTCAAGGCGAAATTCGCTCTATCAGCACAGACTATGTTATGAGTAATAACTTCGCCTTTGGCGGGATTAATACTTCGCTTATTTTTAAACGTTGGCAGGGATAAGACGCTTACCTAACGTACATGTAATTGTTGTAAACATTTTAGGTAGGACGTCGGCTTTACTCTTAACCATTTTGAGTAAAGCCATTTCTCACCTTTTATGACAGGCATTCCTTGGTGTAAAGATAAGGGTAAAGGCCCGTAACTATTATCGGTATTATTAAACACAACCAACCGTTTTTGTTTTGATCGCACCGATTTCGATAACCTTGGAAAGTGCGTGTCTCCCCCTTGCTCAACATCATTAAGGTAAATTAAAACAGTTTTGAATCGTTGACCGCCATCTTTTAAAGCTTGTTCGCTGCCTTTATCGTTTGGGTGAAAAAAATCATAATGTGGCTTATATTCTTCCCCAACCTCATATTTAAGAACATTACTTAACTCACCGTTTTCGATAGGGATGTTGAAATAAGCAGCGATTTTCATCTCAATGTTAAGTAGCACCCAATCATTAGCAGTAGGCGCTAGTTGAGCCACAGAGCCTGTTCTAACATTACTCACAATATTTGAGCCACTCTCGCCATCAACAACCATAGAGCGCTTAAGCTCGCACAGTGCGCAGTTTTTTAGCCACAAACACTCAAAGTCAGTTAAGAAATCATCAACATAAAATAAGTTAATCTCAGGCGCTACCGATTCATACGTTAACTTAGAAAGGTCAGCCCTACGGATATCATTAAAGTCTAATAACGCTTCTTCATTGTCAGAAATTAAACCAAGTGACTCAGTTAACTGATTCACCTCTGAAATATGACCATTCTTCGTTAAAATCTGACTAGCTTTAGCAACAACGCCCTGTTGTAAATACAAATTTGCAGCAGCAATAATTGCCGCGTGATCGCCTTGTTTGAAGGCACTAAACAGATATGGTCGGAAGTCCACTCCCACCTCAGGGTGAAAATACAATATAAAAGCGGCTTTAAAATTAGCACCAGCAATATTCCCTTTGCACAGTTCAAAAAGGTACTTTAAGCCTATTTGTGGAGATTGCTGTAACAACAAGTCAGCCTTCATCAATAACGCTTCTTCGATAGCTAAATCAACCAAAGGTTGAAGCAACTCATCTGCCTTTGAAAAACGCTTATCTAGAATCAAAGCGTTTATCGTTTTTAATGCTTTTCTTGAATCTTCGCTTAAGGACATAGACTTCTTAATGATGTTAAACTGAACAATCAATACAGCTTAATGAAAAAACGATTAAGTACAACTTTGCAGACAAATAAAATTAGAAGAAATTAGAATCTTACTAAATAAATCAATGCGTTCACCATTAACTTCCAGTCATAAGGATATGTCATGAAACCAATGTGCTTATTGCCAATAGCCCTAATTGCCAGCTTCAGTTTACTCAGTCCAATCGCTCAGGCTGATACTTATACAAAGGAAGAATACCAACAGATATTTGCAGGTGATGATACCTATAAACAAGAGCAAGCCATTGAGTCTATTTTCTTCGTTGGTTTGAATGATCCCAGTACCTACCAATCGATTAAAACCAAGATAGATACCTTATTACCATCGGCCAAAGATAAGCATGTCATTGATAATATTGCCTGGTTAATAAAGGGGCTTGGCTATTCTGGCGATCCTCAATTTCGTGAATACCTAAACCAACTGGCACAAGGTGATGCTCATAAGAAAATCCGTAAATACGCCAAACGTGCACTAGCTGACTTATCAAAATTCGAGCAGTGGAATCCGATTTTACAAGACAAAAGTCAATACAACCCCGAGCAATCACATCGAGCTAATGTATATGCCGCAGCACTACGTAGTGACAACCTTGAGCTGATGAGAACGACGGCAAAACGTATCGCAAATGAGCGATTATTTGATAATTACATGCTGCAACAACTGGCTGCACAACTTAGCCCTATGCGTTTAATCGACGACAATAAGCTAGCCATAGATACTTACGCTTGGATAACACGCGCGCTAGCGACCTCAGGTAATGAAGACTTTAAAGCTGATGTGGAAGCCGTCGCACAAAATGCAAAACAGAAAAAACTACGCAAATACGCCACTAAATATTTAGCGAAGTTTTATTAAGCCCATTGATTAGTTATGCATGGGCGTTAATCCCTAAGCAATAAGCGGTAAGTCATAAACAATTTGTCATCAACATTAGTTATAGAGCATGACCACTTCATGCTCTTGTTATTAACAACCTTGATCTTTACAGTGCATTAGAATAATCTTATTGAATAAAATCTAATGCAAATCAAAGTGAGGTTCTAATGGTCACGGCAAGCACAACTTCGATTTCGGTAAATACCAAGCTGACAGGGGCACAAGCCACTGCAATCTGTTGGGAGTTAATTAAGCATGGTGCAATGCTAATTGATGTACGAAACCCTGATGAATTTGCGAGTGGCCATTTACCACAAGCCATAAACGTACCGTTAACTGAATTACCGGTTTGGCTTGATGCCCATCATGTAGAGCAGCAATTTGTCGTATATTGTGGCGCCGGGATAAGAGCGCAAAAGGGTTGCGATATATTCGAGTCTAAAGGGTTCAATTGTGCAGTAAATGGTGGAGCAATGAAGGACTTACTGTGCTGCGAATCTTTAAGTCAGTAATCTAGTGAAGGATACCCTCAGCTAGGCCTATACGACGTGGTTGTGTCCTTGAATAATACCTAACGATTCTCTAAGAATTAGTAACTAAAATATAAGCCACTAAACGTAGCGCAGAGCTTACCTGCGCAATGTAATTGCACCTCAAGCTTAACCTTCGCTTTTTTACCATTATTAATTGCTTCGAAGACACTCATATCGGGTAACTCCGTCCCAGAAGAAGTTGATTTATCAGTCAGTGATTCTGGCCAAATCACTGTCACTATTGGCGCTTCGGTTACAGGAGCCAAATATCGAATGTTTGCATCGGCTAAAACAATATTACCTTCTACTCCAGCCAAGCGTTGTTGTAACCACAACATTCCCCACCCCGTTAGGGTCATTAAGGTATAAATACTGCCAGCAAACATAGTTTGATGAAGGTTAATATTGGGAGAAAGTGGCGCTGTAACAGTAAAGCATTGATTGTCAAAACTGAGCGGAGTAACTTGCATAAACTGACTCACAGGAATGGTTTGATGCCACGTCTGTGTTAACTCATTAAGTAAAACAGCTATCCTGGATGAGCCAGTATTCATGATGCCTTTCCGTTATACCTGAAGATTAAAGGTAACTGGACCATCATTGAGCAATTCAACTTTCATATCTGCACCAAACTCACCCGTTTGCGTCACCACGCCTTGCTCTTGGCAATAGGCAACAAAAGCTTCATACAACTCATTAGCTTGTTCAGGGGTTGCAGCAGAAGAAAAGCTAGGACGTAACCCGCGGCCAGTATCTGCTGCCAAGGTGAATTGAGACACGACTAACAGTTCGCCACCTACCTGTTGCAGGTTGAGGTTCATCTTGCCATTTTCATCACCAAAAACACGGTAAGCCATCACTTTTTTAGCCAACTTACGCATTTTTTCCAAGTCATCATCTTTTTCAACACCAAGCAGCACTAATAAACCTTTATTAATGCTACCTGTGACATGCTTATCATCATCACGATGAACGGTGACACTGGCATGTGCCACCCGTTGAATTAACCCAATCAAAGTTACTTCCTATTAATCGACCCGAGAGAGCCGATATTCTACAAGATTATGCGCCCGTGTCAGGCTTAATCACAGGAATAGGTTTGATCAAGTGCTCAGAACCTTTAGGTAAAGATTTACCCACTTGCTTTAAACCTTCATCGGTCCACAACATAAAGCGACGTAATTCTTCAACTTGAATAGAATCAACAAATGTCGCAGCACCTTGAACCTGAATCACACCGCCATTTTCACGAACAACAAACTTTGCAAAATTAAGCTTTTGGTTTAATGAACCAATCAAAACCAACAGTTCTTTACTGCCGTGTAATTGCGGGTGAACGGCAAATAAACGGTTCGTTAAAATGCGGTCTATTCCCTTTTCACTCATACTTGGTTGCAATACAAATTGATTATCGCCAAATTGCACAGCCACACTGGTAGGGCTGAGTTTAGTCGCTAAATAACTAGACTTAATCAATGCGTTATAAAGCGCATCAGCAGCTTGTTGGTCCGTCATTCCTGTCATGTCAATGCTGGCAGGGGCAGCAGATACAACACTTTCTGAAGTGTTATTATCTGTTGTTGCACAAGCCGATAAACCTAATACACATGCCGCTAAAATCAATTTTTTCATTTGCTTTCCTTATAGAATACAGACTGCACTACTGCCATAGCAGTAGGCTTTCATTGTGACTTCTGCTATTGAATGACATTTATAATTACCCCAAATGGGAGCGAAAAAGTCAGGCCACTTGCCCATGATAATGACAGAAGCCCAACAAAATTACTTAATATTTTGCTGATATACGCTTTATTAGACTCTTAGCAATCACGTTTTATTAGATGCCTGAGTGTTAAAAGTAGACGCTGCTTGATTACTCTTTTCTTGCTCACTTGCAGCGATACCATTGCTGTCATCACTGGCTTGCACCTCACTATTTTCCGAAGTGCTGTCAGCCAACATGTCTCTTTGTAAATATTCTGGCATTGCAGCGGTAATTTCAGCGCCAAGTAACACGATCATCCAAGACACATAGACCCAAACGAATAAGATAGGAATCGTCGCCAGAGCCCCATAAATGGCCTCATAACTCGGAAACTGAGTCACATAAAACGCGAATCCTTTCTTACCTGCTTCAAACAGCATTGCCGCAACGATAGCCCCAAGTAGCGCATGTAAAAATCGAACTTTTCTATTAGGAACAACCATATATAAAAGTAAGATTGATGCTACAGAAAACAACATTGGTAAACGCTCAACCAGCCAAGTCATCAGCCCTGAAATTTCTGCCATTTCAAATACTTTAAGTGACACGACATATGAGGTTGCCACTAAACTTGCCCCAATTAACACTGGACCTAAGGTCAGTACCATCCAATACATCGAAAAAGACACCACATAAGAGCGGGTCTCTGTGGTACGCCAAATATTGTTTAATGCTTTATCAATGGCAGAAATCAACATTAACGCTACGACCACTAACGCAATGACACCGACAAACGTTCCTTTCGAAGCATTTTCAACAAATTCATTGATATAGATTTGTACTGTGTCACCCGCTGCAGGTAAAAAATTGTCATAAATAAAACTTTCAATCTTGCCGCGGATCCCCTGAAATACAGGAAAAGCAGACAGCATCGACATGGTCACAGCAACCATTGGAACTAACGACAATAAGGTGACATAAGTTAAATGACCTGCTTTAACGTTAATTTGATCTTCAACCACACGTCGCTTTACATGGACGATAAATTTCCAAATACTGAGATTAATATTTTTTAAATACGCTACATCTATCTTATTTGTCACAATTTTCTCTGATTATTTATTTTCAATTACCGAGTTAACTTCGTACAATGTTATAACACGATAGTTACACTCCAAGGGAGTTTTTTAATGTCTCAACAAGGTTCAGCTGGCAATGTCATCGCCGCCATTGCCAGTGTTTTCTTCCCAGGCTTAGGGCAACTCGTTCAAGGCCGTATCATTGCTGCAATTTTATTCTTCGTGATCACTGCAGTGTGTTATTTCTTCTGGGTACTTATTATTCCCGCCATTATTGGAGCGGTGTTTCATCTTTGGAGCATCATTGATGCTGCCATGTTTAAAGCAGATTAATTTAACGACAACATTTAAGAGAGCATAAGATGAAGAAATGGATATCACTTGCCTTCCTTAGCGCAAGCTTGTTACTAAGTGGCTGCCAAAGCGCCTATTACGGTGCAATGGAAAAAGTTGGCTATCACAAGCGTGACATCATGGTGGATCGCGTTCAAGAAGCAAAAGAGTCTCAAGAAGAAGCACAAGAACAATTCAGTTCAGCTCTCGAAGAGATGCAAGCACTACTCGCTTTCGATGGCGGCGATTTAGAAGACGCCTATAACAAAGCTAAAGATGAATATGAATCAGCTCAATCAGCAGCCGATGAAGTTGGTAGCCGCATTGATAAAGTTGAAGATGTGGCCGAAGCCTTATTCGAAGAGTGGGAAGCTGAAATTCAAGAAATCAGTAAAGCAAGCCTTCGTCGTAATAGCACTAATAAGTTAAACGAAACTGAGCGTTCGTATAATTCATTAGTCAAAGGCATGCGCCGTGCAGAAGCCAAAATGCCTCCGATTTTAACCGCGATGAAAGATAACATGCTGTACTTAAAGCATAACCTTAATGCCCAAGCCATTGGCGCAATTAAAGGCGAGTTTAATAGCTTACAGTCTGACATTTCTAGCTTGATTTCAGAAATGAATAAATCAATTGCTGAATCAAATAAGTTTATTGAGGCAATGGAAAAAGGCTAACTGCCACCATTGATATCATGAAGCATAAAATGGCGCTTGAAGACCTCTACCTTCGGCGCCATTTTTATTGAGCCTAGCTCGCCCTTTCGCCTAGTCCACAGTTATCGGGTAAGAAGATGTTAACTTAAACCGATTTGATTTATATTTCAGTTTGCCGCATTCAAGGTCGCTCTGTTAGTAGCAGTTTTTATATAAACGCACCATGTCTAAACGGTAATAAGCCTAAAATGGTAACAGGTATAAATGGCAACAGCATCGCAAGCTGCACCAATATGGAAGTCTACTCGCTACATACATTTAACCCGTAACGTCTTATATTAATTGCTAACTTTTTAATGCTTACTTTTATTAGTTTACTATGGTGGATTCAATGAGCAGCCTAATGCATACCATGCGCTTTTTTATACTGCCGATTATTATCACTTTTCTATCATTAGGCTTATTAGAACACTTTCAAACTCATTGGATTGATTGGCAAGATACCCTACATTTTGCACCTTATTGGTTATTGGCGGCATCTTCATTAATTTGTTTGCAATTTAATCGTAGTCGACTGTTTTATATAGGTTTGATGTTACTCACCTTTTACGCATTGCAAAGTAACCGTCTGTTTTTATCGCCTGTCATTCATCAATTTTTACCGCTTTTTGGCACCTTGGTGATCACGCTATTTTGTTTTATTAAAGATCGCGGCGTCATCAGTGTGCACAGTTTTTATCGTATCGGTGGCATTGTTCTTTGTGGTTTAATCGCCTATTGCTGGGTGTATCTCACTGGCCAATACTCGGCAACGATTAGTCAATTTCAGCAAAGTATTGGGTTAACAATCGAGCAGTCCCCCTTGTATCTGCTCCCTATTTATCCACTGGCAATCATCTTACTGTGTAAGCTCAGTTGGAAAAGCAACTTAGCACAAACCAGCCTTGGTATTTGTTTACTGCTATGGCTGGGCTACTTTTTGGTACCGACTAACCTGCCGTTATCTGTACTATTTAGCTGTATTGCGATTAGCTTTTTAATCACAGTCCTGTTCGACTCTTACTTTTTAGCTTATCGGGATGAACTCACGGGACTACCGTCACGTCGAGCCTTGTTTAATTTAAGCCTAGCTTTAGGCAGAAAGTACACGGTTGCTATGGTCGATATCGATCACTTCAAAAGCTTTAATGACACCTATGGGCACGATGTTGGTGATGATGTATTGAAATTAGTGG
>BCQL01000200.1_pt1 | contig 10231 bp, 12 predicted proteins | sample 1008151 | NCBI WGS metagenome assembly BCQL01 (sample SAMD00035459, study PRJDB4067) | museum specimen metagenome | biome: marine biome; feature: sea shore; material: organic material | host: Otohimella japonica | place: Japan:Kanagawa | collected 1927
TCGGCGGCGCGCTCGATCAGCGAGTTCGCCTGCCTCTGGGCCACGCGGCTCATCACCCCCAGCGCACAGGGCACCACCACCATGCCCCAGTTCGGATAGCTGCCGGACGTCGGCGCACCGGCGAGGTCGTTCGGGTCCCACGAGGTGACCTTCTCCCTGCCGTCACCGAGCAGCTTCTCCACGGGGTCGTCGTCCTCGGAGCCGCCGAACTCGTGCGCCATCAACTTCCGCCCGGCGTCCGAGACGATCAGGTCGACATGCCCCACCCGCGAGTCCCTGTTCAGGGTGGAAAGCACGTGCCACGCCATGAGCGTGCCCCCGGCTCCGGTCACCGCCACCGTGATGTTGCGCTGCTGCTCGGTCATGTTGCCCCTCCTGCTTCCGTCGAGGAATCCCCGACGGAAGAAAAACACAGCCCGGCGCCCTTCGCAGGGTGGTAGAACCCGGCGGCGACCGAGACCATATGTGAACGTTCTCCTGCACATGGGCACGAGAGCCGGAGATCGTGCACTAAAATGCCCGTCCGGACCCTCGAGAACACCCCGGAGTGAAATCCCAGTGGAGCTGGACAACGCCGTCTTTCACCTGCTCAGACGCGTGCTGCAAGAACACACCGCGAACTGGCAGGCTCAGCTGCCACGGATGACCAAACCGCAGTACGCCGTCCTGCGCGCCGTTTACGAGCACCCCGGACTCGAACAAGCCGCCCTCGGACAGCTCGCGGCCATCGACAAGGCGACCCTGGCCTCACTGCTGCTGCGCCTGGAGCAACGAGGGCTGCTGCTGCGCACCGTCGACGCCGGTGACCGGCGGCGACGACTGCTGCAGCTCACCGACGAGGGACGGGTGACACTGGAGCAGGCCGTCCCCGTCGCCGATTCCGTCGACTCCGCCATGCTGGAACGGCTGCACCCCCACGAACGGGATCAGTTGCACCACTTGCTGGGCAAGCTCGCCGCGTCACCGGAAACCGCCACCGACCGACCGGACGAGAGCGCCTCCGAGGCCGAGAGCCCCGACTCGGGGTATTGACTTCGACCTTACTCGAAGTATCAAGCTCTGTGAGCACGCCACACCACTCCCACTTCGAGGAGAACTCATGAACGGTGCCGGAATCGGCTGGGAGACCATGCGGTCACTGGCCAGCGACCAGTCGGTCACCCGCCAGAAACTGCCCCCCGGCCTCGCACACCGCATAGCGCGCTACGCACGCCCCTACGTCGGTGTGATCGTGCCGTTCTTACTCCTCGTCGCGGTGGCGGCGGTGCTCGGAGTCGTCACCCCGCTGCTGTTCAAGGCGATCATCGACAACGGCATCGTCCCCGGCGACATCGGGGTGGTCGTCTGGCTGTCCGTGGCGGCGGCGGGGGTGGCCCTGCTGGAAGCGGTGCTGTCGCTGCTGCAACGGTGGTACTCGGCCCGCCTGGGTGAGGGCTTCATCTACGACCTGCGCTCGGAGGTCTTCGACCACGTGCAGCGGATGCCCGTGGCGTTCTTCGTCCGCGCGCAGACGGGGTCGTTGGTCAGCAGACTCAACAACGACGTGATCGGTGCCCAGCGGGCGTTGACCAGCACGCTGTCCTCGGTGGTGTCCAACGTGCTCAGCCTGGTGCTGGTGCTGGGCACGATGTTCGTGCTGTCCTGGAAGATCACCCTGATCGCCCTGGCCCTGCTGCCGCTGTTCCTGTTCCCGGTGCGCTGGGTCGGGCGGCGCCTCCAGCGCGTCACCCGCGAGCAGATGGTGGTCGACGCGGAGATGAGCTCGCTGATGACCGAGCGCTTCGGCGTCGCCGGCGCCACGCTGACCAAGCTCTACGGCCGGGCCGATGACGAGTCCCGCACCTTCTCCGGGAAAGCCGCGCGGGTGCGCGATCTGGGCGTGCTCTCGGCGATGTACAGCCGGGTGTTCTTCGTGGCCCTGACGCTGCTGGCCGCGCTGGCCACCGCCGTCGTCTACGGGCTCGGCGGCTCGCTGGTGGTCCTCGGCTCCTTCCAGCTCGGCACGCTGGTGGCGCTGGCCTCGCTGCTCACCCGGCTGTACGGCCCGCTGACCGCGCTGTCCAACGTCCACGTCGACATCATGACCGCGCTGGTCAGCTTCGATCGCGTCTTCGAGGTGCTGGACCTGCCTCCGATGATCGAGGAGAAGCCGGACGCGGTGTCCCTGCCCCCGGGATCCGCCCGGTTGGAGTTCGACTCCGTGTCGTTTCGCTACCCGTCCTCCGAGGAGATCTCGCTGGCCTCCCTGGAGTCGGTGGCGCGCGAGGACAGCACTCCCGCCCACGAGGTGCTGCACGACGTCTCGTTCACGGCCGAGCCCGGCCAGATGATCGCGCTCGTCGGTCCCTCCGGAGCGGGCAAGACCACGATCACCAGCCTGGCGGGACGGTTGTACGACGTGGATTCGGGCAGCGTCCGCGTCGGTGACCACGACGTGCGGGACGTCCGGCTGGCATCGCTGTACTCGACGGTCGGCGTGGTCACCCAGGAACCGCACATGTTCCACGACACGATCCGCGCCAATCTCGTCTACGCGCGCCCCGACGCCGACGACGCCGAGTTGTTCGAGGCGCTGCGCACGGCCCAGCTCGAAGGACTGCTCGCGGAGTTGCCCAACGGACTGGACACGATCGTCGGCGACCGCGGGTATCGCCTCTCGGGTGGCGAGAAGCAGCGGCTGGCGATCGCCCGACTGCTGCTGAAGGCGCCCCCCATCGTGGTGCTCGACGAGGCCACGGCCCACCTGGACTCGGAATCCGAGGCGGCCGTCCAGCGCGCGCTCAAGACCGCGCTGACCGGGCGCACCTCGCTGGTGATCGCCCACCGGTTGTCGACCATCCGCGAGGCGGACCGGATCCTGGTGATCTCCGAAGGGCGCATCGCCGAGCAGGGCAGTCACGCCGAGCTGCTGGAGCGCGGAGGGCTCTACGCCGAGCTGCACAACACCCAGTTCGCCGACCAGTCCCACGCGAGCCTGCCGGGGTCCCCGGAGAGCTCAGCGAGCCCGGGGAGTTCGGATTCCGCGGGGAGTCCGGGGTCCCCGGAGAGCCCCGCCCCGTCCGCGAACGGCGTCCCCGTCGGCGGAGCGTGAACGCGGGAGTTCCGTCGGTTTCGCGCGAAACCGCATTTCGGCGGTTTCGCGCGAAACCGAGTTCCGATCGTTGCGCCGGTTTCGCGCGATCCGGCGGCGCCGGGAAGGGCCGCTAGGACAGCAGCGCGAAGAGTCCGCCACCCACCACAGCGCCGAGCACTCCCCCCGTCGCGACCTGCGGCACGGTGTGGTCCCGAACCCGGACGCGAGACCACGCGATGGCGATCACCAGCGGCGACAGCATCCACAGCGCGGGACCGTAGGTCTCGGCGAGCATGGCCACGGTTCCGGAGGCCACGGCGGTGTGCATCGAGATCTTCCACCGCAGCGTGACCGCGCCCGCCGCCAGCAGAGAAATGACCATGCTGATGTCGAGCGCTGTCAGCAGCCACGGAGCACCACCGAGCAACAGCAGCGCGAGGCCGACACCGCTGAGCGCGATCATCACGAGGAACGGAACGAGTCGTTCCTGCCGGTTCCGGACGTGATGACCGTCCCAGCGCCCCGATCGCGCACCCCACACGATCACCACCATCGGCAGGATGCTGCTGGTCAGCACCACCAGTAGTCCCCAGCCAACAGCGGACCCCAGCTCACTGGTCGCCTCCCGGGCCACCGCCAGCGGCAGCACCACCACCAGGATCCACGGCGCCAGCAGCTCGGTCAGCATCCGGGCCAGCACGTCGCCGACCGCGTACCGCGGCTCCGCCGAAGCATCGGCCACGCTCGATCCATCCTGGACGTGCTCTGGCTGACTGTTCACGAGACTCCTCTGTCGCAACCGATGCCGAAAGCAACGTATCGGATCGTCCGGGCCGCACCGAACCACCTGCTTCGACGAGGACTTGATAAACCGAGCGACCGGTCTAATAATGAGCACGTGCTCTCCACCTCGCGCGACACCAACTCCGAACCCGAGACCGTCGTGGCCGAACCGGCATGGATCCGTTACGGCTCGTGGCTGGGCTGTCCGCTGCTGGCGGCCGGAGCCGGATGGCTCGTCAAGGAGGCGGCCGAGCGGGTGGTCACCAACCCCTGGCTGCCCGTCCCGGGGCCTGTCGCACTCGCCGCATCGATCCCCCACGGCACTCCCGCGGCGATCGTGCTCGGGGCGCTCGCCGGACTGGCCTTCGCCTTCCTCTGGGCGCGGGAAAGACTCAGCGTGACCGTGTCGGGGGAAGCCGTCGCACTGAAGCGCGACGGGACCTCGCGGGAATTCGCCGGGACCGATGTCGGTGCGGTGTTCCAAGACCGCAAGGAACTCGTCCTGCTCGCTTCCGGGGGAAACGAACTGGCCCGGGAGGAGTCCGACCTCCCCCACCGCCGACTTCGGGAGGCGTTCCGCGCGCACGCCTACGCATGGTGCCCGGAAGGCGATCCCCACGCCACGAAGTACCAGCTGTGGGTGCCGGACGCTCCCGAGCTGTCGAGCGGGGCCGACGCCGTGCTCAAGGCCCGCGAGCGAGCGCTGCGCGACGACGAGAAGGAAGCCACCGTGCTGCGCGCGGAACTGATCAAGCTGGGTATCGTGGTACGCGACGAGGACAAACGCCAGTACTGGCGGCACGGCGCGCAGCGCTGACACACCGCGTCCGGTCACGAGGAGCCATGCGCACAGTCGATCCCGCCAAGCACGAGGCCAAGCGCCGTCACATCCTCGACACCGCTGCGGCCTGCTTCGCCAGGAAGGGCTTCGACAGCACCACCGTCGCCAACATCTGCGAAGCGGCCGGGATCAGTTCGGGTAGCCTGTTCCACTACTTCCCCAGCAAGAGGGCGATCTTCACGGCCATCTTCGAGCAGGACGAACGCGACATCGCCAAGTACGTGGCCGAAACCGCCGACTCCGATGATCCGTGGGGCGACGTTCTCGGTCTCGTCGACACCCTCGTCGAACCGCTGGCCGACCCCGCCAACGCCGGGCTCGTCATGGAGCTGGTCCGGCAGGCCGGTCGCGACGACGAGTTCGCGGCGATGGTCGCCCGCAGCGACAGCGCCACGCGAGAGGGTCTGACCGAGCTGCTGCGCCGAGCGGCCGAGCGGGGTCAGATCGACGACTCCCTCGACCTGGCCACGGCAGCCACCTGGATCACGGCCCTGGTCGACGGGCTGTTCAGCCGCGCCAGCGTGGACACCGAGTTCGCCCCGCTGGACCAGCTGCCCACCCTGCGCCTGATCCTCACCCGCTCGCTGCGAGCCGAACCGCGCTGACCGGTCGACGGTCAGGGAACGATGGTGAAATGTCCGGTATGGCGGGGGCACACGACGGAGAAGTGACGCTGGTCCAGGGTCGCGACTTCCTGGCATCCGAGGCGCTCGGCGAGCGCGACAACGCATGCGTCAGCCAATCCGAGCGGCAAGTCCGAGTACGTTTCCACCAGATCGGCCACCCGGCGCCAGTCGGTGGAGGTCAGCGACATCACGTCGAACGCTTCGCTCGCGAGGTCACGTATCAGCGCAGCCTCGGCTGCGGCGCCACACCGGGACCCGACGAGATAACCGATCTCGCTCAGTAGCGGCTCGGGCAACACCAAGGAACGTGATGTTGTCATCAACAGACGAGCACAACGTTCGTGGTCATCGTCGCGTCGATTGACCATCGCCACGACAGGGCCGATGTCCAGGAGGATCACTCGGACTTCCCGCCCTCGCCCAGCTCCTCACGAACGATCTCCTTCGCCCGAGCACCCAGATCCGACGGACCTTCCCCAGCACCCATCGATCGGAAAAACCGCTGCGGAGACTGAGACTCCACGTCGGCGAACTGCCGCAGCAACTCCCCAACATGATCGATTTCACTCGGCGGAAGCTCGTCAACCAGCCGGTGAAGATCATCCCTCGTGATGGTCATGCATACAGCTTACCGCGACCACCTGTGCACGTACGGAAAATTGCGGCCTCGACGAGCACGACTGGAAGCCGGAGCGCGTGAGGTCTCCCAGTGCAGGATCGCGACGGGCTGTTCAGCCGCGCCAGCGTGGACACCGAGTTCGCCCCGCTGGACCAGCTGCCCGCCCTGCGCCTGATCCTCACCCGCTCGCTGCGAGCCGAACCGCGCTGACCGGTCGAACGCACCGGTGCCCACCGTTGACGGGGGCACGGGCGAGGAGCACGCTCAACTTGGCGGTCGTCCAACCGGGAAGTCGATTGAGCATGACGGACGATCAGCTAGCCGCACCTTCACCGCACTGGCGGATCCGACGCGACGAACTCTCCTGAGCCGGTTGGCAATCGGCGAAGCGACGGTCAACGAGCTGGACTGAAGCCGGGCCGCGACGTGCGGTGGCGACCGCACCGACCGGAGACCGCACCGATGGAAGCGGACTTCGACCGGATTCAGCGCCACCGGGAGGACCGGAGCGACCGGCTCGACCGGCTCGAGCAGGAGATCCGCACCACCCGACATCCCGAGAAGGGACACGATCATGAGTGAGACCGATTTCGTCATCGAACCGGGCAGGCAGGACATCGTCATGACCCGCATGTTCGACGCTCCGCGCGGCGTCGTCTTCAAGGCGCTCACCGACCCCGAGCTCGTCTCCAAGTGGTGGGGCCCGCGGCGCTGCGAGACCAGCGTCGACCACGACGAGGTTCGGCCCGGCGGGCGCTGGCGCTACCTCAACCACGACACCGACGGCACCGAGTACGGCTTCAACGGCGTCTACCACGACGTCGTCAGCCCGGAGCGCATCGTGCGGACCTTCGAGTTCGAGGGCATGCCGGGCCACGTATGCCTCGAAACGCTCACGCTCGAAGAGGTCGGCGGGAGGACGAAGTACACGAACGTCTCCGTCTTCCAGACGGTGCAGGACCGTGACGGCATGGCGCGGAGCGGCATGGAGGAAGGGGCCGGCGAGTCCATGGACCGCCTCGCCGAGGTCCTTCGGGACCTCCGCTGAGAACCGGCGAGCGGTGCGCGGTCACCGGAAACCCCGCCCACCGCAGGCAACCCGCACGGGCGTGACGAGGACGAAGTAGGGTAACCGAGTCGGTTGCAGTGGTGGCGAGCGAGAGGCGGGAATGGTCGAGGAGCGCGGGGAACACTTCGTCAAGTCCTTCGAGCGCGGGCTGGCGGTACTGCGGGCGTTCTCGGCCGAGCGTCCCGAGCTCACGCTGACCGAAGTGGCCGAAGCGGCGAACCTGACCCGAGCCGGTGCTCGTCGGTTCCTGCTGACCCTGGTAGACCTCGGTTACCTGCGCATGGACGGTCGCCAGTTCGCGCTGACCCCGCGCGTGCTGGAGTTCGGCTACGCCTTCCTGTCCGGCAGCCCGCTACCCAAGATCGCCGATCCGCACCTGCACCAGCTCACCGCGGACCTGCGCGAGAGCACCTCGGTGGGGATCCTGGACGGTCACGACATCCACTACGTGGCCCGCGTTCCCAGCTCCCGCCTGCTGTCGGTGGCGATCACCGTGGGCAGCCGCTTTCCCGCGCACGCGAACTCGATGGGCAAGGCACTGCTGGCCGGGCTCGACGACGCGGAGCTCACCCACAGGCTGGAGTCCATGGAGCTGCGAGCGCTGACGGCACGCACCATCACCGACGAGGACGCCCTGCGCAACGAGATCGAACTGGTGCGCAGCCGCGGGTGGGCGCTGTCGGACGGCGAGCTCGAGGAGGGCCTGCACGGCGTGGCCGCTCCCCTGCGCGACCGGTCGGCGAACGTCGTCGCGGCCCTGAACGTCTCACTGCAGGCCCACGGCACCGCGGACTCCGTCATCCGGCGCGAGGTCGTGCCACCGCTGCTGGCCACGGCCTCGCGCATCGAGGCCGACTTCGGCCTGCACCCGGTGCAGAGCTGTTGAGCCCGCGAGGTGACGCCGTGGTCGAGCGGGAGTTCGTTCACTGGGTCGAGGACGGCGAACAACGCAGCGCCCGTTGGCGTTCCGAGAACGGAGCGCCACCCCCCGAGCGCGTGGTGATCGCCGACGACGGCACGAAAGCCGATACCGCCTACCGGCTGGCCTGCGAGGGAACGGCGATGCTGTGGCGGGGTGACTTCCAGAACGCGCGCCAACTGCTTCAGGCGATGGCGCGGCGCGCCGACCGCAAACGCCCCAAGCGAGCCGCCTCCGCGGCTCAGAGCTTCCACCTGCACCGTCAAGCGCAGGGACAACGCGCGCGCAAGCTCGCGATGCTGCTGATCGAGCTGGAGCCGGATCACACCATCGCGCTGCGGCGGGCTCCCGACGTCCGGCAGGCCTGCACCGAAGCCTACGGGCCGGGCGACGAGACGTCGGTGGCCTCGCTGCGCGAGGTCCTGGGAGTCGTCGGAGCGCACGAGTGGCGCGAGAAGGGTGTTCTCGTCCCCGGGCTCGACGACCGCATCCACCCGCATTACGGCGTGTTCTCCCCGGTGCGCGGCGAGTACGCCCGGCTGGTCGCCGAGGCGCCGCTCCCGGCCTCGACGCTGGCCTTCGACATCGGCACGGGCACCGGCATCCTGGCCGCCATCCTGGCTCGGCGGGGAGTCGAGCGCGTCGTGGCCACCGACCAGGATTCGCGTGCGACGGCGTGCGCGCACGAGAACCTCACCCGACTGGGACTGTCCGAGCGAGTGGAGCTCGTCGCGGCCGACCTCTTCCCCACCGGCCGCGCCCCGCTGATCGTGTGCAACCCGCCGTGGATTCCGGCCCGCCCCAGCTCCCCGCTCGAACGCGGGATCTACGACCCCAAAAGCCGCATGCTGCACGGCTTCCTCGAGGGGTTGCCCCGGCACCTGGAGCCGGGTGGCGAGGGGTGGCTGGTGCTGTCGGACTTCGCCGAGCACCTCGGGCTGCGGAGCAGGGACGAGCTGCTCACCGCGATCGACGCGGCGGGGCTGACCGTCGTGGAACGTCGGGACACGACACCGAACCATCCTCGCGCCTCCGACGAGACCGATCCCCTCCACGCGGCTCGCGCGGCCGAGGTGACTTCCCTGTGGCGCCTGGCCCCGCACCGGTGAACGCTCACCGGGTCCTCCCGGGAGCGACGCCCGGCCGGGTGGGTCGCTGACCGCTGCCGCGGGGTCGGGTGGGGATTTCCGGGCCGTGGCCGTCGAGGAGTCAACACGGCTCGCCATCGCGGCTAGGCTGTCGGAAAGATCCACTGTCACGGTGGCGAGCACGTCAGTCGGAGGAGGCGCACATGAATCCCCTCGGTATCCACGCGGGTGTCTGGGTCGGCGGTTGGAGCCCCGAGGAGACCCGATCGGCGGTGAGCAGGACCGCCGAGGCCGGGTACGACCTGATCGAGCTGACCGCCACCGATCCCTCCGGCATCGACGCGGACCTGGTGCGGAAGCTGCTCGACGAGCACGGCCTGACCGCGTCGGCCTCGCTCGGCCTGACCTTCGACGCCGACGTCAACAACGAGGACACGGCAGTGGTGCGGCGCGGGCGCGCGAAGCTCGGCACCGCGCTGGATCTGGTGACCCGGATCGGCTCGACGTACCTGGTGGGCGCCCTCTACTCGGCGCTGGGCAAGTACTCGGCACCGGCAACGCCGAGGGCGCGCGCCAACTCCGTGGCCGCGATCCGCGAACTCGCCGGGCAGGCCGCCGACAACGGCGTCACGCTCGGCCTGGAGATCGTCAACCGCTACGAGAGCAACCTGCTCAACACCACGCGGCAGGCCCTGGAGTTCCTCGACGAGGTCGACGCGCCGAACGTGCTGATCCACCTGGACACCTACCACATGAACATCGAGGAGGGCGACTTCGCGCGACCGGTGCGGGAGGCCGCCGACAGGCTCGGCTACGTCCACGTCGGGGAGAGCCATCGCGGATATCCGGGATCGGGCACGATCGACTTCGCGACGTTCTTCCGCGCCCTGGTCGATGCGGGCTACGAGGGCCCGATCACCTTCGAGAGCTTCTCCTCGGCCGTGGTCGATCCCGCTCTGTCCAACACGCTCGCGGTGTGGCGCGACCTGTGGGACGACAACGAGGACCTGGCCCACCACGCCCACCGCTACATCGCCGACGGGCTGCACGCCGCCCGGTGGCGGTGACCCCTCGTCGTGACTCCCCGCCGGGGTCGGGGCGGGAGCCGTCCGGAACGACGCTTCGACAGCGCCGGGAACCCCGAGCTCGCCGCGGAAGGGCCTCGGCGGCGTTCGGGTCGCCGATCAGCGCGGGTAGGTCGAGCTCCCCCTCC
>BCQL01000201.1_pt1 | contig 10215 bp, 10 predicted proteins | sample 1008151 | NCBI WGS metagenome assembly BCQL01 (sample SAMD00035459, study PRJDB4067) | museum specimen metagenome | biome: marine biome; feature: sea shore; material: organic material | host: Otohimella japonica | place: Japan:Kanagawa | collected 1927
TCAGTGTTCAGCGTGTTACCACAGCTGTTGGAACGTGCAGGTAACAGTGAAAATCCACATGGTAGTTTGACGGCGATTTATACGGTCTTGGCGGAAGGGGATGACCAACAAGATCCTGTTGTGGATTCCGCACGTGCGATTCTTGATGGGCATGTGGTGCTTTCACGTCAACTCGCAGAACAAGGGCATTATCCAGCGATCGACATTAACGCATCGATAAGCCGCTGCATGAACGCCTGTACCCATGAAGCGCACAGCACGATAGCGAACAACTTCCGTCAAATGTACTCCAATTATCTTCAAGTTAAAGAACTCTTGCCACTTGGCGGATATCAACCAGGACAAGATCCGGAACTGGATCAGTCGGTTTCTATGTATCCGCATCTTAGAGCGTACTTACAGCAGTCGGCAAATGAGTCTATCGATTACCCAACCAGTTTGACCGCATTGGCACAAATGTTCCAAAGTGAGCAGCAATGAGGTAGCAAATGGAGTCAAAGCTAAAAGCCGTCGGCAAGTTGCGCCAAATGGAAGAAAAGCAACGGGATAGAGTAGGGCAGCAATTAGATGTGATGCGTCAGCGTCACTCTCATCTTGCCGTTCAGTTAGAACAGCTTTCCGCTCTTAAAGTTCATGCGGGACAATCGGCGTTGACAACGCCAGTGCTCAATAGTGCCACCTTGATGAACTTAAATCGTGTCGACCAGATGCTACAAAAGATGTTGCGTCACCATGAGCAAGAACAAGCGGTAATGCAGGCTGAGTGTGCTTCGGTACAAAAGCATCTTGAATACAAACATGCTCGAGTTCAAGGGTTAGACAAAGTCCTCGAACGCTGGCGCAACAAGCAGAACTACGAAAAATTGAAGAAAGAGCAAAAGCTGATTGAAGACATCATTAACTCTCGCTTAAAGCGCAAAATCTTATAGACGAAATCTGATAGCGTGAAGCGTCATAATGTGACCGTTTCCGACCTTGTAAGATGTTGTCTCTGTTCTTCGATTTCAAACAATGTATTCAAATAAGCATTCATAGGTAAGGGCTTCGCGACACCATACCCTTGTGCGAAGTCGATGCCTAAGTCTCGTAGAATCAGGCTGTGTGCGGGAGTTTCGACAAATTCAGCGACGGTTTCTAAGTGCATCTCTTTAGCTACAGTCGCAATCGAACTGACGATCAAACGATCGGTCTCGCTCTCTGTGATTTCACGAACGAATGCCCCCTCGATCTTCAAGATATCCAGCGGTAGACGACGCAAATAAGCAAAGCTTGCGTAACCGGTGCCAAAGTCGTCAATCGCGATCTTACAACCGAGTTTACGCAAGAGATTCAAGGTCTCGATAGCTTGTTGTTCATTGATCAACGCTGACGATTCGGTGATCTCAAAACAAATCTTATCTAAAGGAATATCGAAGCTGTTTGCACTCTCAATGATACGAGAAGCAAGGTTTTCCGCGCTCAGCGTTTTTGCCGTAAGGTTAATCGCACAATGTCCGATCGTATCCCAGTTTTTGACTTTGTCGCTCAGCATACGGAAGGTATTCAGAATCACCCAATGATCGAGTTTGATTTCTAATCCGAATTGATTGATCAAAGGAAAAAATGCTGAAGGTGGCAGTACTTTTCCATCTTGCTCTTTTAGGCGAAGCAAGACTTCAAAACTTTGTTTACTCTCTTCGGGGCCTGAAAGTCGCATGTATGGTTGGCAGAACAGTTCGAACTGTTCTCGTTTAAACACTTGCTGAATGTGGTTCAACTTGTCGACGCGGTCCATTTCAAAAGATTGCACGTTGACCCAATGAATGCTGCTGTCGCTCTGTGGTGGTTGATCGCACAGAATTGATACGACCTTTTCAATATCTTGCCCTTGGCTAACGACCGAGCAATAAACGGTTGGTGAGACCAAGGCGACAGACGTTCCACGCCAGTAAAACTGGAAGCTTTCCAAATATTCTACGACTTCTTGAAGTTCTTGTTCTGCAGCATCGGAATAGTGAGTGAAACTCAGCAACCCTGTGGAAAAAGGCGGACGGTAGCAACGATTGATGCTTTCGTTTCGCGAATATAAAAACTCGCTTAATTGCATGATGAGTTGTGATTTCCCCTCATGACCTAAGTCCGTCAGCATCGACAACGTTGGTGTCAGGTCGAGATAAATCAGCAATGAATAAGACTGATGGCTGATGTCTTCTTTTAATTGAGCGATGTTTGACAGGCCGGTGTACGGGTCAATCCTTTCTGAGCGGATTTGTCGTTGAGTCATCTCGAAGAGCTTCACTGAGTAACCGCCCAACAAATACGCTAGCGTGGTCAATACCGCAATGATGACAAGCAGGCCATAAAACTGGTCAGCATAAATTCGGTCGGCATTGTAGTGACTGATGCCGTCATGAATCACCAACAGAATGAATGGAGAGCCCACAAACAGCGGTCGAATTAATCCGTGTTTGGCTAATCCAATTACGACCAGTAAAACCGCAAAGAAGCTTAACGAGTTGAGCATAAATGAGGATGAAGAAAGAGCGGCGGCAATAAATAAAATGACGCAGCTTGCCAACCAAGCTAAATACTCCCGGCAGCGAGAGTTGGACACCCTAAGCCTTTTATCGAGTGCGAGATAAGATTGAGTGTCTGTATCGGTAATAAGGCTGACCATTACATACAAAATCGGGGTGACGAGTAATTGGGTCAAGTAGTTGCCAAGTGTAGCGTAAAACAAAAAGTCAGCACTCAAAAAGCGCCCGTCAACGAAGGTATTCACCAGCATCATTTTTATGGTGTTTGCGAACGGGAATAAGCAGCCTACGATGACAAAAAATAAACTGATCCGTTGTGCGGCTGGTTGATGAAGTGAGCGGTTATTGAGGTAGTGGAACAAACTCGAAAAAACAAAAGGCAATAGAGGGACGGTGAGAGCGTAGAGTAAGGCGTGTTCTAGGCTACGTCCCGTTCCGATATAGTAAGCTAATAAACTCAGAATAATGGCAGGCAGTGCGCGCCATTGATAGCGCAAGCAGCTGACGATCATCACGGAGCTGACTACAGAGATAAGCTGAAACGCATCTTTCTGGATAACAAACATTTGCGAGAGGGCAAAACCAGCAAAGATGGACAACGTGACGCCGAGAGTCAGGAACAGCATCGCACTCATACGGCGACTCGATGCGGCATTATTCATTAGTTTGATCTGAAAATAGTTGGGTAGCCGATAATAACAGGATTATCGGCATCAGATGAACTGGAATATACGCACTTTTAGAGTTTTTATTCTACAAAGTGTAACTGTGGGTAAAGCTACGTGCTACAAGGGCTGGCGGCGACGTAACCATACGAATAAGCTGCCAAGCGTCAGTAGGCCAAAACCGACAGAACCACCATCACTGCCGTTATCACCGAAGTCATTACTGGTGGTGTCTTCTGGGTCAAACCCAGAGTCGCCTTCACTGTGATAATCTTCCCTTGCCGCTAGAGCAGCGTCGTAATTTGTCTTCGCCCCAGCACTGGTTTGGGCTTCTATCCAAGGGGTGTAATTGAGCACTTCAGTAAACACGCTTGGAATAGCAGGGGACTCACAGACCGATGAACCATAGCTGACAATGCCGATTTGTCGGTATTCACCGCTACTATCTTGATAGGTCAGTGGGCCGCCAGAGTCGCCGCTACATATCCCAGTGTAAGTTTGGTTAGGGAAACCGTTTGCACACAAGCTCTCTTGCGAGTTAAAGCCCGACACAAGCGAGGCACATTGTGAATCGGTGAGAGGCTGAATTTCTGCCCAGCGCAAATAATTGGGACCCGTTGCGTCATTGGTTGAGGTTTGACCAAGACCAAAGATCTGGAAAACAGAACGATTGCTGTAGTCACCAAAATCTTGTGGCAAAGTAATGGATTGGACATTGTCTGTAATTGGTCGGGTAAGCTCTAAGATTGCAATGTCGTTAATCCATAAATTGCTTGCGTTATAATTGGGGTGAATGGTGATTGAGCGGACGTCTTTGAATTCTTCAACAAACACATCATTCATGGTTGGGTTTTTGACTAAAACTCGAAGATCATCGATTGTCCAACCATCGGTAAACACATCGGACTCTACACAGTGTGCAGCGGTCATGATGTATCTATCATTGACGATGGTACCACCACAGATGTTGGCGAACTGACTCGAGCCAGTGCGGTGTAATATCAGGCGAGCAAAGAAAGGGAGTTGATTGGTAGTGGCTTGTTGGCCGCCAATAATAAACGTTTTTAAATCAGGGTCATTCGCACTGACTACGCGTTCTGCGGAGCTTGTCATTGGCACAATGAGAAAAACGCCACTTAATAAGACATGATACAACCTCATAAAGCCATCCTTGGATTTCAAAAGTACTTCTTTTACTTTATACCAATTCCTACATTAATCTATTCACTTAGGAAACGAATAAATTTCATAACGCCTATAGGTTACTCAATAGATTGCATTTGATTTAGCTAAACTCCTGCCGTAGCCAAGATCTTAATAGGTGAAACGCTTCATGTTTGAGCTTATGCGGTGGGTATACGAAGTAAAACTGTTGGTAGGGATTAGTGATTGGCTCTCCCAATTCCACCAATTGTCCATACTTAATGTCGTCTTTTACAAAAAGGCGGTGTGTCACCAGTAACCCTAAGCGTCGCGTAGTCGCTTGGACGGCTTGAATTGACATGTTGAACGTCACTATTTTTTTGTTGTTAGGACGCTTAATGCCTGTTTCTTCCTGCCACACTTGCCAATCGTGTTTGCGACGATCATTCGTTACTTCAATGATGGGATAAGTAGCAAGCAGATGTTGGATGTCTTGACTTGCCGCGTGTTTAAGTAATTCTGGACTGCACACTAGCACCAATTCGTCTTCGCTGAGCTTTTCACAATAATAATCTTGCCATTCTTGTGGGCTGCCATGGACGACTGCGGCATCGATGCCTTCTTGCTCTAAACTGAACTGCCCAATAAGGTTGGACAAACGGACGTCTAATTGTGGTGCGAAATCTTGCAAGCTCGACATGCGTGGGATCCACCAGTGCAACGCAAGCGAGTTGACCATATTGAGCGTTATCCGCTTGGAATTTTGGTCATGAATCAAGGCTTCGGTGGCATCAACAATTTGCTCGAGCGCTGGCGCTACCTTTCGGTAGTATTTTTTCCCCTCGCTATTCAGGCGAACTTGACGACCAACACGATCGAACAAAGGTTTGTTGACTTGGTTTTCCAAAGACTTAATTGCTTGGCTGACTGCCGAATGGCTAACACTAAGCAGTTGTGCGGCTTCTGTCATGCTACCGGTTTCTGACACCGCAACAAAGGCATAGATGGATTTTAACGGTACTAACTTGCGCATTCGGTCCTTCACCTTTCGAATCCTGACAATGGTTTTTAAATCAGTTCAATCTGTAAGTTTTTCTTACATTAGCGTTTAAAAATACTCGCTATTTCTCCCTAATGTCTTTGCCTAAAATACGCCTTGAATTAAGGAGTATCCAATGAAAGTAGAAAATAAACCTGTTGTCTTCATGTTAATGTCTACATTAAGCTTATCTGTTACTGGCTTGTTAGCAAAGCAGCTCAGCGATGATTTGTCGGTAACCATGTTCAGCTTTTTACGCTTCTTCACTCCGGCTCTCATTCTGTTGGTGATGCTTCGTTTCAACAATCTGACTTTACCGACTGCCAGTACGCTTAAACCTATTTTGCTTCGCGCTTTTTGTATTGGGCTATGCCAGCTGTGCTTTATTGCCTCGTTACAAACGTTAACTCTTGTTGAAGGCGTGGTCCTTTTCGCTACTGGGCCACTGTTTATGCCAATCGTCGAGAAGCTATTTATGCGCGGTCAGATACGAATGTCGACCATAATGGCACTTGTTATAGCATTTACTGGTGTCATTCTGTTGGCAGGCGCTGATGGTGAGTTTACATGGCGAGTCGACCTGTTATTGGGCTTGGCGGGTGGCTTGTTTAACTCGGGTTCGCAGCTGACACTTTATAAAGCCAGTAAGAGCGGCATGTCGCCACTAGAAATCAACTTCTGGACGTTCGGTTGTGCTGCTTTACTGATATTACCGCTGGTGCTCTTCAATGATTCAAATGTTTTATTGCACTCGCTTTCATTACACGAATTTGAAACACCGAATACATTGCTTGTCTTTTTGATGTCTCTTTTGATCATCAATACACAGGTATTTCGTTCGAAAGCGTATCAGCTGGCTAGCAGTGGTTCGCAGCTCGCACCGCTGATATTCACCAATCTCCTGGTTACTGCAGTATGGCAATGGGCGTTTTTCGATGACCAAATGAGCCACAGCCAAATTATGGGCATAAGTCTGATTGTGCTTGCGACGGTATTGAATACCTGTTGGGTTAAGTTCTCGACTACGCTAGCTGTTCAAAAAGAATCCGGCAGATTGTCTAAACGTGTTCATTAGGGAATGTTAAATTAAAGCATCTAACAATCATTTTTTTATTCTTAATAAATAGAGTTACTTTCACTATATTTTTACTTAGCAAATTATTTTTATTTGCACAACCTCACCTAGCGTGCACCATATAATACCGTTACTAAAAGCAGAGTGTGTTAGCATGAAGATCTTACTATCAGAAACGCTGCTAACCTGATTCATTACCACATTGGTGTAATATTCACGCTTTACCTAAACCTATTGAATTTGAGTTTCAAATCAGATAACGAATAAATAATATGAGTTACTGCATGAAATGTTATTGGAGATAATTCGAATGCGATAGGTCGATAATAAATATAAATACATTCTTGACGGTGAGGTTATGAGTTACAATTTTGAAAGGGAACTTGCTTCTTGGCTAGAGGAGCGAGGCATTTCTAGAAAAGAGTTGATTGCGATATTACAGCAGTCATATTACGATGACTTTAAAGGTTTAGATTCAATTACGCTCAGTCGGTGGCTGACTGGTAAAGTTGTCCCACCCCTGTACAAGCAGTTTTTGATTGCCAAATCTCTTGAACAAGATCTTGCAGATATCATTATTACGATTGATGAGAATGAGCAAAAGAGCCCATCTCGTTACTCGGCAGTGCTGACTAACCTTATTAAGGGATTTGATTTTTCTTTGACCGCACTGTCTTATACTCGCGTATCAGAGACAATTACCAGTGAAATAAAATCTCACACTTATTATGAACATATCGAATTGTTCCATGATTTCTACGACAATGTGTCAGCATTACGTGGCTTTATTGACGATCTATATGCCATGAAAAATGATATCAAGTACAATGGTATCCTATTAAAAAACAGTCAGGGTGAAGTCGTTGGACATTGGGCATTCATTTTAGACTTGGAGAAGTTAGATAACCTCCGTTCTTTCATCTCTATTCCAGAAAGTGAATTAAAACGTAGCTGTTTAGTAAAGCTAGGTTACGCTATGAACTCCACTCACTTCTTTGAATTGGTTGTTCAAGCAATTTGTTATTATTTAGTGGAACAATATAAGTCTAAAGATTATGCCTATATTTTTATTGCCGGATATCCAATTTTTGAATTTGCAAAAAAGATATTTAATGCTGAAGAGGTGAAATATTATCCACCAACAGATAGTACACAGAAAATTGGCTTGTATCTTGTTAAGCTTGATATTATTCGATCGATTGCGAACCCTATTTTAATACCAAAAATCAAAAAGAAACTTCGTTGTTTAAAGTTGTGTGACCATGTAGATTGTAACTTGTGTAGTATCAAGAACTCTCGTCAGGATTAAGCCTCCTCAAAGACTCACATAATGGGTGGTATACAAGAACCCCTGTAACCCCCAGAATGGGACGTCGTTTTGAGTGATTTGCTTGCGTTCCATTTTCGTTTCAACTCGCTCAATGATTAATTTTGTGCGAGTTCTCTTACTTAGCTTAAGCACTCTGCTATAGAAATTGGTTTCAGCAGAGTGCTCTACCTTTATGAAGTGATAAAAACCAGATAATAATTCTTGTTCTCTGAAATCAGATTCCAAGTCGTAATCATCTGCTGCCAACAATACTTTTTGTTTTTGCAGAAACTCAAATCCTTTCTTTATGGAAGCGCAATCTTTACATGAGTCTCTCTCCGTAATTTCAATAACTAAGTTCGCTTTTAGTGCTTCTAGGCTGTTTTTAAGAATGACGATGTCACACAACAAATATTTATCGCAAAGATTACTACGCTCTAAGTTAATGAATAAATATTTTCCCTTAAAGTCGAGCGAGTGACGAGTAATGTACTTGTCTAACCGTGCAATTAAGGCTCGGCTCATATGAGGGTATTTGATTTCTCGATTGTACACTTCGTTTGCGGTTTTTTTGGACAGGTTGCTAGGATTGATAAGGACCTCATAACCTAGATTTTTCCCAACGGCATCCACAATTTCTTGCAGTTTGTAATTGATGTCAGTTAGGTTGATGCCGTTGTTTTTCTTGTTTAAGTAATCTTCAATCAAAAAACACATGTTTCCACTATTCCATTTTCTTGAACATGATGTCGATGAACTCCATCTCTTCAGCAGAGATAAGTGGTGTCTCATCGAGCAGCGCTTTCCTTCTAAACTCAATTACGCTTTTGATTTCACGTAATTGCTCCGGCTTCATTTCATTTATGCGTTGCTTTATGTATTGAAGTTCGCCGTTTTCTAAGCCATTCATGTTTTGTCCGTTGTTAGTGCTTTGCTTCATGGTTGTCTCAATCTGTAAGCCCAGTTTAATCGAAAGGGTCAAATATTGAGTTGGCAGGATTGTATTAAAAATGCACTAACTGCTAAACGTCATCCTGATGGGGCTTTTGTATGCCAAGTTGTACCGTTGATGTCGAGCTTCGCAAATATCCTGACAGTTATTGTTGAATTGGTTGATTTTTGATCAGAATGAACTAGCGTCAAGAAAGGTGCAGAGGGAGAAAACATGCTGACTTTAAATTATCACGTCGAGATTGCAGCCACGCCGCAGCGCGTATGGAGCGTGCTGACGGATATCGAATTGTACAAACGATGGGCACAAGCTTTTTCACCGCAATCTCAATTTGATGGTGACTGGGAAGAGGGAGGGGATATTACTTTTTACGACCCAGACATGGGGGGGACTCGGGCAGTAGTGGACACTGTTTTGCCACTGCATAAACTTGAGTTTCATCATGTTGCCATCTTTAACCCAGACAATAGGCAGCAATTAGACGCTGACTTGGCTTCTAAGTGGATCGGATCACGAGAGATCTACCAGATCGATATGCTGCAAGATCGCTTGTTGCTCAGTATCACCATTTCTACCCATAGTGATTTTGTGTCGATGTTCAATCATGGTTGGGAGAAAGCATTGCCGCTGATTAAAACTATCTGTGAGGAATAAGATTAGATTTCGTCCCAATATTGGGCTGACGACCGCTTACCTGTGGGTATACAATAGCCGCCAATTTGCGCACCAAGAGAGTTGATGATGGAATTTAAGGTTGATACCCACACGCATACGTACGCCAGCGGCCACGCTTATAGTACGTTGATTGAAAACGCGAAATCGGCAAAAGAGAACGGGCTGGATATGTTCTGCACGACCGACCACGCTGAATCAATGCCGGGTGCGCCTCATTACTGGTTCTTCTCTAACCAGAAAATTTTGCCGCGTTTTCTTGAAGGTGTTGCCATCATTCGCGGCGTTGAATCCAATATTATGAACACCAAAGGTGATATCGACATTCCAGATAGTGTCGATCGAAATTTGGATTGGGTAATTGCGAGCTTTCATGAACCAGTGTTCCGCCCTGCTGACAAAGCTATACACACCGAAGCGCTGTTGAACATCATCAAAAACGGTCGTGTTGATGCGCTAGGCCACTTGGGTAATCCAAACTTTGACTTCGATTTTGAAGCGGTGCTGAAGTGCGCCAAAGAGCACAATGTCGCAATTGAGATCAATAACACCACGCTGAAAGGTAACAGCCGTGTTGGCAGCGTAGACCGTTGCCATGAGATTGCACAAATCGGTAAAGAGCTCGGTGTCTTCTTCACCACAGGCAGTGATGCGCACTTTTGCCACGATGTGGGTAACTTGAGCTTGGTTGGTGAGTTAATGGACAAAGTCGGCATCGACAGTAGCAAGGTTATCACCCACTCAGCACAGCAATTCTTAGCCTTCTTAGAGCTGCGTGGCCGTATGCCAATTGCAGAGTATGACGAGATTCGCAACGCATAAACTTGATTACATTTTTGGTTAT
>BCQL01000202.1_pt1 | contig 10209 bp, 8 predicted proteins | sample 1008151 | NCBI WGS metagenome assembly BCQL01 (sample SAMD00035459, study PRJDB4067) | museum specimen metagenome | biome: marine biome; feature: sea shore; material: organic material | host: Otohimella japonica | place: Japan:Kanagawa | collected 1927
CGTGATGAAGTGTTCAAGCTAACGAATGTTGATCACTGGTTCTTAGTTCAGATTGAAGACTTAATTGCGCAAGAAGCGAAAGTTGCTGAAGTGGGTATGTCAGGTCTTGATCAAGCATTCTTACTGAAACTAAAACGTAAAGGTTTCTCTGATGCTCGCTTAGCGCAAATCTTAGGTGTTAGCGAAACAGAAGTGCGTAAGATTCGTGACCGCTTTGATATGCACCCTGTATATAAGCGTGTTGATACCTGTGCTGCAGAATTTGCAACAGACACTGCTTACATGTATTCAACATACGAAGAAGAATGTGAAGCAGCGCCATCAAATCGCGATAAAATCATGATTCTTGGTGGCGGCCCTAACCGTATTGGTCAAGGCATTGAGTTTGATTACTGTTGTGTTCACGCAGCGTTAGCCTTACGTGACGATGGTTACGAAACTATTATGGTTAACTGTAACCCAGAAACGGTTTCTACGGATTATGACACGTCAGACCGCTTATACTTTGAGCCAGTAACCTTTGAAGATGTGCTTGAAATTGTTCGCATTGAAAAGCCAAAAGGCGTTATCGTTCAATATGGTGGTCAAACACCTCTAAAATTAGCACGTGCTCTTGAAGCGGCAGGGGTACCGATTATTGGTACAAGTCCTGATGCAATCGACCGTGCTGAAGACAGAGAGCGTTTCCAGCAAGCAATTCAACGCTTAGAAATGAAGCAACCTGAAAATGACACTGTAACAACAGTTGAAGGTGCGGTTATTTCTGCTGAGCGTATCGGTTACCCATTAGTTGTTCGTCCATCTTATGTACTTGGTGGCCGCGCAATGGAAATCGTGTATGACGAGCAAGACTTACGTCGCTATTTCAATGAAGCAGTGAGCGTATCTAACTCATCTCCAGTATTGCTAGATAGATTCCTTGATAATGCAATCGAGATTGATATCGATGCGGTATGTGATGGCGAGATTGTTGTCGTGGGCTCTATCATGGAGCACATTGAGCAAGCGGGTGTTCACTCAGGTGACTCAGGTTGTTCTTTACCTCCTTACAGTTTAAGTGAAGATGTTCAGAACCGTATGCGTGAGCAAGTTGCTAAATTAGCAATGGAGCTAGGCGTTATTGGTTTGATGAACGTGCAATTTGCTGTTAAAGACGATGAGATCTACATGATTGAGGTTAACCCTCGCGCTGCTCGTACAGTTCCATTTGTCTCTAAGGCAACGGGTGTACCATTAGCGAAAATCGCTGCACGTGTGATGGCTGGTCAATCTTTAGCTGAGCAAAACTTTACTAAAGAAGTGATTCCACCGTACTTCTCTGTAAAAGAAGTGGTATTACCGTTCAACAAGTTCCCAGGTGTAGACCCAATGCTTGGCCCTGAGATGCGCTCAACGGGTGAAGTTATGGGTGTAGGTGAAACTTTTGCTGAAGCGTATGCAAAAGCACAACTAGGTGCGACAGCTGAAGTACCAAAATCAGGTCGAGCATTATTATCTGTACGTAACAGTGATAAAGAGCGTGTTGCCGAGCTTGCTGCTAAGTTAATTGAACTTGGTTACCAAATCGATGCTACACACGGTACTGCCGTGATTCTTGGCGAAGCAGGAATTAACCCTCGCTTAGTTAACAAGGTACATGAAGGACGTCCTCATATTCTTGACCGTATTAAGAATGATGAGTACACCTACATTGTTAACACGACTGAAGGTCGTCAAGCAATTGAGGATTCTCGTCAAATTAGACGTGGTGCACTTCGCTACAAAGTGAATTACACGACAACGCTTAATGCTGCTTTTGCTACTTGTTTAGCACATTCAGCAGATGACAGAAATAATGTGAATTCGGTACAAGAATTACATGAGCGAATCGCTAAAAATTAATTTTATTTAATTTATTGATGATTTGATTAAAAAGGCTGCATTCGTGCAGTCTTTTTTATTACTATTTTTTGACAGTCAGTAGTAAGTAATCTCAAGTTTATGTAAGCTTAAGGCATCATCATTAGATGCATCCTCAACGCAAGACACCGCATCATTTAGACTTATTGTTATAAAGATCGTGCGCTATGCGAATTAATCGAGATTTAACTGTGTTGGTTTTGTACCAGCACGGGGTGCTTTTGTTTTTAAAGGAGACATAAGACATTATGAATACCGTCCCTATGACGATTATCGGAGCTGAGCAGCTGCGTAAAGAATTAGACGAATTAAAATTTGAACGCCGCCCACAGATCACTTCTGCTATTGCAGAAGCACGTGAATTGGGTGATTTAAAAGAAAATGCTGAATACCATGCAGCTCGTGAAGAGCAGGGGATTTGTGAAGCTCGTATTCGTGATATTGAAGGCAAGCTATCAAATGCCCAAATCATCGATGTGACCACGATGCAAAATACTGGTCGTGTTATTTTTGGTACAACAGTCACCATTTTAAATATTGATACTGATGCAGAGTCAACCTACCGTATCGTAGGTGATGATGAAGCGAATATTAAAGAGAATTTAATTTCAGTAAATTCGCCAATTGCCCGTGGACTGATTGGTAAGAGTGTCGATGATGAAGTGGCTATTACAACGCCAGGTGGCACAGCAGAATATGAAATTACGGCTGTTGAGTACATCTAAGCCAGAATTAATATCAATATTAATTACGACTTAAGATTGATATTTTATAGTAATAAAAAAACCACTGATTAACAGTGGTTTTTTTAGGTCAAAATGAACATTTGAATCGTATTGATGCAATATGAACATTTAAACCGAGTTGTTTGACGAAATTACTTTGCTTTTGGAATGGCAACTTTCATTTCAGCAGACTGACGGAAAATAACTAAGGTGTGTCCGATAAGCTGTATTTTGGTTGATTGAGTTTCGCGAATAATCGCGTCAACGACAGCATTTTTAAGCTCTCTATCAGAAGAGCCTACTTTCACTTTTATTAGTTCATGATGAGTGAGTGCACTATCAATTTCAGCCAGCACACCTTCGGTCAAACCATTAGCACCCAGCAGCACCACTGGCTTAAGATTATGCGCTAAGCCTTTTAAATGCTGTTTTTGTTTGGTTGTTAAGTTCATTTGTACCAACTTTTTGAATGTTACTGTTGAAAAACGGCTATTCTACCCTTATATAAGCTTTATGTAACTCCAAATCGTTACGGAATTTAAATGGCAACGAAAAAACGTTCGGCAAGTTCAAGCCGATGGATGCAAGAACATTTTGACGATCATTACGTTAAACTGTCACAAAAGCGAGGCTTACGCTCTCGAGCTGCATTCAAGTTGGAAGAAATCCAACAGAAAGATAAATTGATTAAACCAGGCATGACAGTGGTTGATTTAGGTGCAGCGCCTGGTGGCTGGTCACAGATTGCTGTTAAATTGGTTGGAGAAAAAGGCAAGCTTGTTGCTTGTGATATTTTACCAATGGATCCAATTGTGGGAGTTGACTTTTTACAAGGTGATTTCCGTGAAGAGAAAGTACTTGATGCTTTACTTGACCGTGTTGGTGAGGATAAAGTGGATGTAGTGCTTTCTGATATGGCGCCTAATATGAGTGGTTCAGACGGTGTGGACCAACCTAGGGCGATGTATCTTGTTGAATTAGCATTAGATATGTGTCATCAAGTATTGGCATCTAATGGTAGTTTTGCAGTTAAAGTCTTTCAGGGGGAGGGCTTTGATGAATATATGAAAGCAGTTCGACAAGCTTTCACTACAGTTAAAACACGAAAACCAGATTCATCGCGACCACGTTCACGTGAAGTGTATATAGTGGCGACTGGTTACAAGTTATAGTAGTCTAACGATTAATTATCGTGGGTCTTTAAGAGGTCTAGAAATTTGAGTGACATGGCAAAAAATTTAATTCTCTGGGTTGTCATCGCCGTTGTGCTGATGTCAGTTTTTCAGGGTTACTCCCCCTCTTCTTCGTCATCGCAGAAGATGGATTATTCCGTATTCTTAGATAGTGTCCGTAATGGCAATATCAATTCGGTTGAAATTAAGAGTGATCAACGAACTATTGAAGGGATCAAGCGTTCTGGAGAGAAGTTCACCACTATTATGCCAATGTATGACCAAGATTTAATTAATGATCTTGATCGTAAAGGGATTTCAATGAAAGGGCAGGAAGCTGAAGAGTCTAGTTTCTTAACCCAAATTTTCATTTCTTGGTTCCCAATGCTGCTATTGATCGGTGTATGGATATTCTTCATGCGTCAAATGCAAGGCGGTGGTGGTAAAGGCGCAATGTCATTTGGTAAAAGTAAAGCCAAATTGATGAGCGAAGACCAAATTAAAACGACTTTTGGTGACGTTGCAGGTTGTGACGAAGCTAAAGAAGACGTGAAAGAATTGGTTGATTACTTAAAAGAACCGACACGTTTCCAAAAGTTGGGTGGTCGTATTCCGACGGGTGTGTTACTTGTGGGCCCTCCGGGTACAGGTAAAACCCTACTCGCTAAAGCCATTGCTGGTGAAGCTAAAGTACCGTTCTTTACTATTTCTGGTTCTGACTTCGTTGAAATGTTTGTCGGTGTTGGTGCATCTCGTGTACGTGACATGTTTGAGCAAGCGAAAAAGTCAGCACCTTGTATTATCTTTATCGATGAAATCGATGCCGTAGGTCGCCAACGTGGCGCTGGTGTGGGTGGTGGTCACGATGAACGTGAGCAAACATTGAACCAAATGTTGGTTGAAATGGATGGCTTTGAGGGTAACGAAGGTATCATTGTTATCGCTGCAACTAACCGTCCAGATGTTCTTGATGCTGCTTTATTGCGTCCGGGCCGTTTTGACCGTCAAGTGGTTGTAGGTTTGCCAGATGTCCGTGGTCGTGAGCAAATTCTTAAAGTTCATATGCGTAAAGTACCTCTAGCTGATGGTGTTAAAGCCAGTGTTATCGCTCGTGGTACACCAGGTTTCTCTGGTGCTGATCTCGCTAACCTTGTTAACGAAGCTGCACTTTTCGCAGCACGTGGTAATCGCCGCGTCGTTGGTATGGAAGAGTTTGAAAGCGCAAAAGACAAAATCATGATGGGTGCAGAGCGCCGCACTATGGTGATGTCGGAAGAAGAGAAAGAAATGACGGCTTATCATGAAGCAGGCCATGCGATTGTTGGGTGTTTAGTACCAGAGCATGATCCGGTTCATAAAGTCACGATTATCCCTCGTGGCCGTGCATTAGGTGTAACATTCTTCTTGCCTGAAGCGGATGCTATCAGCCAAAGTCGTCGTAAACTTGAGAGTCAAATCTCGGTAGCTTATGGTGGCCGTCTAGCTGAAGAGCTCATTTATGGTGGTGAGAAAGTATCGACAGGTGCATCTCAAGATATTAAATATGCTACATCGATTGCCCGTAACATGGTGACACAGTGGGGCTTCTCTGAGAAGTTAGGGCCTGTTCTGTATGCGGAAGATGAAGGCGAAGTGTTCTTAGGTCGCAGTATGGCGAAATCTAAGAATATGTCTGATGAAACTGCTGGCATGATTGATCAGGAAGTGAAGCACCTTATTGATACTAACTATGAGCGTGCACATACATTCCTAACTGAAAATATGGATATCCTTCATTCAATGAAAGATGCATTAATGAAGTATGAAACCATTGATGCTGAACAAATTGATGATCTTATGAATCGACGTGATGTTCGCCAGCCTGCGGATTGGCAAGCGGATGATTCAATGGATGACCAAGATAAAGGCACTCCGGTTAATACCGATTCAGTAGCCGAAGAGTCAACAGAAGATAAGCCTGATGTTGAACCTAAAACAGATGAATCTACAGCAAAATAACTAGCTGTATTTTGAAATAAAAAAACCCCGAAAGGGGTTTTTTTATATTTATTGTACTAGTGTCATAATTAAGTCATATTGCTGGTGTGGCACTTTTTAATGTAAGTGAGGTTGTGTGTTTGAGTTGAAGTCTGGCGATAAAACATTATCGTTATCTAGCCCTGTCGTAATGGCAATTATCAATGTTACCCCTGATTCTTTTTCTGATGGTGGTCAGTTTTCTACGTTCGAAAATGCCTGTAAACAGGTTGATAGAGTCATTGAAGAAGGTGCGACCATCTTGGATATTGGTGGTGAATCAACTAGGCCCGGTGCAACTGATGTATCAGTTGAAGAAGAATTGGCTCGTGTGATCCCAGTGATTGAGTATGCGGCTAAACATCCTGACATTTGGATTTCAATCGATACGAGTAAACCAGAGGTGATGGAGAAAGCGGTCGCTGCAGGCGCGCATATTATTAACGATGTCCGCGCTTTACAAGCACCTGGCGCTGTCGCAATGGCGACTAGCTTGGATGTGCCTGTATGCTTAATGCATATGCAAGGTAAGCCTGAAACAATGCAAGATAACCCAAGTTATGACAATGTCATTCAACAAATTGTCGATTTTTTATCATTACGCATTGATTATTGTGTTGCAGCAGGTATGCCTCGCGAAAATATTATCATTGACCCGGGTTTCGGTTTTGGTAAAACCTTAGCGCACAATTATGAGCTATTGGCAAAATTACCTGAACTTCATAGCATGCACCTACCTGTACTTATCGGCCTTTCTAGAAAGAGCATGATTGGCGATTTACTCCAGCGAAATGTAGATGAACGACTCGCTGGTAGTCTTGCAGGAGCAATGATTGCGGCGCAACAAGGTGCGCAAATTTTACGAGTACATGATGTAAAAGAAACTGTCGATGCGTTAACGGTTATGTCAGCAACCATGGCGAGTTTACATCAGTAAAGTTATATAACCTGTTAGTTTAGCTGATTGAGTTAGTGTGAATTCACTTAATGTGAGGTACTAATGCAACAACGTAATCTATTTGGCACGGATGGAATTAGGGGAAAAGTTGGCGCAGGCTTCATGACCCCTGAATTAGCTTTAAAATTAGGTTGGGCTGCAGGCAGAGTGCTTTCACGCAGTGGGACAAAGAAAATTATTATTGGTAAGGATACCCGCATTTCTGGGTATCTTTTCGAATCAGCATTAGAGGCTGGTTTGTCTGCAGCAGGACTTAATGTTTTGCTCGTTGGCCCAATGCCTACCCCCGCAATTGCTTACCTTACTAGAACGTTTAGAGCTGAAGCGGGAATCGTTATCAGCGCTTCACATAATCCATATTATGATAATGGCATTAAATTCTTCTCTGCTGACGGCAGTAAGTTAGATGACAAAATAGAATTGGAAATTGAGCATGAGCTGACTAAGCCTATGCAATGTGTTGAGTCACACCTACTCGGTAAGGCTGCTCGAATTGATGATGCCGCCGGTCGATATATTGAATACTGCAAAGGCCACTTTCCGGCAAATCTGACTTTAAACGGATTAACTTTAGTCGTCGACTGTGCTCATGGTGCTACCTATCATATTGCACCTAATGTATTTAAAGAGTTAGGTGCCAACGTGATTACCATTGGTGATAAACCTAATGGATTAAATATTAATGATAAAGTTGGAGCAACTTCCATGGCGGCTATTTGTGAAGCCGTTATCAATCACAATGCAGATGTGGGAATAGCACTCGACGGTGATGGTGACCGTATCATGATGGTCGATCATCAAGGCAATATTATTGATGGTGACCAAATATTGTATATTCTTGCTCGAGATGCGATCAAACAAGGTGAATTTCAAGGCGGAGTTGTGGGGACCTTGATGTCAAACCTGGGATTGGAAGTCGCATTGAATGAGTTAGATGTACCGTTTGTTCGTTCAAATGTTGGTGACCGATATGTCATGGAGCTTATGCGCAAAAATAACTGGCGTATCGGCGGTGAAAATTCAGGTCATATTCTTAATTTAGATCATGGTACGACTGGTGATGGTATCGTTGCTGGGATATTAGTATTAGCAGCCATGCAATGTGCCAACAGCAAGCTTGCTGCATTAGTTGCCCCTCTAGAAATGTACCCGCAAGTATTAATTAATGTCCGCTATCACGTCGACAAAAAGCCATTAGAATCAAAACTTGTGCGCTCTGTTCAGACAAAAATTGAAAAGCTATTGGGTCAAAATGGGCGAGTACTTATACGAGAATCAGGCACAGAACCCTTGATAAGGGTGATGGTCGAAGGTAAAAATGATGTTCAAGTCACGGCTTTTGCAAACGAAATTGCCGATGTAGTCAAAAGCGTGGGTTTGTGACAAAGTTCGGTATACAATCATTTAGCGTTTTTATTTATTATTAACTTATTTAATATCTTAGCTCAGCGAATAAAAAAACATCATTCCGTCAAGTTATGATAAATATTCCTGAGTTAGCTATTGTAAGTTGTTTGGCGGTTCGTTATCATTCACGCCGCTTTCAAAGGAGACAGTAATGGCACTCAGACGTCCTATGGTAGCTGGCAACTGGAAAATGAATGGCAGTGCAGCGTTAGCTCAAGAGTTATTCAGCAAGTTTGCTACAAAGCTCCAAAATGATTCTGCTGAAGTAGTTTTATGTCCACCTTCAATTTATCTTGAAAGTGTTAGACAACTACTTGAAGCAAATAAGCAAACCTTAGATGGTGCGCTTGTAAGAATGGGCGCACAAAACCTAAGTCAACATGACTTCGGTGCCTATACTGGTGAAATTTCCGGTAAAATGCTAAAAGATTCAGGATGTCGATATGTGATTATCGGCCATTCCGAACGTCGTAGAATGTACGGCGAAACAAGTAATATCGTTGCAGAGAAATTCGCTGCAGCACAAAAACATGGTCTAACGCCGATTCTTTGTGTTGGTGAATCAGGTCCAGCTCGTGAGGCAAGACGCACTTTTGAAGTCATTGCTGAAGAGTTAGACATTGTGATCGAAAAGAATGGCACCATGGCTTTTGATAATGCCATTATCGCTTATGAGCCTTTATGGGCTGTAGGTACTGGTAAAAGTGCAACTCCAGAGCAAGCGCAAGAAGTTCATGCGTTTATTCGTAATAGACTCTCTGAAGTGTCTCCATTTATTGGAGAAAATATTCGCATTCTTTATGGTGGTAGTGTTACTCCATCAAATGCTGCAGATATATTTGCCCAACCAGATGTCGATGGTGGATTGATTGGCGGAGCTAGCTTAAACTCTAGCGAGTTTTTAAGTTTATGTTCCATAGCGATGAGCGCATAATATTATGTATGAAGTTTTAATTGTTGTTTACTTGGTTGTTGCGATTGGTCTAGTAGGACTGATTTTAATTCAACAAGGTAAAGGCGCAGATATGGGTTCTTCTTTTGGTGCTGGTGCATCAGGAACTCTATTTGGCTCAAATGGTTCAGGTAACTTCCTGACCCGTAGCACCGCTGTTTTAGCGATTGGTTTTTTCGCATTAAGCCTTATTTTAGGTAACTTAAGTGCAAACCACTCTAAAAAAGATGATGCTTGGAATGATTTAGGTTCTGCAGTAGAGCAAGTTGAACAAGCTCCTACTCAGGCTGAAACCTCAGAATCAGAAATTCCTGACTAAATTATTGCCTCCAATTGGCAAAAAACTAGTAGTGATTGCTTTAGCTAACTAGTGTAAAAAGTTTGAATGCGGATGTGGCGGAATTGGTAGACGCGCCATCTTGAGGGGGTGGTGAGCTATGCTCGTGTGGGTTCAAGTCCCACCATCCGCACCAAAATTTAATTAATCAGCCTCAAGTTAACACTGATTAATTATTGCAAGCAAAGACGTAAGTTAATATAATTGCGCAAGTTGACGCGGGGTGGAGCAGTTTGGTAGCTCGTCGGGCTCATAACCCGAAGGTCGTCGGTTCAAATCCGGCCCCCGCAACCAGCTTATTATTTATTTCTTATTTCTAAGAATAAATAATTAAAAGGTTCTATATTTAAGACCTCGTTATTACGGGGTTTTTTGTTATATGGAGCTTAGTAACTCCGTGATTTTACGGACTTTCTTGGGGCTATTTGCCCTTTTTTTCGTTTTTGGGGGTCATTTTTGGCAACATTAGAAACTAAACTGACAGAAATGCTGACAGTACCTGTTGAAGCGTTAGGTTTTCAACTTTGGGGTATTGAGTTTGTCCATGCAGGGCGTCATTCAATATTACGTGTATTTATTGATGGTGAAAACGGTATCAATATTGAAGATTGTGCTGAAGCCAGCCGCCAAGTTAGTGCTGTTCTAGATGTTGAAGACCCAATCTCGACAGAATACACACTAGAAGTTTCATCGCCAGGTGTAGATAGACCATTATTTACGGCTGAGCAATACGCTGCTTATAT
>BCQL01000203.1_pt1 | contig 10201 bp, 10 predicted proteins | sample 1008151 | NCBI WGS metagenome assembly BCQL01 (sample SAMD00035459, study PRJDB4067) | museum specimen metagenome | biome: marine biome; feature: sea shore; material: organic material | host: Otohimella japonica | place: Japan:Kanagawa | collected 1927
GTCATCGTTGCGTTAGCAGTGTTTTCGATTGCAGCCGTTGCCGTCACGAAAAGTATCGGTGATCAAATGGCGAACCTACCGATATTAGAAGAAAGAACCCTTGCGCAATGGGTTGCGAGTAATCAGATGGTTGAAGCCAGATTAATTCAGCAATTTCCTGAACTTGGTACTAAAAATGGCCAAGTCGAACTCGCAGGAAAAGATTGGTATTGGCGTCAAGAAGTGGTTAAAACCACAGACGACAATTTCCGTATGATAAGAATTTTAGTGAGCGATGAAGATAGGTTTAACCGAACTGTTGCCCAAGTGAGTAGTTATGTTCACAACGAAGGTTAAATCACAAAAGCATAATCAGTTAGGGTTTACCCTATTAGAAATGCTGATCTCAATAGCCATTTTCGCCATGATCGGATTGGCCGCCAATGCTGTGCTATCGACTGTGATGAAAAATGATGAAGCGACCAAAGAGTTTTCGGTTCGACTCAAAGCGTTGCAACAAGGGTTTGGGATTATTGAGCGAGACTTAGGCCAAATCGTGGCGCGAACTCAGCGTGGTTTTGATGGTGAGCGTACAACATCTGTATTTCAAACCGGTGATAATATGCTGGATTCTGAAACTGAAGCTTTGGTGTTTTTCCGCTTAGGTTGGTTGAATCCTGATGGCATGTTACCTCGTGGTAGTTTGCAGTCTGTTGCTTATGTTGTTCAAGATGGCCGCTTAGAGCGTTGGTATTATCCTTACCCAGAGCCAGAGGTCGGTGCAGAGCCGTTAAAAAGTTTAATCGTGAAAGATGTCGTTTCCATTGAGTATTCATTTTTTGTAGGTGATAAATGGGAGCGAAAAGTTGATGCTTCTACCTTACCGCTTGCGATAGCGATGGAAGTTGAGATTGAAGGCTTAGGCACCATTGAACGTCGTTTTTTACTACCTAAAGGTGGAGATAGCTCAAGCACCGGCAGCGGTGGTAATAGTGGTGGCAATAACGGTGACAATAGCGATAGCAGCGACACTGATGAAACCGGAGAAAAGACTGAAGGTGACGACACATGATGAAGTCACAATTACCGGGGTTTCGTAAACAGCGCGGAGTGGCGTTATTAGTTGTACTGTTGATTGTGGCATTGGTTGTGATTATCGCTACCAACATCACCAGCCGTAACCAGTTATCTATGCGCCGAACGTTAAACTTGGCGCAATATGACCAAGCATATTGGTATGCTATTTCTGCAGAAGAGTTAGCGAAAAAGATTTTAAAGCAAGATATGGAAGACAGTGATGGCACTGTGCATCGCCAACAATATTGGGCTCTGGCTGATGTTATTTTTCCTGCCGAGTACGGTGAAATTGGTGGCGAAATTCAGGATATGCGCTCCTGTTTCAATATCAATGCGTTATCTGTGACTTCGACAGAAGTTGAGAATGGTCAGCCCAAGCTCAGTTTAGCGGCAAGCCAATATAAAGCGTTATTAGTCGCACTGGGGATGGACGAGTTTGGTGCAGAAAGGCTGACTCATACCTTGGTTGATTATATTGATGATGACACAGTTTCTATGCCTTATGGTGCTGAAGATGCGGATTATGAATCGCGTAATATCCCGTATCGAGCAGCGAATACTTTGATGAGTCATCATAGTGAATTAAGGGCGGTGATTGGCTATAACCAGCAAGTGTATACCACGTTATTACCTTATATTTGCGCGATTCCAGGTAACAACCAACAGTTATTGAATGTCAACACCATTGAAGTAGAACAAGCCGCATTACTTGTTGGCATGTTAGATAACAAAATTTCATTGAGTGATGCCGAAAGCTTGATTAACCAAAGACCTGCAGATGGTTTCGAAACTGCTGCAGAGTTTTGGGAGAATAATACGCTTGCCAGTTTAGCGACTGAGAGCAATATGAAGTCGAGTATTGTAGTGGACAGTAATTTCTTTTTACTGAAAGCGGGCGCTAAAGTTGATAATGCCATGTTCAGAATGGACAGTGTGCTACAGCGAAGCGGTGATAAATTTGACGTGTTGACTCGCCAGTATGGTGGGCAACAGTAATGAATAAGAGAAACAACCCGCTGCACAGTTTTTTGAAACCCTTGCAGCCAGTGGAGAGTAACAGTGTCTGAACGGCTTTTTATCCGATTAGGTAAAACATCAGAAAGCCCATGTTCTTGGCTAGTTTGGTCAGAGCAGGAGCAAGAAATTATCGCCTCTGGCGAGTTAAGTGATGCAGCAAGCCTATCAAGTTTAACTGAGCGTGCTGGAAATCGCCCTGTTGATGTATTAGTGCCAGCGTCAAGTATGACATTGACTCAAATTGAATTACCTGAGAAAAACCAGCGCCAAGCATTGAAAGCATTGCCTTTTATGCTAGAAGAAACGATTGCATCTGATGTTGAAGATATGCACTTTGTCGTTGGGCCACGTGATGGTGAGCAGCTGAACGTGGTTGCAGTTGCCCATGAGCAAATGCAAGATTGGTTATCTTGGCTGCTTGATGCCGGTATGAAGGTAAAACGTATCGTACCTGATTGTTTAGCATTACCATTAGAACAGTGTCGCTGGGCGGCACTGGATATGGGTGATGAACTGTTATTACGCACGGGTGAAGGAAGCGGTGTTAGTCTGCCTAAAACATGGTTAGATTTTGCATTACCTCAACTGATGCCTGAACAGCAAGAAGATCAAGCTCCCCTCAATATTGCAGCTTACAGCGAAGATTTAGTCTTTATGGGAGCGGAAGTTGAGCCTAAACCCTTAGATTTACCTATGATGGTTTTGGCTAAAGGCATTATCCAAGCGCCGATCAATTTACTCAGTGGCATTTATCAGCCAAAGCGTGAATACAGTAAACATTTAATGTTATGGCGTAATGTCGCCATTATTATGGCGATAGCGATCATTTTATCTCTAGTCAATAAAGGCTTAACGATTTATCAGCTAGAAGCGCAAACTGCTGAAGTTAAGCAACAAAGTGAAGCGATTTTTAAAAGAGTCAGTCCAGGTATTAATCGTATTGTTAATATCCGCTCGCAAATGGATTCTCAGTTACGCAGTATGCAAGGTCAGGGTGGTGGAGCGGCATTTTTTGAAATGCTTGATGGCTTAAAAGATGCTTTTGAAAAGGTACCGGATTTAAAACCAAATTCTTTACGTTTTGATGCCAACCGTAATGAACTGCGTATGCAAGTGACGGCCAAAACTTATGACCAAGTCGATAAGTTTAAAGAGTTAGTTGAAACACGATATGACCTTGATATGGGTGCAATCAATAGCGGTGAAGACGAAGTGAATACAACCCTAACATTGAGGGGCAAATAAGATGGAAAATTTGCAAGCTTGGTGGAAAGGCTTAGCCCTCAGAGAACAGCAGCTTGTCGCCAGCTGTGGTGTGTTTGTCATTATTGGTATTTTATATTGGGGAATTTGGAGCCCGATTTCTTCAGCTGCTGAAAATGCTGAAATGAGGCACCAATCAGAGTTACAAACACTCAACTATGTCAAACAAACGGCTAATAAAATCGCAGGTTTGAAGCAATCAGGCTCGAAACCAACGTCAACTGGCAGCCTCAGTTCTGTGGTCAATCAGCTTGCGGGTCAATATAAGTTAGAAATCACACGAATGCAGCCTCAGGGTGATAAAATCCAGTTGTGGATGGATGATGTGCCTTTTGATAGCTTATTGAATTATTTACATGAGCTGGTTGAACAAAAAGGCTTAACCCTTGAAAGTGTGGATTTATCAGAGTCTGATGTGGCCGGTTTTGTCAAAGTACGTCGTATTCAGCTGTCTAAGTAAGCAGGTATTGTAGTGAGTTTGATTAAAAAAATAGTAATAGGCGTTGTTATTTATCTCGCCTTTATGGTGGCTTACATTCCTGCTAATTGGGTAGTAGGCATTGCGCCGTTACCTAATAACATAAAAGTGAGTGGTGTATCAGGCACGTTATGGCAAGGTCATGCTGAGCTGGTATCTATTGATCGTCGCATCATTGAACAAGTGAGCTGGGACATGAACCCATGGGCATTGTTTATTGGCCAAGTGAATCTTGATGTCAACATTGGTAATCGTGCGACAGCAGTCAGTGGACAAGGAGATATCACTTGGTCGTTATCAGGTATATCAGCTGAAAATTTACGTTTTGAAGCGCCAAATTCATTTTTGTTAGGAAATAGCCGTCTGCCATTCAGAACGAAAGTGAATGGTGATGTTAGCTTGATTGTTGAACGTCTTGAGCAAGGTGAGCCATGGTGTGAACAGCTGTCAGGTAAGTTATTTTTAAATCGTATTGATGTAAAAAACCAGTTTGGAGAGTATCCATTAGGTAACATTGCATTAGGGTTGAAGTGTATTGATGGCATGGTGCAGTTAAATACTGATGACACAATGAACCAAATGGGTATTGAAGGGATTGCAAGTTTAGGCGAAAGTAATCGCTTTTCTGTCAGCGCTAAAATTAAGCCAACACCAGAACAACCAGAAGATCTTACTCAAGCATTATCCTTCCTAGGTAAGCAAGATAGCCAAGGATATTACCCGATTAATTATAACGGCGTAATTCCAGGTATGTAGACTGGCAGCTTCAATAGAAAAGGCATGTTAATCACATGCCTTTTTTGTTTTTAATTCCAAAAGTAATCTACGCGTCGAGTAGATCCTGATGCAGCATTTGGTAATCATGAATGGCAGGGAAGTCGACAAAGTCTTTATGAGGTTTTTGGCTGTCAGGGTTGGATATACCAAGTTGATAACCAATTCCCGCTTTTTTCGACGCTTCTAAAATGTGCTCATTATCATCAACAAATAAACAACGGCTTGGATTAAGACTGAATTGACGAATTGCATGCTCCCAAAAATTAGGGTGCTCTTTAGGGTAGCCTGTTTCGTGGCTTGAAAAAGTTGCATCCAGTCCGTGTGCAAGTTCAGTATGTTCAAGTTTTAATGCTAAGCTTTTGGGATGAGCATTTGTCATTAATATCCGCTGTTTCCCTGCTGTTTTTAGTGCATTAAGAAAGGGCATACTGTCTTGACGCATTTGAATTCGCTCTGCCAAGGAATAATGCAAAGTTAAAATATCCAAACCAAGCTTTTCTTGCCAATAATCAATGCAATACCAATCTAATGTTCCTTCTACCTTTTGGTAAGATTGCTCGACTAATTGTTGCGCTTGAGTTACTGATATCTGCCGCTGTTGGCTCAATTGTTGTGGCACTAAAGATAACCAAAAGTGATTATCAAAGTGTAAATCGAGTAGGGTGCCATCCATATCGAGTAAAACTGTGTCTATCTTATGCCAAGGAAACATGAAAATTCCAGTTGTAGAATATAGCTAGGGTAGTAAGATTGTAACTTGTCTATCTAAATTCGTCATATATGAGGTTTGAATGACAACTCGGCATAAAAAGCCTGACATCCTTCATCGTGAAATAGTAGCAAAAAGTCGTCTATTTCAAATTGAGCAGCTGCACTTAAAGTTTTCTAATGGCGTAGAGCGTCAATATGAAAGAATGAGTGGCGGTAGCCGTGGTGCAGTAATGATTGTCCCTGTGCATCAAGGTCAATTATTGTTAGCCAAAGAATATGCCGCAGGTACCGATAATTATGAACTGGGTTTCCCTAAAGGCTTGATTGATCCTGGAGAAGAGGCCGCTGAAGCTGCTAACCGAGAGCTACAAGAGGAAATCGGTTTTGCCAGTAACAAACTGACTTTATTAAAAGAACTCAGTTTAGCGCCTGGCTACTTTGCCAGTAAAATGCAGATTTTTATTGCAGAAGACTTATATGAAAGTCGCCTTGAAGGTGATGAGCCTGAACCAATAGAGGTCATTCCATATCCTTTAGAAGATTGGCAAACCTTGCTTGAAGATGCTGACTTTTCTGAATCACGAAGTGTCAGTGCATTATTTCTTGCACAGCAGTTTTTAGCAAAATAGCGGTTATTAATTAAAATAAAAACAAAATATTAGCCGATGAAAGCTACTAAAAAAGCCTAAGTTGGACTAACTTGACAGTATTCAGCGTATTATTTGGCGATTGGAGTGGGTATGAAGCCAGAAGAAGTAATTGAACAAGTCATCAAAATTGCCACTGAAGCAGGGCAAAAAATTCGAGATATTTATGTCAAAGGTGACTTTGACAGAGAAATTAAGTCAGACAATACGCCTGTCACTTCAGCTGATTTAGCGGCAAATGAAATCATTTGTGCCGGCCTCGCAGCATTAACCCCAGATATTCCCATTTTGAGTGAAGAAGCTGCCGATATTCCATTTGAAGAACGTGCTGAATGGCAGCGTTATTGGTTGGTTGATCCTTTAGACGGTACTGGTGAATTTATCGCTGGCAGCGGTGATTTTTCCGTTATTATCGCACTCGTTGAACATAATCGCCCTGTTATGGGGATTGTTTATGTGCCGATGACAAACGTTTGTTATTACGCCATTGCTGGGCTTGGGGCGTATAAGCGTGATACTAAGAATGAAGTTCGCATCATGAGCAGACAAATTGGTGACATTGAACAGTCAGGTTTGAAACTTGCAGTGAGTCGTCGTCAAGATCCGCAGTCAGTGCTTAAATTATTAAGTCATCCTAATAGTTGTGAGTTAGTGGTCCTTGGTGGCGCAGCGTTAAAGAGTTGCCTTGTTGCTGAAGGACGTGCCGATTGTTATGTACGCTTAGGCCCAACAGGTGAGTGGGATACTGGTGCAGCGCAAATTATTCTTGAAGAAGCTGGCGGCGCGTTAATGGATATCAATTTACAGCCAATGAGTTATAACGAACGAGAAACGCTCGAAAACCCTAACTTTATCGTTGTTGGCAGTCCAAGTTTAGCTTGGGATGATATTCTCACTAAATAATTTTTGCATTCAACTATGCCTTAAGCCCTCTATTGAGGGCTTTTTTGTGTCTGAACAAGCCTCATTATGATAATTGAATGAATAAAAAATTATTATGAACATTGTTTTTTATTTTGTTTGTTGTTAGTTTAACCACATTAGTTAATTACAATAGGGATTATGATGGCGCGAAGGAAGGAACATACTCATGAAGAAATTAATGAGATGGCCATAGTTGCAGTCATGGAATACTTACAAGCAGCTTCGCTTGATGGTTTGTCACTTCGCAAAGTGGCCAGTCAAATAGGCTATGCACCTAGTACCTTAATTAATATCTATGGGTCATATCAACAATTACTCTTACGTGTTTCTGAGCGAGTTTTGGTGAACTTATACCAACACCTAGCCGATCTTGATGTTGACTGCTCTCAAGATGAACCTATCAATATCATAGAAGCCATGGCACATGGATATTGCCAATTTGCTTTTGAACATAAGGCTGGCTTTAAGCTCGTGTTTGAAATTTCAGCGCCAGACAATGTGTCATTGTCATCTAGTCATCAGCACGCTATTGATTCATTATTTGGATTGATTTCGCAGCAGTTAAAACATGTTTTTGGAAAAGCGTCAGAACAACAAATTACATTAATGAGCCGAGTGTTATGGGGGGGGATTCATGGATTAACTTGCTTAGCGATTGATGGAAAGTTATTTACCACTGAAACCGAATTACCAGCAATGCTCAGTAGTCATGTACAAGGCTACATTTTAGGAATGACAAAAAACAAGGATGCAGCATGTTAATCACTAGACGATTCTTTCCCTATTTTGTTACTCAGTGTCTTGGGGCACTGAATGACAACATTTATAAAAATGTGCTGTTGCTATTGGTGACTTATAGCCAAGTTAACGAATTACCCATTAGCGTTAATATGTTTGTAAATCTGGCGGCGGGTGTTTTTATCTTACCTTTCTTTTTGTTTTCAGCCCACGCAGGTATGGTGGCTGATAATGTTGATAAAGCCATGCTCATACGACGATTAAAGTTGATTGAGTTTATTATCATGTCATGTGCTGCGGTCGCTATTTTGTCTCAAAGCTATTTGGTGATGTTATTACTCCTGTTTTTAATGGGCACGCAGTCTGCGTACTTTGGCCCTGTTAAATATTCTTTATTGCCACAAACGCTAAAAGAAAGTGAACTTGTTACTGGTAATGCTTGGGTTGAGATGGGGACATTTATTTCAATTCTTGTGGGGACGTTATCTGCAGGGTTAATTGTGGCGAGTGATAATAGCTTAGTAGCCGCTTCTGCAACCGTTGTCACTCTTGCTGCAATTGGTTATCTATCAAGTCGAGCAATTCCAGCTTTACCACCTCAAGGCAAGATTGAAAAAATTCGCTTTACGCCACTTTCTGGTACTTGGCGCAGTATTGCTAAAGTGCGTCAAACCCCAAGTATTTGGATGGCAATTTTGGCCATCAGTTGGTTTTGGTTTTTAGGTGCAACTTATCTGACTCAATTTCCTAATTTTGCCAAGTTACACCTTCATGCTGATGCGACAGTAGTATCGCTATTACTGGCGTTATTTTCAATTGGCATTGCGGTAGGCTCTTGGATTTGTGAGCGAGTTTCTTATGGTCATGTTGAATTGGGCGTCATTCCATTTGGCGTGTTGGGGTTAACGGTATTTGGTGTGGATTTAATTTTTGCTATACCGCCAGCGCCGGTTGATTTGAGTACCGTGTATAGCTTTAGCACTTTTATTGCTGCATCCCAGCATTATAGAGTCATGGCTGACTTATTTATGGTGGGCCTAAGTGGTGGACTGTTCATTGTTCCGTTATATGCCTTTATTCAGTCTAGAGCAGAAAAAGGCGAGTGCGCACAAGCTATAGCAGCAAATAATATTGTTAATGCCTTTTTCATGGTAACTGCAGCGGTGTTATCCATCGTATTGCTTGGGCTCTTAGAATGGAGCATTCCACAGCTATTCTTATTACTTGCAGCCTTGAATACTGTGGTGGCTTTGTATGTTTATTCACAGGTGCCTGAGTTTGCTCAACGCTTCGTGAGCTATATTCTTAGCCATGTCATGTACCGAGTTAACGTAACTGGCCGTGAACATATTCCAGCTCAGGGAGCAGGTGTTATTGTGTGTAACCATGTGAGTTACGTTGATGCACTGATTATTATGGGATCTTCAACGCGACCGATGCGTTTTGTTATGGATAAGTCTATTAGTGAAATACCACTTTTAAAGTATTTGTTCCGTCATGCTGGTGTTATTCCGATTTGTTCGCCAAAACAATGTGAAAAGACCTATGAGCAGGCATTTGAACACATTCATCAAGCGCTAAATAACGAAGAGCTTGTGTGTATTTTTCCTGAAGGTCGATTATCCGCCGATGGCGATATTGCTGAGTTTAGACCTGGTATTGAAAGAATCCTAGCTGCCGACCCTGTATCCGTCACACCAATGGCGTTAAAAGGCTTATGGGGATCATACTTTAGCCATAAAGGTGGTCATGCTTTAACGACGAGACCAAAGCGTTTCTGGTCGAGAGTTGAAGTTAACATTGGTGAGACTGTAAATGGTGTTGAATTAGGTCGGCATGGTTTGCATCAGCAGGTAAGCGAGTTGTTTGAGCGCAAGTCATAAAGGGTCAATGACCCGATAATGTATATGCTCATGGCAGAGTGCTGAATGTGTGTTGTGACATTCATTCTGGCGAAACAAAAAACGGCTACCGAGTAAGGTAGCCGTTTCACAATATTGATAATTACTAACGTTAATATGCAGCGGTTAAGCTTTTCCAGTTTTTCTTTTGAGCTAACAGGCGTGCTTTTAACTCTTCAACTTGCAGGTTTAGCTGCTGGACGCTCAATTCTTTGCGCTTGGCTTCTAGTAAACTCTTTTTAGCTTGATAGTATTCCATCAAGTGCTGCTTCATGAGTTCATATTCAGCTTGGAAATTAGCAATGATCTCGTCACAGTTAGGTAAATGCGCCACTTTGTCCTGTGCTCTAAGTAATTGCATTTGTAATTTGGCACTTTCTATTCGTTCTTGAGGAACCACTCTTAAATCACTTGCAAGGCCAACCCATTGCATCGACTTAATGAGCCATTTTGTTGGGTCGTAATGCCACCATTTAATGCCATTACGGTAATCATTTTCGAAAATATGATGGAAGTTATGATAACCCTCGCCATAGGTTAATAATGCGATAACACCATTATCTCGAGCCGTATTTTTATTGGTATATGGCTGACTGCCCCAGATGTGAGCAAGAGAGTTAATAAAGAAAGTACAGTGATGTACGACAACCAAGCGAAGTAATCCTGCCATTAATACCATTGAAATAATG
>BCQL01000204.1_pt1 | contig 10198 bp, 8 predicted proteins | sample 1008151 | NCBI WGS metagenome assembly BCQL01 (sample SAMD00035459, study PRJDB4067) | museum specimen metagenome | biome: marine biome; feature: sea shore; material: organic material | host: Otohimella japonica | place: Japan:Kanagawa | collected 1927
TGCGCAGCAGCTCCGGCAGCACCTCGGCGGCGTTGCCGATGACCGCCACCGAGTACGCCCTGCGCTGCCGCTTGGCGGCCTCGGCCTTCTCGACGGCCTCGTCGAGACCGCTCGCGACCTCGTCGAGGTAGGCGTGCTCGACGCGCCGGTGCGCCCGCGCCTCGTCGCACTCCACGACCAGCGCCACCCCGTCGTTCATGGTCACGGCCAGCGGCTGCGCCCCGCCCATGCCGCCGAGCCCGGCGGTGATCGTCAGCGTGCCCGCCAACGTGCCGCCGAAGCGGCGTTCGGCCACGGCCGCGAAGGTCTCGTAGGTGCCCTGCAGGATGCCCTGGGTACCGATGTAGATCCACGATCCCGCGGTCATCTGCCCGTACATGGTCAGCCCGAGCGACTCCAGGCGGCGGAACTCCGGCCAGGTGGACCAGTCACCGACCAGGTTCGCGTTCGCGATGAGCACCCGTGGCGCCCACTCGTGCGTGGGCAGCACGCCGACCGGCTTGCCGGACTGCACCAGCAGCGTCTCCTCGGTGCCCAGCGTGGTCAGTTCCCGGCTGATCGCCTCGAAGCTCGCCCGGTCCCGCGCGGCCTTGCCGGTGCCGCCGTAGACGACGAGGTCCTCCGGCCGCTCGGCCACCTCGGGGTCGAGGTTGTTGTGCAGCATCCGCAGCGGCGCCTCGGTGCTCCAGCTCCGCGCGGTGAGTTCGGTACCGCGCTGCGCGCGAACCATGTTCCCTCCTCGTCGTGGTGTTCTGGGAAGGTTTTCGCTCGGATGATCAGCCTGAGCAGGGTGACCAGCTCCGGCGTCTCATTTGGATGCATTGCACGGCGGAAGAGCACGTGATGTAGGTCGCTACCTGAGGTGCCCCTCAACGCAGCAAGGCGCCGAATGAGGCGGCGGTTCAGCGAGCCCTGCGCAAGTCCTCAAAAAACTCCCTTCGGTTCGCAGGCGGCGCGCACGTCGCCGGAGCGGATGAGCTCCTCGGCCGCGGCGATCTCCGGCGCCACGTGCCGATCGGGGCCCGGTCCCTCGACGCGGGTGCGCAGCAGGTCCCGCACCGCGGCGGTGGCCGGGGCGGGTCGCAGCGGTGCGCGCAGGTCCAGCGCCCGTGCGGCCGTGAGCAGCTCGACGGCCAGCACGGTGGTCATCCCGTCGACGGCGCGGCGCAGCTTGCGCGCGGCCGACCACCCCATCGAGACGTGGTCCTCCTGCATCGCGCTGGTCGGGATCGAGTCCACCGAGGCGGGAACGGCCAGTCGCTTGAGCTCGGTGACCACGCCCGCCTGGGTGTAGTGCGCGATCATGTGCCCGGAGTCGACACCGGGATCGTCGGCCAGGAAGGCGGGCAGTCCGTGCGAGCGGGCGACGTCGAGCATCCGGTCGGTGCGGCGCTCGGCCATGCTCGCCACGTCGGTCAGCGGAACGGCCAGGAAGTCCAACACGTGCGCGAGGGGGGCGCCGTGGAAGTTGCCGTTGGACTCGACCCTGCCGTCGTCGAGCACCACGGGGTTGTCGATGGCCGCGGCGAGCTCGCGGTCGGCCACGGTCCCGGTGTGGGAGAGGGTGTCCCGCAGCGAGCCGTGCACCTGCGGGGCGCATCGCATCGAGTAGGCGTCCTGCACCCGGGTGCAGTCGGGACCGCGGTGGCTGGCCACGATCTCCGAGTCCGCCAGCAACGCCCGCATCCTCGCCGCGGAGGAAGCCTGCCCCGGGTGCGGGCGCAGCGCCTGGAGGTCGGCCGCGAACGCGCGGTCGGTGCCCAGCAACGCCTCGACGCTCATCGCCGCCGTCACGTCGGCCACGTCGACCAGCTCCGCCAGATCGTGCAGGGCCAGCACCAGCATGCCCAGCATCCCGTCGGTGCCGTTGGTCAGCGCCAGTCCCTCCTTCTCGGCCAGCACCACCGGCTCGATGCCGGACTCGGCCAGCACCTCGGCGGCGGGGCGGCGACGACCGGCCGGGTCGAAGACCTGGCCCTCACCTGTCAGGGCCAGCGCGACGGAGGCCAGCGGAGCCAGGTCACCCGAGCACCCCAGGGACCCGTACTCGTGGACGACCGGGACGATCCCGGCGTTGAGCAGCGCGGCCAACGCGCGGGCGGTCTCGGGACGGACGCCGGTGTGGCCGGTGGCGATGGTGCTCAGCCGCAGCGCCATCAACGCGCGGACGACCTCGGTCTCCACCTCGGCACCCGCGCCCGCCGCGTGCGAGCGCACGAAGGAGTGCTGCAGGGCCACTCTCCGATCCGCCGGGATGTGCCGCACGGCCAGGGCGCCGAATCCGGTGGATACCCCGTAGGTGGGTTGCTCGGCGGCCGCCAGGGCCGCGATGTGCTTGCGGGTGGACCCGACCGCCTGCTCGGCGAGCTCGGTCAGCCGCACCTCCGCGCGGCCCCGTGCCACGTCGACCACCTGCTGCCGGGTCAACGCTTCGGGACCGACCGCGGAGAACGCTTCGGCGGTTTCGCTGTGCTGCATGGCTCCATCTCACCCCGTCCGGACGCCGCGCCCAAGTCCGGTTACCGTGACTGTGTCTGAAATACCAGACAACCGGAGGTCAGATGGGTTCCAGCAGTGACGTACCCGCGTTGCGGCGTGGGCTGGAGGTGCTGCGCGTCCTGGCGGCCCGCCCCGGTCCCGTGGCCGCCGGAGTGATCGCGCAGGAGCTGGAGCTGCCCCGCTCGACGACGTACCACCTGCTGTCCGAACTCACCGCGGCCGGCTTCGTCACCCACCTACCCGAGGAGAAGCGCTACGGTCTGGGCGTGGCGGCCTTCGAGCTCGGCTCGGCATACCTGCGTCACGACCCGCTCGAACGACTGGCCGGCCCGCTGCTGCGGTGGCTGGTGGACCGGGTCGGCCGCAACGCGCACCTGGGCGTGCTGCACGGCAACGAGTCGCTGTACCTGATCAAGGAGCGGCCGTCGCAGCCGCAGACGCTGGTCACCGATGTCGGCGTACGACTGCCCGCGCAGCTCACCGCGTCGGGACGAGCGATGCTGGCGCACCTGCCCGCCGCTCAGGTGCGCGCGCTGTTTCCCTCGGCGGATAGCTTCGTCCTGCGCACCGACCGGGGCCCGCGCACCCTCCCCGGACTGCGACGCGCCCTGGCCGCCGAGCGCCGCCTCGGGTGGGCGGTCGAGGACGGCCACGTCACCACCGGTTTCGCCTCGGTGGCCTGCCCGGTGTTCGACCACAACGGGCGCCCCCGCGCCGCGATCAGCGTGACGTTGCGTCACCCGTGCGACGGGGAGTCCCCCTGCGGACGGACGTGGCCGGACCTCGCCGAGCAGGTCAGGTACACCGCTGACGAACTGAGCCGCCGCATCCGCGGGCGCAGCCACGCCACCGGAGCGGAATCCCGCGCATAGCCGGCTCCCGACCACAACCGAGTCCCGGGCATGGCGTCCCGAACACCCGAGCGCCGAGGGATTTCGCAGTTTCGCGCGAAACCGAGTTTTGGTGGTTTCGCGCGAAACCGCACGCTCGGGTCACAGCTTCAAGCCGTCCACGGAGGTCTTGGCCAGATCGGCCGGGTTCGCCTAGTCGACGACCATCCGCTCGTCGAGCCAGGTGATTTTCTTGGCGACCAGCACCTATGAACTGCAAAGTCCTCCGAACACGGATCCGGCGAACCAAAGCACCCTTGACTCTTGCAGCTCGCCGCTGCTAATTTAAGCGCGGCAAAATTACCGAGCCGAAGAGGAACGAATTTTTCGAGATGTCCCCCATTAGACGGATTGTTGTCGGCCTGCTCGGCTCCCTCTTGCTCGCGACGGGATTCGCACCCGGCGCTGCTGCGACAGCTGAGGCCTCCGTGAATCACGGTTTTAACGAGTACACTCGCAGATGTCTCGATGACAGCTTCAGCGGCGGATTGCGAACACTGGCGTGCAATGGAACCACCTACCAAGAATGGAAACAAATTTATACGCAAAATGGAAGTGTTTTGACGCTGAAGAACATCAAGACCGGACGCTGCCTGGACGACAGCCTTCCGCACGGCCTGCGCGCCATTCCGTGCAACGGAACTCGCCACCAGCAATTCTTTCCGGAGGCAGGCGGTCCGGGCCACGGCGGATCGGTGACGGATCGTTTGTACAACAGCGCCACCGCTCGCTGCGTCGATGACAGCTTCAGCGGCGGGTTGCGAGCCCACAAGTGCAACAATACGGGCTATCAGGTATGGAATTTCCTGGGGCTGGGGCCTTAAAACATCCCGACGTTCCGGACAAGTGGAACAAGAGTCCACGTTCGTCGAGGACCTCGTAGAGCACTGTGCAGCAGGGGACTGTGGGTGCGGATTGCCAACACCGAGGACTCGGCCGGCGGGCCGGCACACCCCTCGACCGCTGTACATCACTGCCACTGACTCAAGCACCGGAAAATACGATTCGAACCGGAGGAAGTTTTTCAAGGTGTCTTCCGCAAAACGCGTTGTCGTCGGCCTGTTCGGCACTCTTCTGCTTGCAGTGGGCTTTACGCCCAGCGCCTTCGCCGCGCCTGCAGTCGACCTCTCCAATATAAAGACCGACAGATGCGCCGATGACAGCTTCAGCCACGGACTGCGAGCTGTCTCGTGCAACGGAACCACTTACCAAAAATGGGAAAAAATATTTTTCCAGGATGCGTCCATCTGGACGTTGAAGAACGTCAAAACCGGTCGATGCCTGGATGACAGCTCTTCGCACGGCCTGCGCGCCGTTCCGTGCAACGGAACTCGCTACCAGAAATTCTACAAGATGGACGGCGGCGCGGGGGACGGCGGAATCATCTTCAGCCGCTTCCGGAACAGCAGCACTGCCCGCTGCGTCGATGACAGCTTCAGCCACGGCTTGCGAGCCTACCAGTGCAACGGCACGCGCTACCAATTGTGGAACGCCTGGAACTGATGCCGCGACCAAGTCGCAGCGGGATGGCCACCGACCCCGCCCCGCGGACCGGAAATCGCTCAAATACGCACGATGAATCCGATCCGGGCGACATCGAGGGCAAGTAGTTTCCGCAGACCGATAAATGCACAGTTCGCGACTGCGGCACCCCTTTCCACGAAACGGGTGCCGCAGAATCGCTCACACGGCCGACTGGAATCCCTTGGCGCATCGGTGGTCCCGGGATCGGGTGATCTTGGGGATGGCTGCGCCGTGGATCGTGTCGGAGGAGCTCACTGGCCCCGGGCGATCGCGGACTCGTCCCGCTTCCGCACCGAGGGATTTCGCGGTTTCGCGCGAAACCGCGCTTTGGCTGGTTTCGCGCGAAACCGCACGCTCGGGTCACAGCTTCAGGCCGTCCACGAAGGTCTTGGCCAGATCGGCCGGGTTCGCCTTGTCGACGACCATCCGCTCGTTAAGCCGAGTGAGCTTCTTCGTCGTCAACGCCTGCGAAACCTCGTTCAGTACCTCGCGCTGCTGCTGGTTCAGCGAGCCCTCGTGCGCCAGCGGCACGACGTTCTGCGCCGGGAACATCTGCTCGGGATCGGCGAGCTCGACCAGGTCGTTGCGCTCGATCGCCGCCGAGGTGGTGAACAGGTTCGCCACCTGGACCTTGTCGCTGAGCAGGGCGTTGACGGTGATGCTGCCCGCTTCCAGCTCACGGATGCTGTCGAACGTGCAGCCGTAGACCTCGGCGATGCGGTCGACCCACCGCTGCTTCCACTCGGCGGGGGCGCCCAGCACCAGGTCGCCGCAGCGCGGTCCCAGATCGGCCATCGAGCGAATCCCGGTGGCGGCGGTCTCCGGGGTCACCGTCAGCACATCGGAGTCCTCGGCGGGCGAGTACTTCAGCACCTCCAGCTCCGGAGGCAGCGCTCGCTTGAGCTCGTCGTAGATCCGCTGGGACTTCGTGGCCCCCGCCTTGTCGTCCAGGTACTTCAGCAAGTTGCCGGTGTAGTCGGGAATGACCGACAGCTCGCCCTCGCGCACCGCCTTGACGTAGACCTCGCGCGCCCCGATGCGCCCCTTCGTGCGCACCTCGGTGCCGGTGGTCCGCAGCGCCTCGGCGTAGATCTCCATCAGCAGGGCGCTCTCGGCGAAGTCCGCCGACCCCACAACGACCGGTCCGTCCTGCCCGCCTCCGGAGGCCAGCGGATCACCCGAACCGCACGACGTCAGGGTCAACGCAGCGACCAGCGCGACTCCCAGTACCCGTAACCGCTTCATCTCTAGCTCCTGTCGTGCGTAGCTGTACTGGTCAGAACGAGACCACGCGGCACCACCCAGCGCGAGAGCGCGGCCAGGACGCCGTCGAGGACGACGGCCAGCAGCGCGATGAGCAGCGCGGCCACCGCCATCTGCTCGTACTCGCCCGCCAACCCGCTCAGCAGGATGCGACCGAGCCCACCCAGGCTGACGTAGGCGACGACGGCTGCCGTGGCCACGACCTGCAGCATCGCACTGCGGCTACCGCCCATGATCAGCGGTAGCGCGTTCGGCAGCTCCACCTGCCACAGACGCTGCGCCGGTGTCATGCCCATCCCCCTGGCGGCGTCCACGGCTTCGGCCGGCACGCTGCGGACCCCCACGTACGTGCCCGACAGGATGGCGGGTATCGCCAGGACGACCAGCGGGGACAACGCCGGGACCTGGCCGAGCCCGAAGACGAGCACCAGCAGCGTCACCAGCCCCAGCGTCGGCAACGCGCGCATCGCGTTGGCGACTCCGATGACGAAGACTCCACCCCGTCCGGTGTGGCCGATGAACAGGCCCAGTGGTATCGCGATCAACGCGGCGAAGCCCACCGAGACCACGGAGTAGTACAGGTGCCACAGCAACTGGGCCGGTATGCCTTCCGCGCCCTGCCAGTTCGCGGGATCGGTCAGCCAGGCGAGCAGTTCGGGAATCACTGTCCGATCACCGCCCGGCTCACGCGTTCCCACGGCACCATCAGCTTCTTCAACCCGACCAGCAGCAGATCCACCACCAGCGCGAGCAGTACGGTGAGCACGATGCCGATCACGATCTGAGTCGGGTAGTCACGTTCGAAGCCGTCGGTGAACAACTCGCCGAGTCCGCCCATGCCGATCAACGCGCTCAGCGTGACGAGGCTGATGTTGCTGACCGATGCCACCCGCACGCTGGAGGCGATCGCCGGTATCGACAGCGGCAGTTCCACCGCGGCGAAGCGACGACCGGTGCGGTAGCCCATCGCGGTCGCGGCGGCGGTGACGTGGCCGGGCACCGACTCCAGCGCGTCGAGCGTGGGACGCACCAGCAGCGCCGCGGTGTAGATCGTCAACGCGATCACCACGTTGTTCGACGACAGCAGCGGCCACCCGAGCAGCCCCGGAATGAGCACGTACAGCGCCAGTGAAGGAATCGTGTAGAAGACGTTCGCCGCCCCCAGCAGCATCCCGCGCAGCCAGTACACCCGTTGCGCGAGCCGTCCGAGCGGCAGCGCCACGAGGAAGCCCAGCAGCAGGGGAACCAGGGAGAGGTAGGCGTGTTCGGCCAGCGCGTCCAGCACCATCTCGCGGTTGCTGGGACTGCCGAAGAACTTCAGCAGCGCCTCGATCACGGCACCGCACCTTGGGTGGTGACCGATCGTCGGCGCGACTCGATGAGGTCGAGCACGTGGCGAGCCGTGACCACGCCGACGTAGGCGCCGTCGGCGTCGACCACGACGCCCAACCCGGACGGCGCGGACAGGGCCGCGTCGAGGGCACCCCGCAGCGACGTGCCCTCGGTGTAGAGCGAGCCTCCCGCGAGCAGCTGGTTCTCGGTGAGCTGTCCGTCCACTGTGGCACCCGGAGGCAACCATCCGCGCGGACGTCGTTCGTGGTCCAGGGCCAGTACCCACCCGGCACGGCTGGGAACGTCCGCGCTGGTGTCACCGATGCGGATGGTGTCGGCCCGTTCCGGGGTCACGCCCTGCGAGTCCAGGAAGGACAGCCTGCGGTATCCCCGGTCGCGTCCCACGAAGGAGGTGACGAAGTCGTCGGCGGGTTCGGTGAGCAGGTCGTCGGGCGCGGCGTACTGGGCGAGATATCCGCCCTGCCGCAGCACCGCCACGCGCTCGCCGAGCTTGATGGCCTCGTCGATGTCGTGGGTGACGAACAGGACGGTCTTGCCCAGCTCGTCCTGCAAGCGCAGCAACTCGTCCTGCAGGTCCGCCCGCACCACCGGGTCGACCGCGCTGAACGGTTCGTCCATCAGCAGCACCGGCGGGTCGGCCGCGAGGGCGCGCGCCACACCGACCCGCTGCTGCTGACCACCGGAGAGCTGCGCCGGGTAGCGCTTTCCGAGGTCGGTCGGCAATCCCACCCGTTCGAGCAGCTCGGCGGCGCGTCTGCGCGCGTCGCGCCTGCTGTAGCCGAACAGCCGTGGCACGGTCGCCACGTTGTCGAGCACCGTGCGGTGCGGGAACAACCCGGCCTGCTGGATCACGTAACCGATGCCGCGCCGGAGCCGGGCGGGATCGCGCTCCCGGATGTCGGTGCCGTCGAGCAGGACGGACCCGGAACTCGGATCGATCATCCGGTTGACCATCCGCATCAGCGTCGTCTTGCCACACCCGGAGGGTCCGACCAGGACCGTGATGGTTCCGGCCTCGACCGTCAGGCTGAGATCCTGAACGGCCACCGTGCCATTGCCGTACTGCTTGTGCACGGACTGGAACTCGATCACCGAGCCCCCTCGCTGATCACCGACGGTCACTCGCCGACCGCCACGAACCGGGACGACTCTAACCCGATCGGGCGTCACATGCGACGTAATGAGACTTACGTGTAATGCCGACCGGCTCCCGCACCTGCACTTTTCCGGCGCGCGAAACCCCGAAACCGACGGAATTCCCGGTTTCGCGCGAAACCGGGAAACCCACGGTCGCATCGTGCACACGGGTGGTGGTTGTGGACAGCCGAACGGCACCCGCGAGTGACGCACCGTATGCTGGACATCCCCATGAGCACAGGCCAGTCATCCGAAGAACCCGCCGCGCCGATCGACGCCGTGCAGGCCCGCATCCGCGCCGCAGGCGTGCTCGCGCGCCCGCTGCGCCGCGTGCTCGCGCTGCTCGCCGAAGGCCCGCACTCGCTCGACGAGCTCGTGCGCATCCCAGCCGTTCCCCACCGCACCGTCGCGGAGCTACTCGCCGCGGCGGGAGACGACGTCGTCGCCGAAGGCGACGCCTACCGGCTCACGTCCGATGCCGGTGGGCGCTACCGCGCCCGCTTCGCGCTCGACGAGGCGCGCCCCGAGGGCGAACCCCTGGAGCGGATCCGCGACTTCGTCGCCTCCGGACCGACCCCGGCCGGCGCTCTCGACCACGTCACGGCGACGCCGGAGACGGCGCTGCGCCGCGCCGAGTGGCTGCGCGACAACTACGAACTGCGCGAAACCCGGCTGCTGTGCCTGGGCGATCACGACCTGACCTCCCTGGCGGTGTGCCTGGTGGAGCCGTCGGTGCGCGTGACCGTGATCGACCTCGACGAGCGCGTCCTCGCCCACATCGACAACGTCGCCGCCGAGCACGGCTTCGACGTCCACACGCTGCACGCCGACCTGCGGTTCGGCGTCCCGCCGATCGCGCGGGAGAACGCCGACCTCGTGTTCACCGATCCGCCCTACACGCCCGAGGGCGTCGGCCTGTTCGCCGCGCGGGCCATCGAGTGCGTGGCCGACGCGAACAGCCGCGTGCTCCTCGCCTACGGGTTCAGCCACCGGACCCCGGCGCTGGGGCACAAGGTGCAGCAGGAGTTGCTGCGGCTGGGCATGGTGTTCGAGGCGATCCTGCCGGGATTCCACCGCTACGAGGGTGCCCAGGCCATCGGCAGCGCCAGCGACCTCTACGTCTGCCATCCCACGGGGCACACCCGCAGGCTGGCCGGTAAGCAGACGCCGGGCATCTACACCCACGGCAGCCAGGCGGTGGAGTCCGCGCAGCAGGAGCCGAGCGAGGAGTTCCTGCGCAGGTTGGGCGAGCTCACCGGCACGGAGGTGCGGGGGCTGCGTCCGGCGGGCTGGGAGCGGCCGCTCAAGAACCGCCGCGAGTACTCGGTGTTCGACCTGCGCGCCGATCCGGGGCCGTGGCTGCTGCGGATGCTGCTGGCCTGCAACTCCGAGAGCGCGGCGTTCCTCGTCGACAACCGGCACCACGACATCATCAGCGAGCACGCCCAGCAGTCGCTGGCCGACGTCGTGGCCGCCAAGTACCACCTGCGCTTCCACCGCAGCGGCCCGGACGCCACGCACGCCGTCGTGTT
>BCQL01000206.1_pt1 | contig 10149 bp, 6 predicted proteins | sample 1008151 | NCBI WGS metagenome assembly BCQL01 (sample SAMD00035459, study PRJDB4067) | museum specimen metagenome | biome: marine biome; feature: sea shore; material: organic material | host: Otohimella japonica | place: Japan:Kanagawa | collected 1927
CTTTCGCCTCAGCGCGCCGTCGGGATCCGAGTCCAGCAAAGGTGCCGTCGCCCGTAATGAGGCACGGCCTGGGCTCTCGACGCCGCTGGTCGGACTTGCTTGCGAACGGGTGGCAGGGGCAGTGGGCTTGTTGCGCTTGCTTCTCCTGGGCCGACTCATGGCAAAGACACGGTGCTGCTCCTGGCGGTGGGCACGGGCAGCCTCGAGCCGCTGCTTGGCCTCGCATGCTTGTACGCGTCCATGCGGAGGAAGGTCGAGGCGGAGGGGCTGTTTCGTGCTGTCGAGGACCGCTTTGCTGGGCTCAAGCAGCGCAAGGCGTTCACCGTGCTCGACGCGCTGTCCGGGGCGTCGAAACCGGTGACGCTGTCCGAGCTGTCCCAGCTCGTGAACTTGCCGAAATCGACGGTGCACCGCCTGATGCGGGTGCTGACGGACCTCGGTCTCGCCGTCCGCATGGAGTCGAAGGCCTACCGGCTCGGGGATTACGTGTCCCGACTGGCGGGCAAGCTCCTGCTCGCGGAACGCGTTCGACCTCTCCCGGACTTCTCCGGCGCCGCGCCCGCCGCGTACACGCGATGGACGATCACCAACGCGGATCGCATGGAGCGGGAGTTCGAGTCGATCCGCCGGACGGGACTGTCCTACGCGCGCAGCGAGTACCTGCCCGAACTCGCCGAGGTGGCCGCGCCGATATACCTCGGCAACGCCGACCCGGTGGCCGCGGTCGTCGTGAGCGGCACGGTCACCACCATGGATCTGCGAAGCGTCGGGCGGACCCTGCTCGAGACCGTCGGAGTGATCGAGGAGAAGCTGGCCGGGGCCTCGTGACACGCGGTCCCTCACCGGGCGTGTACGCCGTGGTCCCTCCGGGGTCTTGATGGTGGTGTGCGTCTGGGTGAGACTCGCCGGATGACGAGTCGCATCGCTGTGCTGGGCATCGACGCCGTGGATCCGGAGCTGATCGCCGGCTTCTGGTGTCGGGTGCTGGATTGGACCGTCGTGGAGCGAGCCGACGGGGGCGGGGTTTCGATCGGTCCGGTCGGTGGTGCGCGGCCGGAGATCGATGTGCTGCCGGTCGCCGAGCACAAGGTCGTCAAGAACCGGCTGCACCTCGACGTGCGCGCCGACGACGTTTCCACGGCGGCGGAGTTGGAGCGCTTGTTCGCGCTGGGGGCTCGGCGGGCAGACGTGGGTCAGCCGGCGGGCGCGGACCAGGTGGTGTTGGCCGACCCGGAGGGCAACGAGTTCTGCCTGCTGTCGCGGTCCGCGCGGAACCAGGACGACTCCGGAGGACCACCGTCGTAGTGCGGGACGCCGTCACGTGACGGTCCCTGGTGGACGATTCGCTCGCGCGGTGCGGGCTCGCGCGGTGTCGCATGACCACGGACGGCGATCTCGCGGATCCGCAGCGGGTTGACCACCGGTCGACCGGTGAATACCCTGGTTCGAAATCGCGATAGAAGTTCGACATTTCGCACGTTGGAGTTCGCGGGAGGTCCGGCGGGGATCGGCGGATGCCGGTCGAATCGTGCGCGGGCGATCGACGCGTGCCGCCACATCGGTGTCGTCGGGACCAGCAGGGATGGCGGAGCGCTTCGCGGTCGTGCCGATCGGCCTCACGCCGCAAGGATTCATGGTCACGTTCCACGACGGGAGGAGTCACGTGATGAGACAGCGCATCTCCTTCCCCCGCATCGTCGCGGCCGTGCTGGCCGTTCTCATGACGTCGCTGGGAATCACATCCGCTTCGGCCGCGCCCCCGGTCCCGGACGCTCCGGGGAGCGACCCCTCGACGCAGCAGCCCTACGGGGGGTACCTGTTCGCCTACTTCACCGGCGAGGACACCGCCGACGGAGAGCAGGTGCGCTTCGCGGTCAGCCGGGGCAACGACCCGCTGCACTGGAAGGAGCTCAACGGAGGTCGACCCGTGCTCACCTCGACGCTCGGGGAGCGGGGAGTGCGCGATCCGTTCCTCGTCCGCTCGCCGGACGGCGAGAAGTTCTACCTGCTGGCCACGGATCTGAAGATGTACGGCGACGGCGACTGGGACGCCGCCCAGCGGCACGGCAGCCGGTCGATCATGGTGTGGGAGTCCACCGACCTGGTGCACTGGTCGCAGCAGCGCTCGGTGCGGGTGTCACCACCGACGGCCGGTAACACCTGGGCTCCGGAGGCGGTCTGGAACCCGGACATCGACGCCTACGTCGTGTTCTGGGCGTCCAAGTTGTACTCGGCGGACGACCCGCGACACCGCGGTGACAGCCACAACCGGATGATGTACGCGACCACCCGGGACTTCGTGCACTTCAGCGACGCCGAGGTCTGGAACGACCCCGGGCACTCCGTCATCGACACCACCGTCGTCTCCCACGAGTCGACCTACTACCGGTTCACCAAGGACGAGCGCTCCCGCGACGCCTCCGCACCGTGCGGCAAGTTCGTCACCGAGCAGAAGTCGCGGAACCTGCTGGCCCCCGCCTCCGAGTGGGAGCTCGTCGCCGACTGCATCGGCAAGGCTCCGGGGGAGGCCGGTATCGCCCGTGGTGAGGGTCCGGCCGTGTTCAAGTCGAACACCTCGGACGAGTGGTACCTGTTCCTCGACGAGTTCGGAGGACGCGGCTACGTCCCGTTCGAGACCACCGACCTCGGCTCCGGGAACTGGACCGAGTCCGCGAACTACCAGCTGCCCGAATCGGCGCGGCACGGCAGCGTACTGCCCCTGACCAAGGCCGAGCACGCCCGGCTGAGCACCGATCCGCCGATACGTTCCGGCCATCCCCCGAACACGCGGCCCCACGACCACCGGTAGCGCGCGACCGCGTCGAGCACCGGCGATTCCCGCGACAAGGAGACACCGCGATGAACGACTTCTCTCGGCGTGACGTGCTGCGCATGGCCTCAGCGGTCGGCATGACCTCGGCGCTGGCGCCGCTGGGCGCCGCGGCCGGTACGGCCGCGGCAGCATCCTCGGAAGCTCCCGCATCCACCGCACGTCTGCACGACTTCCCGCTGGCGGACGTATCGCTGGGCAACGGGCTGTTCGCAGACAAGCGGAGTCGGATGCTGGAATTCGTGCGGGGCTACGACGAGGATCGGCTGTTGCTGGCTTTCCGGGCGAACGCGAACCTCCCCACTCGCGGAGCGGTCTCTCCGGGCGGTTGGGAAAGCCTGGACGGTCAGGGAAACGGCAACCTCCGGGGCCACTTCACCGGCCACTTCATGACCACGCTCGCCCAGGCGTACGCGAGCACCGGTGAAGCCGTGTTCGACCGGAAGCTCCGGACGATGCTGACCGCCCTGCGGGAGTGCCACGACGCGCTGGTGGAGGAGCCCGTCATCCGGAGTTCGGAGGGGGTGTTCGGAAGCGCCGTCGACTTCCAGCGAGGTGCCTCGCTGTATCTCGACGTGCCCGATCGCCCCGCTGATGGGCTCAGGACCATGACGTTCGCGGCGTGGGTGCGTCCGGCCGCGGCGCAGACCTGGGCCAGGATCTTCGACATCGGCAACGACACGAGAACCACCATGTTCCTCACCCAGTGCGACGACGGCGGACTGCCGAGGTTCGCGATCACCGACGGCGGTGCGGACGCGGAAACCCGGATCGTGGGGCGGAATCCGCTTCCGGTGGGGGAGTGGAGCCACGTCGCGGTCGTCCTCGCCGAGGGATCCGGAGTCCTGTACGTCAACGGGGAGCCGGTCGGAAGCGGCGCGCTGTCGCTGACCCCCGCCGAGCTGGGAAGCCTAGCGCACTGCTGGATCGGCAGGTCCCACTACGACGATCCGGCGTTCGCCGGGTCCCTCGACGACATCAACGTGTGGTCGACCGCGCTGAGCAGGGAGCGGATCGCGGCTCTTCAGCGGTCCAGGGCCGCGGACACCGCCGCGGGCCCCGGTGATCGCTTCTCCTACGCCTGCGACGAGCAGGGCGGCACGACCGTGCACGACGGTTCGGGGAGCGGTCGGCACGCCGCGCACCGGCGGACCTGGGGAGGGCCGAGCCATCCGGGATTCCTGGCCGCCTACCCGGAGACCCAGTTCATCGCGCTGGAGTCGATGACCACCAGCGACTACTACCGGGCCTGGGCGCCGTACTACACGGCGCACAAGATCCTGCAGGGACTGCTGGACGCCCACGGCGCCACCGGCGATCCGCGAGGGCTCGACCTCGCCTCCGGGATGTGCGACTGGATGTACTCGCGCCTGAGCGAGTTGACCGAGGCGAACCGCCAGCGCATGTGGAGCCTCTTCTCGAGCGGTGAGTTCGGCGGCGTCGTCGAGGCGATCCTCCGGGCTCACGGGTACACCGGAAAACCCGAGCACCTGCGACTGGCGCGGTACTTCGACAAGAACTCGCTGTTCGACGCCTGCGCGGAGAACCGCGACGTCCTGGACGGCGAGCACGCCAACACGCACATCCCCATCTTCACCGGGCTGGTGCTGTTGCACGACGAAACGGGCGAGCAGCGGTACTGGAAGGCCGCGCGGAACTTCTGGCCGATGGTCACGCCGACCAGAATGTTCAGCATCGGCGGAACGAGCGAGGACGAGTTCTTCCGGAAGCCCGGAGTCGTCGCCGCGCTGCTCAACGAGCACGACGCCGAAACGTGCTGCGCCTACAACATGCTCAAGGTGACGAAGTCGCTGTTCCTGCGCGAGCGGCATCCGGCCTACGCGGACTACTACGAGCGCGCGCTCGTCAATCAGGTCCTGGGGTCGAAGAAGGACGCTTTCGACGGCGAGAGGCCGCTGACCACCTACTTCGTCGGCCTGCAGCCCGGCGCTGTCCGCGACTTCACCCCGAAGGAGGGGGCCACCTGCTGCGAGGGCACCGGCATGGAGAGCGCCACGAAGTACCAGGACTTCGCCTACCTGGCCCGCGACGACGAGAACGCGCTGTACGTGAACCTCTACCTCGCCTCCACGCTGCGGTGGAAGGCCAAGGGCGTGACCGTCACGCAGGAGACCGACTTCCCCCGGGAGGGCGGCTCCACGATCCGGATCGGCGGATCGGCGACGTTCGACCTGCACCTGCGCGTACCGGGATGGGCAGGTCCCGGCTTCTCCGTGCTCGTCAACGGTGCCGCTCAGCGGCTTCCCGCGACACCGGGGAGCTACGTCACCGTCTCGCGGGCGTGGCGCTCCGGTGACACCGTCGAGGTCACGACTCCCTTCCTCCTCCGGGCCGAACGCGCACCGGACGACCCTGCGGTGCGCAACCTCATGTACGGCCCGGTCAATCTCGTCGCCCGGGACTCCCGCACCGACTTCCTGTCGTTCGGTCTGTACGCGACCGCACGACTGTCCGGCGACCTGTCGAGGGCGTTCACGCCGGTACCGGGCGAACCCGCTCATTTCCGGATCGGCGACGTGGAGTTCGCCCCGTTCTTCGAGGGCACGGAGGACCCTTATCACTCCTACTTTCGGCGGGAGGAACCCGTGATCGCGTTCGACTCGGTCGACTCGGGCGTGCCCAACCCGAAGGGATCGGCGGGAACCTTCCTCGACGAGGTGTGGGACGGCGCGCCGTTCGCGAACAAGGGCGAATTCACGAGCCGCGTCTCCGCGGTGTCCCGACGTTGGCGGGACGACGGGTACTTCACCGCCGCCGAACGCGGCAGGATCATGGACACCGCGGCCGGGGCGCCGTTCACGCAGTGACGGGCGTGCCGCCGGGGGCACGGCGACCAGCACCAGCTCGGTCGGGTTCGGCGACGTCCGTGGTGACGTGGTCGCCGTCCCGACCGGCTTGGTCACCCGTGTCGGGCGGGCAGCGTGAAGGACCAGCCCTCGGCCTGCAGCTGCGGGATGACGCGGGAGACCGCGTTCACCGTCTGGGTGCGGTCGCCGCCGCCGTCGTGCAGGAGTACGACGTCGCCCGCGGAGATGCCGTCACGCAGCCGCTGTACCAGCACGTGCGTGCCGGGGTTGTTCCAGTCGGCGACGGAGAGGCGCCAGCCGAGCGGCTGCATGTCGAGTGCCGCCGCCACCTCCGGCGTCCGTCCCCAGGCTCCGTTGGGGGCTCGGAAGTACGGGACGCGGGCACCCGGCGCCGCCGCGTGGATCGCCGCGTTGGTCGCCCGGAGGTTCGCTCCGATCTCGCTCGGCGACCAGGTGCTCATGTTCTCGTGGCGCATCGTGTGGTTGCACAGCGCGTGCCCCTCCGCCACGATCCTCCGCACGAGCTCCGGGTGCTCCTTCACGTGCTCTCCCCACAGGCAGAAGACGGCTTTGACCTGGTGGGAACGGAGCACGTCGAGCAGGTGCGGGGTGCTGCGCGGGTCGGGTCCGTCGTCGAAGGTAAGGGCCACCGTGCGACCGTCTCGGCCGGTGGAGTCGACAATGGTCGTATCCGCGGGTCCGCGCTGGTCGGCCTGCGCGGGGGTCATCGCTCCGAGCGACAATCCGGCGGCCAGCAGGGCGATGAGGAATCGATCACTGCTTCGGAAAAATCCGCGTCTGATCATCTCAGGTCTCCCTCGGTCGCACCGTTCGAGAATTGTCGGATGCTCCCGCGAGGAGACTAGGGGGCGACCTGCGCTGTCAACGTCCCGGTCATGGTGGCGTCGTTCTTTCGAACACCGTGCCCAGTGGGCATTACTGCGAATGGGCGTCCATCGAGGACTTGTTTCACACTTTGAGAAGTCGTCCGATCGTTTCCGACAATTCCCGCTCGCTTCGTTGTGCTTCACCGAGTTCTCGTGCTCCCATCGTGAAACGTCACGAATCGATCCGAGAGGCGTGCGGCAATGAGCAGCAGGATCTCCGTTCTCGTCACCTCCCTGGCCGTGGCGGCTCTCGCGGTGTCCTCCGCGGTGTCTCCCGTGGTGGCCGACTCGGGTCCGCGCCACGGGAACGCGCACTGGGTGAACACGTGGACGTCGATGCCGCAGTTGACCGAACCCGCCAACATGCCGCCCCCGCGGTTCGTCCAGGACGACTCGGTGCTGGCCGACACCACGTTGCGGCAGACCGTGCACACCTCGCTCGGTGGCGGCACGATGCGACTGCGCTTCTCGAACGCCTTCGGCGGTGCGCCGTTGCCGATCACCGCGGTGTCGGTGGCCGAGCCGCTGGACGGTCGGGCGGGCGTCAGCGCCATCGAGCCGGGCACCTCGCGACGGGTGACGTTCCACGGTGATCCGTCCACGGTCGTGCCGGTCGGTGCGCAGGTGGTGTCCGATCCGCTCCGCTTCCCGCTGGAGGCGCAGGAGAACCTGACGGTGACGGTGTACCTGGCCGAGGGGCAGGCTTCCCACGAGATCACCTCGCACCCCGGATCCCGCACCACCTCGTACCTGCTGGCGGGCGATCACGTCGGCGCCGACGAGCTGTCCGGAGCGAGTCCGGTCGATCACTGGTACTTCCTCAGCGGCGTCGAGGTGCGGGCGCGGTCGACCGCGGCGGCGGCCGTGGTGCTCGGCGACTCGCTGAGCGACGGTCGCGGCTCCACCACCAACGGCAACGACCGCTGGCCGGACCGGCTCGCTGCCCGCTTGCGGGGCCGCCCGGCCACCTCCGATGTCGCGGTGCTCAACCAGGCCGCGGGTGGCAACCGCGTTCTCCACGACGGGCTGGGACCCAACGCGCTGGCCCGGCTGGATCGGGACGTCTTCGCCCAGAGCGGGGTGGCGTGGCTCGTCGTGTTCGAAGGCGTCAACGACATCGGCACCGCCGAAGCCACCGAAGCCGCGCAGCAGCGGGCGGCCGAAGACCTCATCTCCGCCTACGACCAGATGATCACCAGGGCCCACGCCCAGGGAATCCCCGTCTACGGAGCGACCCTGACCCCCTTCGGCGGCCACCCCTCCTACGACGACCCAGGCGGGCACCGCGAGGCGGCCCGCCTGCGCGTCAACGAGTGGATCCGTACCAGCCACCGCTTCGACGCGGTCCTCGACTTCGATGAGGTCGTCCGGAACCCGCGAAACCCGAGCGCCCTGCTGCCGGCCTACGACGTCGGTGATCACCTGCACCTCAATCCGGTCGGGTACCAGGCGCTGGCCGACGCCGTTCCGAGGGACCTCTTCACTCGGCGCCCGGCTCCGTCCCGATTCGGTCTCGACTGAGCGCTGTCGGCGTCCTCGCCGCACCGATCGAGCGGGGAGGACGCCGATGCCCCACTCCCTCGCGGTGCCGAGCGGTGTTCGAGTCGGTGTGGGACAGAACTCCCGCACATGACGCGCGACCTTCGGTACAGTGGCAGTGAGCGCCATTAAGTCGCTCGAAGACGAGCGGGCACCCTCCGGGGTGCCTTTGCCGTGTGCATACCGCCGTGTGCATACCGCCGTGTGCATACCGCCGTGTGCATACCGCTGGGTGCATACCGCCTGCATACCGCTGGGTGCATGCACACCGGGCGTGCAACCGCTGTGCATACCGCCGGGTGTTGTAGCCGTCGTGCGCGCGGCCGCGTGTACCGCGGTATGAGCAGTATGTGCGGTGTGCCGCTGCGGGGGGGCGCGGAAGTGTCGAGGGGAGACCGAGCGATGAGCGAGGTGGCGGCGACGCGGTGCTCGACCAGTCGTCCGTGGGGGACGTCCGCGCGCGACGAGGACGGCGGCCGATGAGCGAGCGACGCCGACCCTCGCGGGAGCTCGGTGCTCGGGTCGGGAAGACCCGGACGGTCCTGCTCGACGCGGCCCGGCGAAGCCGGCGGATCGCACCATCGTCGTCCGCCCCCTCGCCCGGCGAAACCGGCCGGTCACCGCGTCACGGTGACGGCAGGCCCCCCGACGGAGTGGCAGTGTAGACACCGGCAGTGCTCGTTGCGGCCGCACGGGCCGCGTCGGAGCCGCTTGGGCGGCGCCGACCCCGGTCGGTCTTCGCGCCCCACACCCGTCGGTGTGGGCGGACGGCCGATCTCGAAGTACCGATTTTCCTCCGTCCATGACCACCGGCGCCGCATCGGGCCGCGTCGGCGGTCGATTTCGACCCGCTGCTGCGAGGTACGCTTCATGACCGATACCGCGAGAGCCACGACCGCGGACCCAGAGGCTCCACCACCGAGAGCCGCCGTGCTGATCGGTGTGCTGGTCGTCTCGGCCTTCGTGATGATCCTCAACGAGACGATCCTGAGCGTCGCGCTGCGTGACCTTACCGTCGAGCTCAATGTCTCGACCACGACCGTGCAGTGGCTGACCAGCGGATTCCTGCTGACGATGGCCGTGGTCATCCCGATCACCGGCTTCCTGCTCGAACGGTTCACCCCACGTCGGATCTTTCTGGCCTCGTTGACGCTGTTCAACGTGGGTACGCTGCTCTGCGGGCTCGCTCCGAGCTTCGCGGTGCTGCTGGTCGGCCGCGTCGTGCAGGCCTGCGGCACCGCGGTGATGCTGCCGCTGCTGATGACCTCGGTGATGCGCCTCGTCTCCCCCGAGAAGCGCGGCGCGACGATGGGCACGATCACCATCGTGATCGCCGTCGCTCCGGCGGTGGGACCGACGATCGGCGGCGCGGTGCTGGGTTTCCTGGGCTGGCGCTGGATGTTCTGGATCGTGCTGCCGCTCGCGCTGATCGCCCTGCTCATCGGGGCGGGCTGGATGAGGCTGGACAGCACGACGCGGGCGGTTCCGCTGGACCTGATCTCGGTGCTGCTGTCCGCGATCGGTTTCGGTGGTGTCCTCTACGGATTGTCCGCTCTCGGGGAGTCCGGCGGAGGGGAACACCTGATGGCGCCGTGGATCCCGATCGTGGTCGGGATCGCCGCTCTCGGACTGTTCATCCGACGCCAGGTGCGCCTGCAGCGCCACGACCGCGCCCTGCTCGATCTGCGCCCCTTCACCAACCGCACCTTCGTCGTCGCCCTGATCCTGACCGTCCTGCTGTTCATGTGCCTGCTGGGTGCCGCGTCGATCCTGCTGCCGCTCTACCTGCAGACCGTGCTGAACACCAGCACGTTCGTCAGCGGACTGGCCGTGCTGCCCGGTGGGCTGGTGCTCGGGCTGCTCGGACGGCCCGTCGGGGCGCTGTTCGACCGCTTCGGCGCCCGTCCGCTGGTGATCCCCGGGGCACTGGCGATGGGGGTGTCGATGCTGCTGTTCGCCACCCTCGGGCAGGGTTCGTCGTTGGCCGCGGTCATCGTCATCCACGTCCTGCTCATGGCCGGGCTCGGGCTGATGATGACCCCGTTGATGACCGAGTCCCTCGGTG
>BCQL01000210.1_pt1 | contig 10058 bp, 4 predicted proteins | sample 1008151 | NCBI WGS metagenome assembly BCQL01 (sample SAMD00035459, study PRJDB4067) | museum specimen metagenome | biome: marine biome; feature: sea shore; material: organic material | host: Otohimella japonica | place: Japan:Kanagawa | collected 1927
TGCGCGGCAACAACGCCCGCAGGCCTAATGGCTTATTCACACTACGGAGATAAAAAAACCATGTTACAACGACTTACCAATATAAAGCACAGTGGCAGTAGCTCTCGCTTTGCCAAAAGGCGAGTATTCGATTTGAAGTTGAAAGTATCGTTATTCGTACCGACTTTGTCACTGGTGGCGATGAAAGCCAGTTTTGGGTCATGGTTAATCAGCCCTTTTAATTCAACTACTAATTTTATTACTGAAACGATCTTGCTTTAGCTTCTGTCATTAACGCTTTGATTAGTTATGATTTAAGTTACAGATATTGCGGGAAAGGTATACGATTTACACTCAATTAGTTTCTAATTTAAATGCTTATTGAGTTCTTTATTTAAGGACTCAATAAGCATTGTTTATAATACCTGTGTCAGGATAAAAATAAGAAAAAGGCGGGAATGAACACGCCTAAACTCATCAATAAAATGGATTTTGGCTTGGCTGGACCGTGCTTCCCTTTGACCATAAACAAGGCTGACAGTGCCAAAAATATCAACATGCCAGCAAACAAGTCAGAGAAATACACCCATGCATTGCGTGTTTCATTCAAGTGCAACTTGTTCAATGCCTGAAGGATCACTCTAGGCTCAATATCTTGATAGCTCACCTGATGATGTCGCCTATCCCAAAACAGTGTATCGCCATCATCGAGAAAAACTTCAAACTGATTCTTATTCTGCCAAAAGCTGGACTTTACCGTTTGTGTTAATCCAAAACTGTTCTGCATTCGCTGAATAATTTGTTGATCATCAAGTGCTAACCAGTCACTGTCATCAACCTGCTTAGTCTGCTTCTCTACAGCATAATTAGGGTTCCAATCGGCAATATGATTAACCGCAATCCCTGATACAGCAAAGATGATTGAAAAACCAATGCAAAAATACCCTATATCACGATGTAAGTTTCGATTAAGACGATACCAATTAATACCTTTAAACCATTTAATCAAGGATACTGACTCCTGTCGGTACCAGTTGATACATAGTCATTGGCTCGGTCACTGATGCAGGATCGAATGCTTCGCCAGCTTCTTTAGCGTAATGCGCTTTAATCTCACGAGTTTGCTCAAGATCGTATCGAAGCGCCTGTAGTTTTCCAGTCGCTAACGCTTTTTTACCACGAGCAGTTAATGGAAATACCATTTCGCCGTCTTTCACTTTTATTCGCAATGTTTGAAATCGCTTGTCAGAGGCAATGGTCATCCAACAACCACGGTGCTCACATACTCCGACAATGGTTCCTTCAATAGTAACCGTGTTTTCAAGGTAATCCTCTGGCGAGTCCATCAAGGTCGATACTGGTACTAGGTAGTCTCTATTCACACCTTCACCAAAGTCTGTTGCCGCCTGCGCAGTGCCGACTAAGGTGCTGAAGAAAATTGCTGCGGCAATCATTTTTTTTGCTTTCATGTTTTGTCCTACTGTTATGTCTTGGTCGTTTATTAAAATCAATAACTCGGCCACTGTTATATTGAGTGGCCGACGTATCATCTATAATTTTTTTCCTCCGGGCATATCGATGAAGGTTAATCGATGTGGTAATGGGAAGATTTGTTTCGCTAGTACTTCTAAGCCTTCAAGGGTTACCTGGTCGTGTAATTGTCCAGACCGCTTGATATAGCTAGCATTTTTATAACGTTTGTCAGATAAAATAAGTCTTCTCAGCCAAGTGTTAGCATTGTTATTACGGCTTTTTTCTGCAAAATAGATATCTTCCACAATACGTTGTAAATCTTGTTCAGCAATAGCGGAAGACAGGTTGTTAAGCACTTCATTCGTCGCAGTAAGTAATTCATCAGCACGCTCTGGTGCGCAAGTGTAATGCACTTCAGTTTCCACTCTGTTCTGCTGAGGATCTAAGCGCATTTCAAATTTGATAGAATAAATGCCGCCGAGTTCTTGCCTGAGTTTCTTCTTAAGCATTTTTTTCGCAATAGGTGTCAGCGTTGATACTAAGAATGCATTTTCGGGGGTCCACTGCATCGGTAAATACCCGTACTGACTAATCTCGGCTTTTTGCTGGTCATGGCTTTGAATATACTCAACACGGTTAGCTGGAAGTTGCATGCTGCTGCTGTTATCCAAACTCGCTTTGCGGCTAATATTCGCCAATGAGTGACTCATTTGCTGTTCTAAATCAGTTTGCGATAATTCCCCAATGATATAGAAGGTGACTGGTTGCGATAAGATAGTTTTGGCGTGCTCTTCAATTTTTGCTTGGTTTAAGGCATCAACGTCAACTTGGTTAATGTCATCAAACGTTGATTCACCGAAACGTTGTTGATTGACAAATTGCGATTTTGGTTGAATTCGGTTTGCCTGTTCAACAACGTCATTTTTAACTGACTCCCAGGCACCTTTATCAATACCTGTACTCATTCGTAAATGATATAACTGCATTAAGGTTGCTAATTGATCGGGTGCTATAACAGCAGCTAAATCCAGCTCATTGGCTTTAAATTCCCATTGCCAATGTGGATTATCCACTTGCCATTGTTGCCACTCAGTTTCACTCCATTGCGCTAAACCACTCTGTTGCCACAACTGTATACTGGTTTGAGCAAGCCACGCTGGCATCGCGTTGTTTTGAAAACCTACTTGAGTTAACGCTTTGATATACAGTTTATTATCAGAGGTAGGTTTGTTAAGCCACAACAGTTGGTCACCATTGCTTAGCTGGTATTTTCTTAAGGTTAATGTTTGCTGTTGATATTGCCACTGCTCAGATTCAAGTGGAGACCAACTACCAGGTTTTGAGGTCACTTTTGGCAGATTAGGTGTCGTTACTTCTGAGACCGAGGCTGTATTGATGGCTTGGGCTGCTTTGGGTTTGACATCGGCTAGCAACACACTTTTTTCAAGAGTATTGATATTTGCTTGGATATCAGCCTGCAATTGACGAACTTCTGCAGTTGTTGGTAGTGTGATTTGTTGATCGCCACCAGCTTGGAAGTATAAAAAGTTGTCTTCAGTATCAAGCATTTCACGCATGCGTGCGTTAAGCTCTTCAAAGGTCATCTTATTCAACCATTGATGAGTGCGCTCGCTACGTGCAACTGGCGACTCTAACAAGCTGCCTTGTACAAACGCTTCAGTAATTTTATCTTCCCAAGCGGCAAAATCACGATGCTTTGCGGCTTTAATATTGCGGCTATTAATCTCTTTTGCTTTGTCTCGTATTTGGATAAATTCTTGCTTATCTAAACCATCTCGGTATAGCCGAGCCAATTCAGTTGCTACAACTTTGAGGCCTAATTCATGATTATGAGTGCGAGAGGCAATAGCAACAATCAGACGGTTATTTGTTGGCTCTTTGACAGTAAGGCTAAGGCTTTCAATATCATCAGAATCAACTAATGATTTATTTCGTCGTATTTGATTCCTCATCATTTTACGTAAGAAGTAATTTTGTAAATACGTGTACTGACCTTGCTCTGTTGTACGGTCAGGCATTGGCATACGTAATCCATAAACCACCATGGAAGTGCTACCTTTAGGATGCTGCACTTTATCTATATATAGCTTAGGCGATAAAGGCAAAGCCACATAGTCGCGTTTAGGCTGTGGTTTTGATGGTAAAAGGCCAAACGAATGCTGAATAGCGTGCTCAGTTTTTGCGACATCGAGATAACCAGAGATGACTAATTTCATATTACTCGCGACATAAAATGTGTTGTAGAAATCTCTTAGCTCACTGATATCGGCTTGTTTAATTGATTCATAAGTACCAATAGTAGGGCGATCAACATAACGGGAGTTATTTCTTACAACCGCTTTTTTTAGCTGGTTAACTTCATCAGCTAGCCCATTTCCCTGACGCCACTCTTCAACAATTACCCCTCGTTCTCGCTGCCAATCAGCTGCATCTAAGGTGGCGTGGCCTGCAAGTTGTGACATTAATGCAAGTGATCCTTGCATATCTAATGCATCATTTGGCCGAGTTCGGATCATGTATTGAGTTTCAGTTTGACGAGTCATTGCGTTAACTTGCAAACCTGTTTTCCACCCCAGTTTTTCGAGATAGTTGTGGATCCCTTCTGGGTGGTTCTGAGTTTTATGAAAGACCATATGCTCAAGCATATGCGCAACACCTGCGCGTTGTTTTTCGTCTACGGAGCCTGCGTTAACAATCAAGCGTATATTAAAAGGATCAGTTTTTTTATCACTGTTGTAGATAACGTACTGTAGTCCATTGTCTAACTTGCCCGTAGTCAAAGCGGGATCCCATTGGTATTGGGCTGAACAAGTAACGCTTATGAAGACAACAATACAAGCGATAAGACGAGCACAGCTCGTCAGCATTTTTCTGTATTCATTCATTGAGTGCACATTAGGAGAAAGTTATGTTCGCATCACGAACTAGTTAAAAAAGATCCAGACATATCGTTGATAACATTTACATCGTGTTTATGCGTGATTGTTATCAATTAAATCTGGAATACAAAATATTAATTAGGCTATTTAATTTAATAACCGTAAGTTAGGTTTAGGGTGTTCAGCGTATTGGTAAACTAAATAGCTTACCAACACGCAGGTCTAGCTTTGTTGCAACTTATGCTGTGTCTTTAGTCATAGGTATAATTTATGCCTAGCCAGAAACTCCGGCCAACCTCAACCCCAGACTCACCTGGTAATACCGAATATGTTCTGCTGTCTAATAAGTTACTTATATCAAAGCTCAAGGCTAGGCCGTGCTTATTGAAATCAGGTAATCGGTAGCGTAATGATGCATTAAATAAAATGGCATCATCGTATTCAAACTCCCTATAAATAGTCGCTTCGAGGGGTAACAATTCACCTGAAGGGGTTGTCTCAATAATATCTTCAAATTCATGTACTTCTGAAGTTGCTGATACAGACGTGTAGCCTTGGGTGTATGTTGCGGTTAACGTCGTTTGTAAATCATCAGTCCACTTGGCGGTCCAGCCCATATTAACTATCCAAGGGCGTGCATAATTTGATGCAAGTCGGTCAAGGTCGTCTAGAGAAACAGCGGTATAAATTGTTTCTTCTGTGCCATCTTCATTAATGATAGTGGTTTCATAAGCAACAATATCTTCAGCTGGTGTATCGTCGATATTGTCATCATAGCTTTCCTGACTCGTATAAGTTTCAGACCAAGAAGTATTCGCCCAGAAACTATGATTGCGCCATTGGCCATTCCAAGACAGGGAAATACGCTTTTGCTCGCTCTCACCTTTGTTAACTTGATAAAGATAGGTATAGCCTCCTTCTCTAACAGAGTCACCCTGACCAATTTCATCCTTGTTTTGGCGCCAAACGCCACGCAAGGACAAGAAACCACCGAGCAATTCTTGTTTCCAGCCCAAGGTTAATTCATCAGAATAGGGGGTTTTTACGCCGTCGTATCGATACCGCGTTAAGTCTTGCTCGCTGTCATCAATCCAATCACCGACAACATTATTGTATGAGTCACGGTATTGGGTGATATAAGGTAACTGCTGCTCGCGAATTGCATAGGTTGTTAAATTCGCATCGTAATAGCGGCTAGCACCAAAAGTGATTAAGGTTTGGTTGTCGCCAAAAAGGTCATAACCACCGGAAATACGTGGCGCGATATTATGATTACCAAAGAAATCTTCAGTGTCATAACGCAAACCTAAATTTAGTTTTAGGTTGTCCCACTCGATCACATCTTGAATGTACATTGATGCTTTACGCACAGTGACATCAATATGTTCCTCTTGATAAATAACTCGCCGTTGAAAAAACTGTCCCGTTGTACCGACTGACTTTTCATAAAGCGCGAGGTGTTCAGGGTTGGTTGGATCAAATGGCTCACCTAATATGGCTTCCAGCTCTTCAATAGAGGTGTTATTTGACTGTTCAATACAATCGTAATTGTTGCCATTACAGTCAACTTGGCTGTTTATTCTGGCGTTAGAATAGGTCACAGCTTGCTGCTCTCGATCACGCAATATTTGCTGACTTTCTAATTGTAGACCCATACTAAATTGATGGTCTAAGTCCCAAAAGTTGGCGTCAAAATCAAACTTGTTATTTAACGAATAGGTGATTTGTTGGGTATCGAGATCACCATAAGCACCTTCTTTAGATACGGTCGCCCAAGGATCAGCCCAATCTTTTCCTGGAACATTCGCCCAAGAGAAGTAATCTTGAGGTGCTGTGCGGCTATTTTCACTGTAACGACTGTTAGCAGTAATTTTCCAGTCGGCCCAACCAAGGTTTCGATAACCCACCGCGTTTAGTGCATAGCCACCCCCTTTGGTTGTGTACTCACTATTTAAGGTGTCAGTGAGAATATCGTGGTTTTCAAAAGGGGCATAAAGCGCTGATACACTGAGGTGATCAAACCAATCTAGTTCAGAGTCGTACTTCAACATCACGTTCGAGTTTGTACTTTCGGTATCTTCTAATACGCCAAGGGACTCGATACTCTGTGTCGATGTGGTGTGATTAACATTTAGACCAATACCTCGGCCATCTTCCAGCTTCTTAGCGAGTTGAAGTTTGTATTGGTGTTTGTCATATACCGGCTTGTCAAAAGTAGATTCAGAAGGATCGGCATTGTCGCCATAGATATCATGGAACTCCACCCAATCAGAACTAGTGCCTCGGTACCCCAGTCTTACCGCGGGTAAATCCCAGGCATCTTTACTTTGAGATTCCACAACACCACCCACAAACTCGCCATATTCGACGGGAATATTAGAGTCATAGACGGTAATGCTTTCTACTAAGTCTTTGTTTAAGAAGAACTCGTTTGTATGGCCCGCTACTGAGTTTTGGCTACTTGTGGCTAATGAAGAGCTACCAGGGTCGATACGGCTATTGACGTTCATTCCGTCTATAAAAAATCCATTTTGGTAGGCTTTACCGCCAGAAATAGATACCTCACGCGAACGAATGTCCGTTAGACTCGATAAGCTATTGTCAGCTTCACTGGTTTGAATACCCGGAAGACCTTTTAATAGCTCAGTAATGTCACCATTGCCAATAGGGGCATTTTCAATGAAATCCTGAGATAGGAATATTCTACCTTGGGCTTCAAGTACTTCTGGGCCAAAGTAACGGCCTGTGACTTCTATCACCTCAACAGGTGTTCCGTCATTGTTAAGGCAGCCTTTCATTAATTTAGCTTGCTCGTCGCTCAGTAACTTCGCTTCGGGAAAACGTAACTGCTGAGCACAGCTCTGCCATAATTCAGCAGTCTTTTTAGTGCTTGCAAGGATTGTTTGTTGTTGCTGTTCAAAAGAGTCAACCTCTTCCGCAAAAGCGGAAAAGGTTACCGTTAGGTTTAACGCCAGCATCATGCTGACGTATACAGGGTTAAGTGTTAACTTCATAGTGTTAACCGTTACTGCGCGTTATCAGGCAATAGTGGATTAACATCTTCGCTGTCAAGAATACCGTCACCGTCAGTATCATCATCAGCGGTCAAGCCAGAAGCGGTGATTTGTTCTTCAGTTGCTATACTGATGAAGAAATTAGGCTTGCCGTCTTGATCTGTATCGACGTTAGCAGCAACAGTTGCAGGGAAATCTTCTTGTAGGGCGATTTCTTCAGCTAATACAGAGGTAAGCTCTAATTGAGCAGCTTCTGCATTGGCATCTCGAGCAATGATCTCTTTTGCTAAATCGTAGTTACGCGCTCCAGCAAGTAGGGCGACCGAATCCTCGTAAATATTAGCTTGAATGGTTGCGGTTTGTGTTTGCACCTTGGTATCAATGAAACTAATTAGCTTTGCAATATCAGCTTGTACGCTGGCTAAACTTGTCGCATATTCATCCGATGCTGCGTGATAACGCATTTGTGTTACCACAGAGTACGCATCGGTAGAGGTATTAAAATCATCAGGGCTAGCAAGTTGCTCAAGTATATCAATACCTAAGTCTAATCCTGCTTCTTCATCGCCATCTTCTGCAGCAACAAATGCCTCATATCCGGCTATATATTCGTTTACTAATGTTGTTGTTTGCTCAGCAGCACTCATTAACAAGCCGTTAAGTGCAGCGCTTTGGGAAAATTCGTAACGCCATTCAATGCGGTCTTCAAAATCACTGACTATGTCGATCAACGATAGTGCTTCAATGGTCGTGGCTGCTGCGACTTCTGACTCATCGACTTTACCAGCAATGCTCATCAACTTCTGTCGTGCATCTAACAGGTTAGAGGTTGTAAGGCCTTCTGCGTTGATCGGGTAGTTATCAGTTAATAGTTGATGGCAGGTTGGGAATAATGCTTTGGCATCATCTTGAGCATCCATCCGTTGGAGTAATTCGATCAATTTACCACAGCCCCAGTCGCCAACAATGTAGGCTGGAGACGTCAGCCTTTCATTAATCATTTCTTCACTGGTAAGAATGCCTTTGGCAACTTCAATAGCCTGTTTGGCTTCATCATACATACCATAATTAATAAGGTGTGTGGTTAATCCTGGGCTGGTAATTGTTTGCTCTGCAACGGCTCTGAACTGTGTTCGGTAAGCATCTGGTGATAGAGCAATTAAATAGTCTGTTGCGGTTTCAACACTGCCACCCTCAAGTATGATTGATAACCCATGATAATCGTCAATCTCTTCCTGAACCGTTGATTCATACCGATCTAAGAATTCGGAACCTGCTACAATCGCTAAAGCTGGGTTCGGTGTTATGTTAGGGTAAAACAGTTCTAGCGGACCGGCCGCGAGTTGTAATGCATAAGCGACGCCGTTCTCTTTGGTATATTCCGCATACTCATTCGCTGGACGATTATATTCTTCATCGTAAGTTACCTCACCGTGTAGGGAAATTATCCGCGCGATGAGCTCCTTACTTTTAAGCTCTTCGCCTGCACGAACATAGTATTCAAGCGCCCAGCCGTAATAAAATGCTCGTCTATAATAATCAGGGCTTCCGGCATTGGTTTTTGAAGAGGGTAAATACTCATAACCGATATCTTCAATGTACTCGACAAAATGATCAACGGAAGCAACAAATTTAAGTCGATTCGCCTCTGTTTTATCCGCCAAGTATTGTGCTTGCAATGCCTCGACATAATTACGGTTGCTAGTCAGTAAATAGCCATAACTTGTCGTATATTCATCAGATTTTAGTGCTTCTTTAATCAGCTCAAGCGTTGCTAATACATTTTCGGCGCCTAGTTCATTGCCGCTGTCTTGATAATCGCCTAATAGAGAAAGGTAAAATCCACCATCTGAGGTATTGAAGCTACTAAAGCCTTTGTCTGCGACGTAGATATTGTAGACTTTTAATGCCTCATCACGAAGTGTGTCACCTTGGTCAAATAAACCATTGTCATTATAGTCAGATGCAATATCTTTTAATGCTCTGGCTTTGTTGTCTTGATTAATAATATCTTCATTGACAATACGGCTACTTTCGTCAGTAAAGCCTGCATTGGCATAACCGCGGGCTAACGCAAGGTAGGCTGGGTCAGCTAGATTGTCTTGTTCAAGGCTATCAATTAATGCCTGAGACTGCTTAAGATGTGATAATTCGGAAGCGTAGTAATAGTCTTGCTTTTGCTGATTAGTTTCGTAGCTAGGCTTAAGCTCAATAACGGCTGTGAGCATGTCAGAATGCCCATCGGTGACACCTACTGTAAAAGATTTGGCAAATGATAATGGGTCTGCGGTGTAAGTGAATGAGCCCGTTATTGCATCAAGTGTTAATGTTCCTGATTCTGGGGCAGCTTCAATGCTGTAGCTTAGAGCGTCATCGTCAGCATCCGTCGCCACAATTTGTCCTTCTGTCACACCATTTGCATTCACAGCGATGCTGCTACTTACAATTACGGGGATGTCATTCACATTGGTGACAGTGAATACCAGATTTGCTGAGGTGGCAACCGTTCCATCACTTGCTTGTACTATTGCGGTGTCTGTACCAAAAAAATCAACTGCTGGCGTATAACTGTAGCTTCCATCAGCACTCAATGAAAGTGACCCATTTTCAGGCGTCTGAGTAATAGAAAAGGTGATTTGATCGCTATTTTCATCAGTGGCGATTAAATTACCATCAAAACTAGTGTCTTCTT
>BCQL01000211.1_pt1 | contig 10057 bp, 9 predicted proteins | sample 1008151 | NCBI WGS metagenome assembly BCQL01 (sample SAMD00035459, study PRJDB4067) | museum specimen metagenome | biome: marine biome; feature: sea shore; material: organic material | host: Otohimella japonica | place: Japan:Kanagawa | collected 1927
GCATATCACTAATCAGCTTTCTAACAATAATACTGCCATCCTTAATTCAATACGGGTTCCCTCACCCCGTCTAACCCAATAAAAAGGCTACAAGATGTTAAAACTATCTCAGGCGCAATGTCGCCGTGCACTGATGTTTCTAGTCAGTTTTCATATCATCATTATTTGCGCAAGCAACTACTTGGTGCAGCTTCCGTTTCAAATATTTGGTTACCATACAACTTGGGGCGCATTTAGCTTTCCTTTTGTATACCTAGCAACCGACCTAACGGTACGTATATTTGGCCAGAAAGCCGCGCGGAGTATTATTTTTAAAGCGATGCTACCTGCGTTGCTGATTTCCTATGTGATGGGAGTTATCTTTCATCAAGGCGCATTTCAGGGCGCTGCATCATTAGTTGAGTGGAATCAATTTGTGTTCCGAATTGCTTTTGCAAGCTTTGTGGCCTATCTCGTAGGACAACTCATGGACATCACAGTATTTGCTCAATTACGTAAAGCAAAAGCGTGGTGGATAGCACCAGCATCCTCGACCCTTTTTGGTAACCTCGTTGATACTATCGTCTTTTTCAGCGTCGCCTTTTACGCTTCAACCGACGCATTTATGGCTCAACATTGGCCTGAAATTGCGATGGTCGATTATGGCTTCAAGTTAATCGTTAGCTTAGGGCTATTTTTGCCTGCTTATGGAGTTTTGTTAAAAGTGCTGAGTGATAAACTTATCGAGACACCGGCAGAAAATTTGATTTTGACTAACGAAACTAAGTCGTAAACATCACTTAGCTGTCGATTAATTGATCAATGCGGCATTTTTCAATCAATCCTGCCCGCCAACTGGTACGATGAGATATAATAATCCAGTGTTTATTCGCTGCTAACCAAGATTCAAAAAGACTTTCACAGTTTTCAATCATTTGCTAATACATCGCAAAAGATAAATTGAAAGCACGTGAAGGTCTCTTTAATAACAAGTCTACTCACCTTGAAGTAACTTGCTGTATTAAGGTTCTCAGCCCTGCGGAAGATAAAATGTTAAATATCCAAATCGAAGCTTATACAGAGCTTTCAGCTGAAGTGTCAGAAAAACTGGCTTTATTAACGTCTCGTATTAGTGAGCTCGATCGCACTCAAAGTGCCGAGTCGCTTGTTGAACGCATAGGTGATAAGCCTAGTTTAATTCTATTTGCTTATGTTGAAGGCGAATTAGCGGGCTTTAAATTAGGTTATCAGTCTGAAGAAGATTGCTTTTATAGCTGGCTAGGTGGTGTTGATGCAGATTTTCGTCAACTTGGTTTAGCAAAGTCTATGCTTGAATATCAAGAAAAATGGGCAAAAGCACAAGGCTATACTCGCCTAGAAGTGAAAACCCGTAATCAGTTTCAAGCCATGCTAAATATGTTGGTAGCTAATCAGTACCAAATTACGCAAGTTGAAAGCCACCCTAGCATCGACAAAAACAAACTTCACCTTCAAAAAGTGCTATAAAACAAACATTTGAACAAAGAGTTATGTTCCCTATTGTTAGTGCTAACCGGTTAACGATTATGGTTAGCGCCTAATGTAGACATATATTTGGAAAAAAATTGAGCAATTACCTTGCAAACGCAAATGATAATGATTATTATTAACTTGCGTTCCAAAACTCAGTTATCAACATTAATAGCTTCATCTCCTATTAACCTAACTGAGTCTGCAAGCACAACATTGCTCCAACACTCTTTTAGCCAGGCTCATCACCTGGCTTTTTCTTGCCTGCAATTCACACAATGATTAACCCCCAATGTAAACACTATGTAAAGCCGATAACAAAATGTAATAAAAACTTGCTAACGATAATGAGAATGATTATTATTTATTTGCGTTCCAAAACTCAGTTATCAAATTAATAGCTTCATCTCCTATTAACTTTTCTGAGTATGCAAGCACGACATTGCTCCAACACTCTTTATAGCCAGGCTCATCACCTGGCTTTTCTTTGCCTGTTTTTCAGTTACTGACAGCTCTAAAGCTTAAAATCACTCATTGTCCCCACACAAATACCTTTCAGTATTTTAGACGCGAATTTCTTATGCTTATGTGTAAATCAAGGAAGTGAATGCCACTGTAACGGGCTGAATTTGCCATTGTAAAAAAACTGGATGTAAAGGGAATGTAAAGTAAGTGAAAAAGCCCAATTAATATTTGCAAACGATAATGAGAATGATTATTATTTATGTGCGTTCCAAAACTCAGTAATCAAATTAATAGCTTCATCTCCTATTAATCCCCTCTGAGTATGCAAGCACGACATTGCTCACACACTCTTTGTGGCCGGACTCATCATCCGGCTTTTTTTTGTCTATTTTTTATCGTCTAAGTTAACGCTCAACTTTATCTATTATTGACGATAAATTCAGTCGACGTTATTTAGCCTTAATTAGTCATCTAGTCGCTTAGTATCTCCAAAATGTAGCCCTTCATAAGGGTTATCACCTTGTTCTTCTTTAGCTTTGTGATACATACCAATGGTAAATACGGTTCCTTTACCTAAGGTCGACTTCACTTCAATTGTGCCGCCTATGCGCTTAATAATGCCGTAGCTCAGTGACAAACCTAAACCAGTACCATCTTTGCGTGTGGTATAAAACGGATCAAAAATACGACTTAATCTTTCTGGCGCAATCCCGACACCTTCATCTTCCACTTCAACTTTTACCCCCACGACTTGTCCTTGCTCAACCCAATCATTGGCTCTTATCCAAATGCGGCCTTTACTTTCAATTGCATGGGCTGCGTTGACCACTAGATTAATCAAGACTTGAATAACTTGAGGGCGATTGACTTGAACATCTGCAGTGGTATTAATCTCTTGAATTAACTCAACTTCTTGTTTTTCAATCGAGTGGCGAACCAATACTAATACTTCTTCAATCATGGATTGAACTTGATGCATTTCAAGCGGAGCATTAAATTCACCTGGACGACTGTATTGCAACAAGCTTCGAATAATAGTGCTGATCCGTCCGACTTGCTGAATAACTAGCTCTATCTCTTCTTCAACCACATTCGCATTGGAGCCAAGTTCATATTTCATTAGCTCCATATTGCCAAGGATCACCGCTGTTGGGTTATTAATCTCATGAGCAATACCAGCGGTTAACTCACCAAGAGCAGTTAATTTCTCATTGGTGACAAGTTGTTGACGAGTCTCATTGAGTAAAGCAACGTTACGTTGTAGCTCTTCTGTCTTGTCTTGTAAGCTGCGAGTACGTTCTTCTACTTTCACTTCTAATTGTTCTGCTGCGGCTTGAATTTGAAGATTACGTCTCTGCAGTAAATCCAGCATATGATCAAACTGCTCTGCCAAATTAGACAGTTCATTATCTCTGTCTAAGCCAAGTTCGCCAATGCGAAGATCTCGACCAGACTGTACTGCTTTTACAACATGATGGATGCGCTCAATAGGCTCTAATAAACTATTAGCACCTCGATATACTAAAAAACCAGAGACTAAAAGCACTAACATTAATATCGTGCCGAGTTCGATAATATTGAGAATATAAGTATGAATAAAAGGAGCTTCAGAGAAGCCTGTGTAAATCATGCCAATTCGATTACCACGTACATCTTCTAACGGCGAATAACCAGAAATAAACCAGTCATTTAGTACAAATGCTCGGTCTACCCACGGCGTGCCTTCAACCAAGACTTTCTGTCGTACTTCATCAGATACCAGTGTCCCTAAAGCACGTGATTGCGCGGCTTGCTTAGTTGAAAACAAATCCATCGGCACATTGGTACTGACACGGGCATTATCTAAGAAAATCGTCACAGTACCAATCGAGCGCTCTGGCAGTGTACCTTGGTCGTACACTAAATCTCGAATATGATCGACAATAGCCGTATCACGGTTAAATAACGTGGCCCCATCAAGGTACCAGCTCACTTGCCCATCTTGATCAACTATCGGTAATAATGTCCGGCTGAGCATGCCACGAGTCTCTTCTGACTTTTGCGGTTCTTGTGCTCGCAAAGTCGCAGACAAAGGCACTCTAGCAAGATCGGCTAAATTGGGGTCAAGCCGATCTAACCTTTTAGCAGATAACACCATTAGCCCAGAATAAGCCTGATTATTACTGATTTTGGGTAATAGCTGCCTCAAGTCCGGATCAGCATTGGCTTCTTCAATTCTAATGAGTCGCAATACATCTAGATCAAGAATCTTTTTTTGTTGTGCTAAATAGCCGTCAATTATCGCTATAGGCTCTTTGTCACCCTGCTGAATTCGTTTAAATGCTTGCTGAAAATCCCAAGATTGACTGACATTGTGCAACTGTATTTCTTGCTGCTTTTGCACTTGTTCTAAGGTGTTTATGGCAACGGTCAAGTCAGCCTTAACCTTCATAAACAACTGCTTACCTGTATAACTAATATTCCAATAAATCGTAATAAACACGAGGCTAATTAACGTCAGCAAAATAGGAAGCAAGGTTAGAATCAAAATACGATAACGCACCTTGGCTTGCATTTGCTGCCAACTAACACCGAAGAACTGACGAAAAACAGACACGATTTAGTCTTCCTTATCCGATTCGATTTCGAACCATTCTTTGTATTTTCGATCTAACGTTTTACGAGAAACCCCTAGATCACGTGCAGCAGCAGATTTATTGCCATTATGGGCATCAACCACACTCATGACATGCTGTTTTTCAACTTCTTTTAATGGCCAGCTTAGTGGATAACCCGCTTGAGTCACTACTTCTGTCTCTTGGGATTTTTTCCAATATTCTGCAGGCGGCTTGCCCAATAAAATGCATCGCTCGATCATATTACGTAATTCTCGAATATTACCTGGCCATTCATGTTGTTGCAGCACTAACAAATCTTCATGGCTCCATACAACTTCTTTTACGCCTAACTCACGTGCAAGTTGCCAAGTAAAATGATGCGTTAATTCAATGACATCTTCAGGGCGAGTGCGCAATGGAGGAATAAGAATATTAAGCACATTAAGGCGGTAATATAAATCGCTACGGAAATTTCCTTCTGCCACTTCTTCGGATAATTTTCGGTTGGTTGCAGCCACAACTCTGACATCAATCGCCACTTCTTTTTCGCTGCCCACAGGGCGAATCGCTTTTTGCTCAAGCACACGTAGTAGTGCGGTTTGCATTTTCATTGGCATTTCACCAATTTCATCTAAGAAAATCGTTCCGCCGGTGGCAAAATTAAATAATCCTTCTCGATTACCTTTAGCTCCAGTAAAGGCGCCAGCGGTGTGACCAAACAGCTCACTACCTAACAATTCTGGCGCAATAGCACCACAGTTAACGGGTACAAACGGGCCTGTACGTCCGCTAAGTTGATGTAATTGCCTTGCAACGAGCTCTTTACCTGTACCAGATTCACCTTCAATCAATACCACGGCATTGGTTGGCGCAACACGTTCAATAACTTGCTTCACCTCCATCATGGCGTCGCTATTACCAATCATGGTGGTTGAGTGACCACTTGATAACTCACGGCGTAACATGAAGTTTTCACGCTTTAATAAACGGCGCTCAATACAACGGTCAACTGATGTCATCATTTGTTCTAAGTGAAACGGCTTCATGATGAAGTCGGATGCGCCAGCACGCAGTGCTTTTATCGCTACGTCCATATCAGCATAGCCGGTCATAAAAATAATATCTGAACGGCGCTCTTTTTCATTGAGTGCTTCATGCCACTCAATACCTGAACGATCTGGTAAGCGAATATCAACAATTAATAAATCAAAATGGCCACGACTACGAAGCTTTTCAGCCTCTGCAATGGTAGAAGCGGTTTCAACTAATGCGAACTTCTTGGAAAGCGCCTTTTTTAAAAAACTGCGCATGCCTGGCTCATCGTCAACAATCAAAACAGATACCGCTGTCGGAAGTGGTTTTGAGTTTGATTCATTATTATTCATATGGCTTCTACTTTGGACATTTTGACTATATTAATCATTATCGTATCACTAAAAACCTATAAATGGGTCAGTTTGCCCTGCAGAATCCTCGTTTTGAGACAATTTGTCTATAAAACCGAAACTTGCGATGTGAGGGTGATCACAGTTTTATTTTAGTCGTGATCCATATTTTTTTTGTTACTTTTGGCATACCTCTTGCTCTGTGAGTTTTGTTACGGGCAACGTTGCCCGAGTTCATTAAAAACCATCAGCAACACAATCACGTTGTATAGCAGGTTACTTTTTTATCAAGGAGATAAAATGTTTAATTTAAAGTCAGGTTTAACTGCTTTTTTAGGTATGGCACTAATCAGTAGTGCAATGGTCAGTGATTCAGTTGAAGCGACAGAAACGATTAAGTTAGCAACCACAACCAGCACAGATAACTCAGGTTTATTACGCGCAATTTTACCGACATTTGAAGCTGAATCTGGTTACAAAGTACAAGTGATTGCGACCGGAACGGGCAAAGCATTAAAGCTTGCACGTCAAGGAGATGTAGACGTCGTCATGACTCACGCTCCAGCTGCGGAAGCAAAATTTATCAATGAAGGTTATGGCACAACCCCTCGTGGCATTATGGAAAATGACTTCGTAGTGCTTGGACCTAAAAATGATCCAGCCAAAATGAACGGCAGCAAAGATGTTGTTGAAGCGTTCAAAAAAGTAGCAGAAAGCAAGAGCACCTTTATCTCTCGTGGTGACAATTCAGGCACCAATATGAAAGAGCTCGCAATTTGGAAAGAAGCTGCTGTTACCCCAGATTTTTCAGGCTATACTTCAATTGGCCAAGGCATGGGCAAGACATTATTAATGGCTGATGAGAAACAAGCTTACACATTAACTGATCGTGGTACGTTTGTTGCTTATAAATCTAAATTAGATTTAGCAATCACTTTTGAAGGTGGCGCTGCATTAGCCAACCCTTATCAAATCATGCTAATTAGTGCAGAAAAATATCCTGATTTAAATCATCAAGGAGCAAAAGCTTTGAGCGACTGGTTTATTAGCCCTCAAGCACAACAGATGATTAATGATTTCAAAGTTCAGGGAGAACAATTGTTTAAGGCAACATATAAGTAATGAATGATGGCTGGTTAGCCCTAACGCAGCAAGCTTTTAGCTTGCTGCTTTCTTTAGACCCAGACGTATGGTCTATCATAAGTGTATCTTTTTCGGTTTCTTTTGCGGCATTAATCATCACATTAATCCCGTCAATCATGCTTGGCTTTCTGCTTGCATCATACCAATTTCCTGGTCGCTGGTTTGTCACTAACATAGTTCAAACTTTGCAATCAATTCCTACTGTTGTCATAGGCTTACTTGCTTACTTACTGCTAACTCGAAACGGTCCTTTGGGCGATTTACGCTGGTTGTTTACTCAACAAGGTATGATCCTCGGTCAGATGATGATTTGTGCGCCAGTACTGATTGCATTATCTCAAGCAGCCTTTAGCAGTATTGATAAACGTGCTTACGAAACCTCACGCACCTTAGGTGCATCTTGGTCTAGAGCTATTTGGACGGTTTGCCGCGAACTCCGCGTGCCATTATTATTGGCTGTGATTGCCGCATTTAGCCGTATTTTAACTGAGGTTGGTTGTTCGATGATGGTAGGTGGCAATATTCTGCATCATACTCGAAATATTCCCACTGCCATTGCGCTTGAAACCAGTAAGGGTGATTTTGCCCAAGCTATTGCACTAGGACTGGTTTTATTAATCTTGGCGATTGTGATTAATTTCGCTATCGGTTCATTGCGTGGTAAAGCCATGCCTAGGAGCCAATAATGACAGTCAAATTAGTTGCAAAAAATATACGTAAAAACTTTAAAGACAGACTGTTATTTGAATTTGAGCAACTCACATTTTGCCAAGGGGATGTTATTTACCTTCAAGGCGACAATGGCTCAGGCAAATCAACATTGATGAAATTGATTGCTGGCATTATTAAACCTAGCGCTGGCACTGTTACAGCTGAAGGTTTTGAGCCAACAAAATGGTGGCGCAAAAATTCATTGCTTGGCAAGGCGGTATACTTGCATCAGCATGCTTATTTATTTGATGGTTCTGTAGAGTATAATATTCGTTATGCTTTACCAAAAAGTCAGTTATCACCTCAGCAACAACAAGAGCGAGTTGAGCAAGCAATTAACATGGCACAACTGGGCGCATTATTAAAAAGCGATGCAACAGATTTATCTGGTGGTGAGCGGCAACGTTTGGCTGTTGCTAGAGCCTGGATCACTCAGCCCAAATTGCTCATGCTCGACGAACCAATTTCCAATATGGACAAGCAATCGCAAAAATTAGTACTTGCGATGATAAATCAGCTCAAACAAGATGGTACAGGATTGCTAATTAGTAGCCATCAAACTTGCGGTTTAACAGCTTTATGCCAAAAACACTGGCATATATCAGAGCACAAAGTTGTTGAAAGTAACCATATACCTCGCTTTGAACAATCTCAGGAGTTTCACTATGTCAGTGCAAATTGATGCGGTGATTTTAGCTGGCGGTATGGCCAGAAGAATGGGCGGTATTGATAAAGGCTTAGTTGAACTTAGCGGTAAGCCAATGATTGCTCATACTATCGCTCGGGTTCAACCACAAGTTGATCGTATAATGATTAATGCTAATCGCAGCCAAGCGCAATATGCTGAGTTAGGCTTTGATGTATTAAGCGATCAAGAAAGCGGTTATTTAGGCCCATTAGCCGGAATGGTCACAGCCATGAACAATACCGATGCTGACTTATTGCTAGTGGTGCCTTGTGATAGTCCGATGCTCCCGACTGATTTGTGTGAACGTATGTATGCATCGCTTAAAGAAGCCGATGCCGATATTGTGGTCGCCAGTGACGGTGAACATCATCAGCCAGTGGTTTTACTGCTCAAACCACACTTAAAAGATTCTATGCAGGCATTTTTAGATGCAGGCGATCGTAAAATTTTCCTTTGGTATGAACAACACAAGTATGTGGTCACCAGTTTCGCTGACCAACCAAATGCATTTGTGAATGTGAATACACTTGAACAAAAACTTGTCATCGAGAATGCCAAATAACCTGTGGCAACACAGCGAAAAGTCAACAATGAGGTCTTTATGAGTATACCGTTTTCCAATCCGCTTAATATTCCCGTTCTCGGATTCTGTGCCTATAGCGGCACCGGTAAAACCACCTTATTAAAACAACTTATTCCTGAGCTTAACCGCCGCGGGGTGCGTCTAGCGGTAATAAAACACGCCCACCATAATTTTGATGTCGATATTCCAGGTAAAGACAGCTACGAAATGCGCAAAGCAGGCGCTAAACAAATGTTGGTCGCTTCACATGTTCGTTGGGCGTTAATGACTGAAGATGCTGTTGAGGGCGATCCAAAACTACCGCATTTATTAGCGCAAATTGAAGCAGATAAAGTCGATATTGTTTTAGTTGAAGGCTTTAAAAAGCTCGAGCTACCAAAAATTGAATTACACCGCGCAGCGCACGGCAAGCCCCTTATTCATACTCATGATGACAACATTGTGGCTATTGCCTGTTGTGACGAAACTGAAACGCCAGCAGAGTTAACTCGTTTAGATTTAAATAATGTCGGCCAAATTGCTGACTTTGTAATTGAATACCAAACAAACTGGCAAGCACCAGACATTGAACTGCCGATACCTGCTGAAGCAACACCAGTATCAGACGAGCAAAAGTTCTTATCTGTTGCTCAAGGCTTAGAACAATTAATGGCGATGGTGAAGCCACTCACTGACAGTGAGCAAGTTGCGATAGATGATGCCGCTAACCGTGTACTGGCAAGCGATGCGATTTCTCCCGTAAACGTACCACAACAAACTAACTCGGCAATGGACGGTTATGCCTTTGCTTATAGTCAAGATAACAGCCCTGAACACCCAGTTGCACCACTTACATTAATGGGTGAAGTGCTGGCAGGCCACGAGTACCCAGGCACCTTAGCGGCAGGTGAAGCTGTGCGCATTATGACGGGGGCAACCGTACCCCAAGGCGCTGATACCGTTGAAGCTCGAGAATTAGTCGTCGAGCAAGATGGACAAGTACAGCTACAAGGGCCAG
>BCQL01000212.1_pt1 | contig 10056 bp, 7 predicted proteins | sample 1008151 | NCBI WGS metagenome assembly BCQL01 (sample SAMD00035459, study PRJDB4067) | museum specimen metagenome | biome: marine biome; feature: sea shore; material: organic material | host: Otohimella japonica | place: Japan:Kanagawa | collected 1927
GAAAAAGTCATTGAGCAAACAGCATAGTTAATGACGTAATTAAGGATTTGGTTAAAGATTCAGTTAATTTGCGACCAAATCTACAAAACGGCAGATGAATTGTTCATCTGCCGTTTTCATTTTATAGCCCAACCTATTTAAAAGTCGCGAATGACATTAGGCTAAAACTTTGCGTTAAACCATACCCACGCTTTGTCAGTATCCACTTTACCTGCTGCAACATCACCAGCTGAATAAGCCGCATATTTAACGCCAACGGTATAGTGGTCATATAATGGCATACTAAAGACGGCGTTGATTTCTGAGCCTAAATCGTCCACCGCTGCACTTGATTCATCCGCATCAAACTCGTGATAAGCCACCGCCCATTTACCACCAATCACACTACCACCAATAGATGCATACAAGTCAGCCAAGCCTTCTTTAGGTGTTGTTAAGAATTGGTCGGTCCAACCATTAAAGCCATGTAGTGTTGCAAGTGGAGTCGAGAAACCATAATCGCCACCATCTGAACCTAACAGCTCGTAGCCTACTTTGAAGGTAACCACTGAAAAACCAACGCCCCCCTCAAGGCTCATATAATCTGCAGAATAAGATTGCCCTGCTGTATCTGAATCCTGAGTGGCATATTCCGCTGTATAAAGTAACTTAATATCACCAATATCAGCTTTACCGGTAAAGCGAAGACCATAAGTGTCTAGACCGTTTTCAATATTAGTATCTTCTTCTAATAGGTAGCCATAGGCGCTTAACGTACCAAAACCCGTTTTTAATTGAGCATTGATTAAATTATCTTTTGAATCAATATCTTTTGCTTCTGCAAAAATACGATTTCGCTGAGTAATATAACCATAATCAATTTGGAACATATCATTGAACTTATATTCAAGCATGACGCCATCAAACGTCTGTCTATCTTGACGCCAACCCACATGTCCCACAAAACGCTGATTATCAAAGGTGATCACTTGTCGACCCCCTTTAACACTAAAACCTTCGTATTGGTATTTTAAAAATAGTTGATCAAGTTCTGTGGTTTCAGGATCGGCAATCACAGAATAATCAGGATTGTTTCCTAAAGTATCGTTATAGTCATCAACACCCGCTACGACACGTGAATCTTCGAACTCGACTAACGAACTAAAACCATAGTAATCAGCTGTGGCGTAAGTTAATCGGGTACGTAACGTAAAAGCATCTGCATCTTTTAATGCGTTATCTTGCTCTACCATTTCATAACGCAGATTCAAATCGACTTTCACTTTCCCTTCAGTCACAGCTTCTGCAATCGTCGTTGCTTCTGCAGCATGTACTTGGCCCATCAATGCCAAAGATGCTGGAGCAATGATGGTTAACGCTGATTTTGCTAACCTTTTATTGATAAAACTCGCAAGTTGATTCTTTCTCATCATATTTCCCTTGTTGTAATTAAATCTTGTCCATCAGAGTAATCTTAGCCAACATTAGCAGTTTCATCGTTACTAATTGATGAATTGCTAATATTAATGGTCTCAACTTTTCGTTGCTTCTCGTATAAGAACTTCAATACTTCAGCACGTAGACGGTTATATTCTTTGTCTTCTGCCAGTGCTAACCGCTCTCTTGGTCTTGGTAAATTAACGTCTAAAATTTCACCAACCGTCGCTGCTGGGCCGTTGGTCATCATGACAATTTTATCGGATAGTAATACGGCTTCATCCACATCATGCGTAATCATAATAACGGTGTTATTCAGCTCGTTTTGAATTTCCATTAGCGAGTCCTGCATGTGCGCACGCGTTAGTGCATCTAGTGCGCCAAACGGTTCATCCATTAGCAAGACTTCGGGTTCCATTGCCAATGCTCTTGCAATACCTACTCGTTGCTTCATACCGCCTGAGATTTCGCTAGGAAGCTTATGCATTGCATGTTCCATATGTACCAGCTTTAAGTTGTATTCAATCCAGTCCTTAATTTCAGCTTTGGATTTTTTATTCTTAAATACTTGTTTAACTGCTAGCTCGACATTTTGATATGACGTGAGCCATGGCAGTAATGAGTGGTTTTGAAACACAACGGCTCGCTCAGGCCCAGGCTCAGTTACTTCTGCGCTGTTTAAAATCACTCCACCTTGAGTGGCTTGATAAAGACCCGCTACGATATTTAGTACAGTTGACTTACCACACCCCGAATGACCAATGAGCGATACAAACTCACCTTTATTGATCTTCAGGTTCACTTCTTTAAGCGCTTTAAATGGACCATTAGGGGTAGGAAAATCCATATCGATATTACTGATATCTAAAAATACACTCATAATATTTACTCCTTGCGTCCCAAATTAACGGGCTTTATCCCATGAGAACCAAGCTTGTAGTGCAAGCATTGCTCTATCTAGTAAGAAACCAATAAACCCAATCACAATAACGGCTGCCATAATGCGAGATAACGACTCTGAACTTCCGTTTTGGAACTCATCCCAAACAAATTTGCCAAGGCCTGGGTTTTGCGCCAACATCTCTGCTGCAATTAACACCATCCAAGCCACACCGAGTGATAAACGCATCCCCGTGAAAATTAACGGTATTGATGCTGGTAATACGATTTTCTGCACATGAGTAAAGGCTGATAACCTCAATACTCGACTGACATTTAATAAATCAGTATCAATAGATGCGACTCCGATTGAGGTGTTAATGATCATTGGCCACAAACTACATAAAGTGACTGTGAGTAACGAATTGATAAACGATTTCGATAACATAGGATCTGGAGAGACATAAAGTGCGCTCACCACCATAGTAACCAGTGGTAACCAAGCCAATGGCGAGACGGGTTTAAACAGCTGCACAATAGGGTTTATTGCCGCATTTAAATTTTTGCTCAGCCCCATCCAAATACCCAATGGAATTGCGATAATCGCGGCTAATAAAAAACCTGACATCACGGTAATCAAACTTGTACCAATCTGATCAACAAAGGTTTCTTTACCTGTATAAGCTCGTGTCTTTGGCACATAAGTTGGATCTTTTGCCACGCGGGCTTCATTACGCACTTTTTGACGCTCATAGAAAGCTGCCGCTTTTTCTCGTTCAGCCACATGTTCTTGGTAAAGCGAGTCGAACTGAGCTACAACAGCCACTGGCCCCGGAAACTTACCCAACGAAGTGTTGATGTTATTTGCGCTGATAGACCATAAGACTAAGAACACGGTTAAGCCAATAATGGGTAACAGTAACGTTTTACTCATTTGACCTAGTTTCGAAAGCAACACGTTGGCAGATGACTTATCCATAGGAAGCCTCTGGGTAATTTTTGCAATGGTTGACATAGCTCTATCCTCACTTCGATAGCTGTAAATTACAGCTTATCGCCTTGTTTTAGACCAATGCTGAACTTATTGATGTAAGCATTAGGCGCGCTCCCGTCATACACGATATCGTCAATAAAGTGCTGCTGAGGTTTTTTAAAGCCAGTTTCAGTTGCAAAGTCTGGGAAATGTTTTGCATCAATGGTTTTGTCATCAATTAAGGATTGAGCAGCTTTAGCATAGATATCTGGGCGATAAACTTTCGCAGCAACATCTTTGTACCAATCATCAGGTTTATCTTCAGAGATCTGTCCCCAGCGACGCATTTGCGTTAAATACCAAATCGCATCTGAGTAATATGGGTAAGTTGCGTTATAACGGAAGAACACATTGAAGTCTGGAACCGCTCGTTTATCGCCTTTTTCATATTCAAATGTGCCGGTCATACTATTAGCAATGACATCGTAATCAGCACCAACATAATTAGATTGCGATAAGATTTTTACAGCTGCTGGACGATTGGCATTGTTATTATCATCTAACCACTTAGCCGCCTTAATCAGGGCACGAGTTAAACGAATCGTCGTATTAGGGTATTTTTCAGCAAATTCAGCCGTGATCCCAAAAACCTTCTCTGGGTTGTCTTTCCAAATTTCATAGTCGGTAACAACCGGCACTCCAATGCCTTTAAATACGGCTTGCTGATTCCATGGCTCACCCACGCAGTATCCATAAATAGTGCCAGCTTCAAGCGTTGATGGCATTTGTGGTGGAGGGGTTACAGAAAGAAATGCTTGCGCATCTAATTGACCCGAAGTGTCACCTTTATGAGGCGCATAGTATCCTGGGTGAATACCGCCAGCAGCTAACCAATAACGTAGTTCGTAGTTATGGGTTGATACAGGAAATACCATGCCCATTTTGAACGGTTTACCAGCTTCAGTGTATTCCTCGACAACAGGTTTCAGCGCATCAGCTTTAATTGGATGAACTGGTTTGCCATCGCTATTTTTAGCGATGTTAGGTTTCATTTTTTTCCAAATATCATTGGATACCGTAATGGCATTACCGTTTAAATCCATCGAAAAAGGCGTAATAATATGCGCTTTAGTACCATAACCAATAGTGGCAGCTATTGGCTGCCCTGCCAGCATATGTGCGCCATCTAAGCGACCATCAATAACACCGTCTAATAACACCTTCCAGTTAGCTTGGGCTTCAATCGTGACGTATAGGCCTTCTTCTTCAAAGTAACCATTCTCGTAAGCGATAGCGATAGGCGCCATATCAGTTAATTTGATAAAACCAAAAGTCAGTTCTTCCTTTTCTGGAAATCCGACCTCAGCCATGGCTGGCAATACGGCAGAAAAAGACATCACCAGTAATGTCTGTTTAAGTGCTTTTTTCCAATTCATCTTTAAATCCTTGTTAAGTGTTAAATAGGTAAAACAAAAAAGGCGCTAACTACCCCCTAAGGAATAATCAAGCGCCTTTGCTTAAATTAATTTACGACTAAAAAATGATTAATTTTCACGTTTAAGACCAAAAACAATCAAAAACGGATAAATAAAATACAATTATAATCAGCCAATATGTGAACATTACTATTCAGCTAACGTGCCAACTTGGTAACACACTGTTTTAAATGTAAATTTTAAAACACTCCTCCAACATACCTATAAAGGGTAGTGCTAATTTAGTGCAAGATAAATAAAATCGCACCTAAATGGGTATAAAATACGAGTCGTTATTTGGATTGAACAACAATGGAGCAATGCAAGCCTTAGTATTGGATTAGGCTGATAAATCGACGTGCCTTAAGCCTTGCTAATCGAGTAAGAAAAGAAAATAAAGAAAGGCTTATGAGTTAAATGCTAAGTGAAGATAGTGATAGAGCGAGAGAGTGAGCGAGAGAGTGAGAAAACTAAAACCCTGATACAGACGCGTAATAGATGGCACTATCTTCTGTTTATACCGATGAGCTAGCGATGAACTCAGGCTCAATATGACTAATGTGTTAGCAAAAAAAACCACTGCTTAGCAGTGGCTTTAATATAATTTACAACAAACAGAGTTAACGCAAGGTATTAACCCAGAACAGCCAACAATACACCAGCAGCAACAGCGCTACCCAGTACACCAGCAACGTTTGGTCCCATAGCATGCATCAATAAGAAGTTTTGTTGGTTTGACTCTAAACCTACCTTATTCACAACACGTGCGGCCATAGGTACAGCAGATACACCAGCTGCACCAATCAATGGGTTAATCTTACCACCTGAGACTTTAGACATCAGTTTAGCCATCAACACACCAGCAGCTGTACCGATACTAAATGCGACAGCTCCTAAGACTAAAATACCTAAGGTTTCGATACGTAGAAACTCTTCAGCCTGCAATTTAGAGCCTACAGCTAAACCAAGGAAAATAGTGACAATGTTAATTAATTCGTTTTGAGCAGTGCTTGATAATCTATCTACCACGCCACATTCACGCATTAAGTTACCTAGACAGAACATTCCTACTAAAGGCGTTGCTGCTGGTAAGAATAAAATGGTCATTCCCACTACCATCAATGGGAAAATAATTTTCTCTTTTTTACTGACTTCACGCAGCTGTTCCATCTTAATGGTGCGTTCAGATTCGTTAGTCAATAAACGCATGATTGGTGGTTGAATTAACGGTACTAACGCCATGTACGAGTACGCAGCAACTGCAATAGCCCCCAATAAATCTGGGGCTAGTTTAGAGGCTAAGAAAATGGCTGTTGGGCCATCGGCGCCACCAATAATCGCAATAGCCGCAGCATCTTGCATAGTAAACTCAAACCCAGGCACTAAATTTAATGCAATTGCACCAAGCAAGGTCGCAAAAATACCAAACTGCGCCGCAGCACCTAATAGTAAGGTTTTCGGATTAGCAATCAGCGCTCCAAAGTCAGTTAACGCCCCCACGCCCATGAAAATCAGTAATGGGAATATGCCTGTTTCAATACCAACATAGTAGGCATACCAAAGTAGACCGCCTTCGTCGGTAAACCCCGCATTAGGAATATTCGCCAGGATAGCACCGAAACCAATCGGCACTAACAAAAGTGGCTCGAAGCCTTTAGCAATGGCGAGATATAACAATGCCCCGCCAATTGCCATCATAAATAGTTGATCAGGTGCGAAGTTAGCAATACCTGTCTCAGACCAAAAGGCCATTAATCCTTCCATGCTATCTCCTACCTCTTACGCTAGTGCCAGTAATGGTGCGCCAACTGCAACTGCATCGCCTTGTTTAACCGCGATATTTCTGATCACACCTGTCGTTTCTGCTCGAACTTCGGTTTCCATCTTCATTGCTTCAAGGATTAATACCACATCACCCTCATTAACATGGTCGCCATCATTCACCATCACTTTGAAAATATTGCCTGACAGCGGTGCGTTCATCGTGACTTTAATTTCATTACTCGCCGGCGTTAATGGTGCAAGCGGAGCTGGCGCTTGAGAACCAGCTGATGATGAAGTGGGTACAATTTGGCTAATATCTCCACCTTCACTGACTTCCACCACAAAATTTTGCCCTTGGACATTAACGGTATAGGTTTCAGGCCCTTTGTCTTTTTTATCAGCAACAACCGCCATATCATCAGCACTTGGAATAGGCTCAAATGCGTCCGGATTACCACGGTTAGTTAAGAACTGTAATCCAATTTGATTAAATAACGCATACGTCATCACATCATCATCAGTTTCTGCCGCCAAAGTAATATTGTCTTTCTTCGCGATATCAGCCAACTCTTGGCGTAACTTATCTAGCTCTGGTGCAATAAGATCGGCAGGGCGACATGTAATGGCCTCACCACCGTCTAGCACTCTAGCCTGAAGTTCAGCGTTAACTGGTGCAGGTGTTGCACCGTACTCACCTTTTAATACGCCTTCAGTTTCTTTAGCTAGGGTTTTATATCGCTCACCCATTAAGACATTAATTACTGATTGAGTACCTACAATCTGTGACGTGGGCGTCACCAAAGGTAAGAAACCAAGATCTTCACGTACACGAGGGATCTCTTCTAATACAGCATCCATTTTGTCCGCAGCGCCCTGCTCTTTGAGCTGGTTTTCCATGTTGGTTAACATGCCACCTGGCACTTGTGCACGTAAAATGCGTGAATCAATACCTTTCAGTGCACCTTCAAAACGAGCATACTTTTTACGAACTTCTCTAAAGTAAGCTGCAATTTCTTCTAACAGCGCCATGTCATAGCCGGTTGAGCGGCCATTATCTTCAGCCATTGCGACTAAGGTTTCTGTCGCTGAATGTCCATATGTTTGGCTCATTGACGAAATGGCGGTATCAAGTACATCAATACCCGCTTCAATTGCTTTTTGATAAGTTGCAGTGCTTAAACCCGTTGTAGCATGACAATGCATAGACACTGTTAAATCCGTTTGAGATTTAAGTCTGCTAATTAGGTCAAATGCTTCCATTGGTTTGAGTAGACCTGCCATGTCTTTTATACACAATGACTCACAACCCATGTCTTCAAGGTTTTTAGCCATATCAACCCAAGTATCAACGGTATGAACTGGGCTAGTTGTAAACGAAATAGTCCCTTGAGCATGACCACCAACCTGTTTCACCGCTTTAACAGCCGTTTCTAAGTTACGAACATCATTCATTGCATCAAACACACGGAACACGTCAACACCGTTAGTATGCGCACGCTCCACAAAGCGAGTTACTACATCATCAGCATAATGGCGATACCCCAAAAGGTTTTGACCACGTAACAACATTTGCTGCGGCGTATTTGGCATGACCTTTTTAAGTTCTCGGATACGATCCCACGGATCTTCTCCTAAATAACGAATGCATGAATCGAAGGTCGCGCCTCCCCATGATTCAAGTGACCAATAACCGATTTTATCCAGTAAAGGAGCGATAGGTAACATATCGTCTAAACGTAGGCGTGTTGCCAAAATAGACTGATGGGCGTCTCGTAATACTACATCTGTTAACGCTAAAGGCTTGCTCATAATTACTCCTAAACTATTAATCTTTGGCACGATACTGATGAATAGCAGAAGTGATTGCTGCTACTAACTTAGGGTCAAGTGTCGCTGCTGATGCAGGTGCTTGCACTATTGGCGCCGACGCTGCTGCAACTTGATTTTCTGACTTGGTTAATCTGGCGACGATAGTGATACCGACGATTAACAAGCTTAAAAAAATAAAGACTAAGCTCATCCCCATTATCATCACGCCTAAGGCGTTAAATAATTGCTCAGATATTGAAGTCATACATCCTCTCTTGTCTTAGTGTTCAATCAGTCATTGCACACAGGATCCGTTCTGATTACATACGCCAATAATGAAGTCATATATGAAATTAACTCACGCACCAAAAGTAGGCATTCATTAATTCACAAACGGCATTCAGAATAAATATTCAGTCTATCTTAACTAATTTATGATTATAAAAAAGCTAATCAACCAGCTAATTTAGTTATATCAAATTCTTCATTGACGAAAAATATAACTAATCTATAACAATTAATCCAACACCTTGTAAATTGGTCAGACCAAAAATAATAAAATTAAAAGGATATAGGTGAGAATTCGATAATTAAAACGAAACTTTTATGAGAATAATTTAATTTTGATGGGTTTATGAAGAAAATGACAAGATTATGACGACTTCTAACTAAAAAGTGATATCAAGATAAAGAACAACCAATCGCCCTAAAGAAGTGCAGATGATGTAAAAAGCATAAATATGCCAATTTTATCGTGATTAATTGACTATTTATTACAATCGAGCAGTTACATGGTAAATCATGCTCCTCAGTGTGCCTGATGCCAATAGATCAACGCTGATGATCCATGTTAAGAGTGATTTCACCTAAAAGAGTACCAATATAGATAATGCGTTTGTTGAGTTGCAAAAAAGATCCCCCTTAGCCGCAGACTCTATATAGAGCTCAAACGCATGCTAACCAACATCAAGCGAATTAAAAGCTGTTAACACGTATAGATTGGCTAAAAATATAAACAGCATTAAAACGACGCTGGTAGCCTAGAAAGGAAGGTAATTGAATTTAACACTGAGAAGGCTTTGCTATATTACGCAAAAGTGAAATAGAAAAGTGACACTTAAATTGAGCAGTGACTAACCAGCAATAAAAAATGCCCTGTAGCAAGCTACAGGGCATTCTCTAATAATGGTGCGCGTGGGAGGATTCGAACCTCCGACCGCCTGGTTCGTAGCCAGGTACTCTATCCAGCTGAGCTACACGCGCAAATCTTTTATATCGCTCGCTTAACACGAGCTTGCTCATTGCTAATGAGCTTAGTTGCATGGTTTAGATTATGCAAATAATGGCGGAGAGGGAGGGATTCGAACCCTCGATGGGAGTTAAAGCCCATACTCCCTTAGCAGGGGAGCGCCTTCGGCCACTCGGCCACCTCTCCGAACAATAATGGTGCGCGTGGGAGGATTCGAACCTCCGACCGCCTGGTTCGTAGCCAGGTACTCTATCCAGCTGAGCTACACGCGCAAAATTTGGTACAAAAGCAAATAATATCAATGGTGCGCGTGGGAGGATTCGAACCTCCGACCGCCTGGTTCGTAGCCAGGTACTCTATCCAGCTGAGCTACACGCGCATCGTATTGATATTGCTTTTTTAATAGTAATGGTGCGCGTGGGAGGATTCGAACCTCCGACCGCCTGGTTCGTAGCCAGGTACTCTATCCAGCTGAGCTACACGCGCATCGT
>BCQL01000213.1_pt1 | contig 10053 bp, 5 predicted proteins | sample 1008151 | NCBI WGS metagenome assembly BCQL01 (sample SAMD00035459, study PRJDB4067) | museum specimen metagenome | biome: marine biome; feature: sea shore; material: organic material | host: Otohimella japonica | place: Japan:Kanagawa | collected 1927
CCCGAAACTTGTTACACTATGACCCAGCTTGCCAAGGAGGTCGGAATGAGCGTTTCGAGCTTGAAATCAAAATTCCAGCAAGCTTTTGGCGTTCCTGTCTTTACGTGCCTGCGTGATATTCGGCTTGACCGGGCGCATGAGGGTATTTTGCGCGATGGGTGGACTGTCAAGCAGGCGGCCTATTTTAGCGGATATAAACACGCTGCAAACTTTTCGACAGCTTTTGCCCGGAAGTTTGGAACACCGCCGTCCTTGTTCCGTGGTGATTGACTTTACGCAAAGCTATTTTGGCTTTTGAAAAAGCTCAAAGCAGTACGCTGTTTGATGGCTGACAGCTAAGACGAACCCAAAGCAACCCGGCGTACCAAATGTATACCGAGGCAGCGTCTCAATCGCCGACTGCGGCCAGGATATTTGACGGATAGACTTATGATCAAACTTTCGATGGAATCCATGCTTCGCACGGGGAGCGCTGCAGCATGTCTTTGCATCGCGCTGACACCGCAGCTGGGGATAGCTCAGGCCGCCGAGGATGAGTTCTTTGATCTCGGCACTATTGAAATTGAGGCGCGCCGCCGGCCGGAAGATTTGGTGGACGTTCCCGTGGCCGTCACGGTTGTTGATGATCAGGCAATCCGGTTGAACCGCTCCGATGATCTGGAAGATCTTGCCCGCACGGTTGTCGGATATGAGCAGCCAAACTACGGTGACGATCCCCGCACAGCGCAACCGATTATCCGCGGGATTGGGCCTCTGTCGACCTTGCTTTCACCGGACAATGCGACGACGCCAGTTATCATTGACGGCGTGCCGATGCCTGCGTTCGGTGCCTCGGGCCAATTGTTGAACATAGATCAAGTAGAAATTTTGCGGGGACCACAAGGTACCCTGTTTGGTCGCAATTCAACCGGTGGTGCAGTGATTATCAATAGCCGCAGACCGGATGGGTTTCCCGAACTGCGTTTCAATGCCGAAGCGGGAACGGATAGTTATGGCAAGCTAGAAGTCATGGGCGGGAACGCTTTGACCGATACAGTCAGCGCGCGCGGTGCGCTGCGTTTATTACGCCAAGATGGTTATATCGAAAATGATCATCCGGATGAAGATGATATCGGTGGATATAATATTGGGGCCTTCACGGGTACGATTGCTTGGGATCCGTCAGACCGCACATCTTTGACCTTTACGCTGAGCGGTGAAGTCGATGAACGTGACACGGGTTATCCTATCTTGCTACGTGACGAAAATGCATTTCAAGAAACCCCATTATTCAAGCGCGAGCAGTTGAATATGGCATTAAACCTGCGTCAGACGTTCGACAATTTTGAACTGCATTCGGTGACCGGTTTGACCCGTTATGAAGTCAAAAACACCACCGATAACACTGATGGGAACCTTTTCAGTGTGTTTCTTGGTGTACCCGCATCGGGGTTCATCAATGATGGCGAATTCAACATGTCAAAGCAGCGCGAAAACCAAGCCTATCAAGAGTTGCGTTTGCAGTCACTTGAGGGCGCAAGCATTAGCTGGACCACAGGTATCGCGCTATCTGCAAACAACTATGACGAAGAAGCATCGGGAAGCTCAAACCTGTTTTCAACAGTTAACGGCACCCGTGACGTGAACCTAAAGACCCGGTCGCAGGGTATTTTTACCGATGTTACGATCCCTTTTGCCAATCAGTTTGAACTAGGTACAGGCGTAAGATATACGCGGGAAACCAAAGAGATTGATGCGTCATTCACTGGGAATGGCTTTGCTGGAACCGTGGCCAGTTTTGAACAAAATGACCAACAGACCTTTGATTTTTTCACGGGGCGCATGTCGCTTAGCTATCGCCCGAACGAGGCATCGCTTATTTACGGTACAATTAGCAAAGGAGCGAAAGCAGGCGGTTACCCACGGTTTACAAATAACGCGTCATTTGGGCGACCTGAAACTGGTTATGCGCAGACTGACATTGTGTCCTATGAACTTGGGACAAAGACAGAAGTTCTTGCCGGTCGTGGGTTTGTGTCAATGGCCGCCTTTTTCAACGATGTCGAAAATGAAGCCGTTTTCACCTATGATCGTGCAACAAACACCTTTCCAATTGAGAGCTTTGACACAGAATCCTATGGCGTTGAAGTCGAAGGTATCTTCGCACTTACCGATGGTTTGGATCTGAGGGCTGGTGCGGCATGGATTGAAACAGAAATCACCGGTCTGCAAGATGGCACGGCCTTTCCAGCGGCGTTGGGACAAGACATTCCCAATGTGCCCGATATCGCAGGCAGCCTTGCACTTGATTACTTTGCCTCGGCAGCGTTCATTGGGATGCCTGACGAAGATTTCAGAAGCCAATTTGCGGTGCGCTATGTGGGTGAACGCGCCGTTGACCCAAATAATAGCTTCTCCCTGGACCAAATGATCTCAATTGATGGACGTATCAGTCTGACCCGGGGCGATGCAGAAATCTATGTCTTTGGCGAAAATCTGCTGGACGAACAGTTTGAACAGCAAGGGTCGCTCATTGCTACGGGTGTTGAATCAGTTGTGCGATCACGTGGGCGGACATTGGGTGTTGGGCTTACCATGACCTTCTGAAGAGACGCTACTTTCCCAGACGTTCGAGAAGAAACAGGATCACCTATGTCACGCTTCAATTGGGTTTTTCTAACAAGTTTGTATGTTTCACAATTCTTACCGGTCGCGTTCTTCTTTATGGGGCTGCCTGCAATTTTGCGCAGCGAGGGCATGGCCTTGGAGCAGATTGGGGCGCTGTATCTGTTGGGGATCATCTGGGTGATGAAGTTCATCTGGGCCCCCTTGGTTGATGGTATCGGTTTCGGGCGGTTGGGGCACTATCGTATTTGGTTGATGCTGATGCAGCTGGGCATTGCCCTGTCGCTGATTGCAATTTCTCATTTGGATGGCATAGACCAATTTGGGCTGATGCTGATGCTGGCCGTCGTTATGACAGGCTTTGCCGCAACGCAGGACGTGGCATGTGATGCCATCGCCTGCCGGGTACTGCCAGCTCATTTGCGGGGGATCGGTAATGCCGTGCAAACGACCGGTGGTTTGATCGGGATAGTCGTCGGAGGCGGGGGGTTACTGATCCTTTATGATTACATTGGTTGGCAACCAACACTTTGGGTGGTTGCTGCATGCGTGTTGCTTGCAATGGTACCAATATATTTGTTTGATGAAACTACGCTGCCTGCCGCAGAAAAAATACCCCGGCGGGCTGCCGGACTACACCGCCTATGGCAGGTTTGGCGACAGCCCGGGATGGGCCGATGGGCATTTTTGCTGATCAGTTTTAATTTCGCGGCAAGCATTAGCTTTGCCCTTTTGCCCGCGATGCTGGTCGACCTTGGCTGGCAGGTGCAATCGGTCGGCACCTTTTTGAACATCACCGCAGCGCTTGTTTCAATCATTGCCGTTTTTGTTGCCGGGGCGATTTTGATGAAAGCCGACATACGTCTTGTGTTGATCACATTGCTTGCGGCTCAGGCGGTGTCCATTGCTTTAATCGTTCTGGGCGCGCAGTCTGGTGGGCTTTGGATTTCATTGGTGGTCGGTATCCTTGGGCTTTATTGCACCCATAATGCCGTGGCGACTGCGGCCACAAGCATGATGATGGGACGCGTTTTGCCTGGGTCGGAAGGTGGTGATTTCGCCAGTCAGCATAGTTTATACTTATTGGTCGGATTTGTGTCAGGCGGAATGGCCTTGCAGCTGGCTGGTACATTTGGCTATGCGCCGACGTTCATGATTGCAATTGGTTTTGTCTGTGTCGCGATTTGTGCATGCGGGTTGCTGTTGCAAAGGCATGCAAGACCGAAACCAGTCCAAGCTTAGGCGGCTGGGGTGATGGGGCACACGCGTAATCCATTTTGGCAATTGACGGCACCGATTGCAGGGCGCTTACGTATCGGTTGCTCATTGGCGGCCGTTAGTGCGGCCGCTGGCATTATTCCGTTTGTTGCTGTTGCAGAAGTGGCCAGGCATTTGCTGCACGACGCGCCTGAAACGGTCGCAGTTTGGATGTGGATTGCAGTGTCTGTCGTAGCTCTGTTGGTGCGGCTAGCAAGTAATCTTGCGATGGGGGCGATCACCAATATTGCCGATCTAAAACTGCGCGCGCAGCTGATGAAAGACGTGTCGGTGCATCTTTCCAAAGTGCCACTGGCCTGGTTTGATCGCCATAGCACGGCCGATATCCGTAAAAGAATCAATGATGATGTCGCGGCTTTGCATCACAGCGTGGCCCATGGGCTGACTGATGTGGTTAGCGCTTGTGTCGCGCCGCTATGTGCTTTGGCTTACTTGTTTTACTGCAACGTCACTTTGGGGATGCTGGCCGTTGTTATCCTTTTGGTTGGCATCGCACTATACGCCTGCCAATTCCGGGATTTTAAACCGCAGATGATGCATTATCAAGAAAGCCGGGCCAAGCTGGATGCGGCAACGATTGAGTATGCGCAAGGCATCGCAGACATCAAAAGCTACACCTATCAAATTGCAGGGCGGAGGGCATTTCAGCACGAGGCAACGGGTTTCGTTCGCCAGTTTTGGCAATGGATCAGCCGTATGTCGGCTGTTGCGGCCTTAACAGAAATTGCGCTGTCGCCGTTTTTTGGTGTCTTGGTCATTTTGGTCGCAGGGCTTGGTTTGATGATGCAGGGTGTTGTGAATCCAATTGTAGTTGTCCCATTTGTTTTGTTGATCCCTGCTTTGACAGCCCCCTTCACGGCTCTGACCTTTGCGCAACACGATATGATGCAAAGCCGCGAGGCAGCAGGCCGGGTTCAAGCTTTGCTGCAGATCCCGATTTTGCCACCGGCCAATGGCACAGCCTTGCCAGGCTCGGCCATTGTTCGTTTTGAAGGGGTCACAGTGAACCGCGGGGCAAAGCCCGTTCTTGACAACGTGGATCTTGTGCTCACGCCTGGTACCGTCACGGCCCTCCTTGGCGTATCAGGGGCCGGTAAAACCAGTTTGGTAAAGCTGTTGGCGCGATTTGATGATCCAACACGCGGCCGGATTACTATTGGTGGTGTGGATCTACGCGATATCCCATCGGTGCAGTTGGCGCAAAAAGTCGCGTTTGTTTTTCAAGATTCTCCGCTTTTGCATGCAACTGTGCGTGAAAATATAGCCCTTGGAAAACCCGACGCAACCGATCAACAAATCGCCGAGGCGGCTCGCGCGGCTTATCTGCATGATGAAATCATGCTGTTACCAAAGGGCTATGATACTGAAATCAGCGATGGATTTGGCATGTCAGGCGGGCAAGAACAGCGGATTTGCATTGCGCGGTTATTGTTATCTTCACCTGACATTGTGATCCTGGACGAACCGACAGCATCATTGGATACATTCGCTGCCTCAAGGGTCATGCAGGCACTTTGCAATTTGACGATGGATCGGACTGTTTTGATAGTCTCGCATGATTTGCAAGCTATCGCACATGCTGATCAGATTTGCCTGCTTGATCGCGGGCAGATCGTTGAACGGGGGAATCACGCAGCGCTGATGGCACAGGCCGGTCTGTATGCATCGCTGTCAAAGCTATCGCAGCAAGTCATGACGCTGGGTCGTACCGCATGATTTCGCTTTTGACAAACCTGAGTCGTATATTACCCGAAAATACGTCGCAGATGACCAGGTATCTGAAGATGCTGATTTTAGAATCCATGCTCACCGGAGTTGGGTTTCTGCTGATGGTGCCCGTTTTGCAGGCAATGCTGCGCGATGATTTGGGGATGGCGGGCTATTGGCTGATACTGATGAGCGGTGTTTTTGTATGTTATGCTGTTTTACGGTTTTGGTCGCAAAAGCATAGTTATCTAGTCGCTCGCCACCTTGCGTCTGCAATGTTTGACCAGATAGGGTATAAAATTGAACAACTGCCATTGGGTTGGTTTCGGCATGATACTGTCAGTCAATTAAGCACTTTGGTGCGAGGTGGAGTGATTGATTTGGCGACAGTGCCTGCACATCTGATGCGCCCAATCATCAATGCCATTGTCACCCCATTGACGATCTTGGCGGGGTTGTATGTTATAAACTGGCGGCTTGCCGTGATAATTAGTCTTTGCGCACCAGTCTTATGGGCGTTTCAATATTGGCTATCTGTGCGGACCGCCCAAACCGATTTGGGGATGCATGCCGCAAACACCCGACTGACACACCGTGTGATAGAGTTCATTCAGGCGCAACCTGTTTTGCGGATGATGACAAATGACAATGCGACACGAGTGTCTGCGGCGATTGACCAATGGCACAGTGTCGCGCGGTGGCAGCTTTTCAAAATTGCGCCCAGTTTTGTGGGTTTCGTCTTTATGGTACAATTGTCGTTTACTGTAGTCCTTATTGCGGTAGTAATGTGGGCTTTGGCTGGCGATATTGATGCCGCCGTGCTGATTGCGATTCTGGCGTTATTTGTCCGATATGTCGAGACTTTGATCACAGCCGCTGACCTGAGCGGATCATTACAGGTGGCACAGGCAGCAGGAAAGCGTGCCACCAATATTTTGACGCATGATATGCTACCTGAACCTGCCTACGCGGCAGTCCCGCAGTCTTATGATATAGCCTTTGAAGACGTGTCATTTGGCTATGGCAGTACATCCACCATAAGTGATGTTTCTTTCTGCGTTCCCCAGGGAACAAGCGTTGCCTTTGTTGGCCCCTCGGGCGGTGGCAAAACAACAGTTTTAAGGTTGCTGCAGCGGTTTTGGGATGTCGATCAAGGCGCCATTCGCGTTGGTGGGAAAGACTTGCGCGATATCGGAACACCTGGCGTTGCCAAGATGATCAGTCCCGTTTTTCAGGATAGTTTTCTGTTCAATGCAAGCATCGCGCAGAATGTAATGATTGGTCAGCCGGATGCGGATCCTGCGGCTCTGGACAGGGCTGTCAAACTGGCCAGAGTCGACCAGATATGTGATACTTTTCCGACAGGGCTGGATACGATTGTTGGGTCAGGCGGCGTGCAATTATCGCTGGGGGAGCGACAACGTATCGCAATTGCACGCGCCTTTCTGAAGGACGCGCCAATCATGATTTTTGACGAAGCGACAGCGTCGCTGGATATCGGAAATCAGGCCGCAATTACCAGCGCATTAGGGGAATTCTTAAGGCTAAAAACGGTTGTTTTGATCACCCACAAAACATCCTTAGCCTGTCAAGCAGATCAGATTTTCTTTGTTGAAGATGGTCGCATTGTTGAAACCGGTACTCATAACGTGCTTGTAGAAAGAAGAGGGAAATACAGCGATTTTTATACCGATCAGCAAAACACACAATACAATAGTTTTGTGACAACTTCTTAGGAGACGACGTGGGCTGCGTTGCCAGATCACAATGCAAATGGGGATTAGAAAATGTTGCATCAACATATCACAAGTAAAAGTAACGGTACACCAGTTCGCATAGGTAATGATCAACAGACTAATCATGTCGTTAAGCTGTTATGGTCAGAACGTGATCTTATCATGACAAAGGTACAAACAAACGGCGACGAGTACTTGGATTTCGACGCAAGTCTCGGTCAGGGTTTTTTCACACTTGTTTTTGTTTTTGAGGGTTGCGCAGGTTTACATAATGAGACGTTAGATCGCTGTTGCCATTTGTCACCTGGAACAGGCGGATTGATATTACATCAATTAATGTCAGAGGTACGCATTATTCATTGTACAGGCGAAACAAAAATAATCAGCCTGTCTATGTCAGCAAGTCATGTAAGGCATTTGTTCCAGAATGATTGCCCGTCGATGTTGACGGCGCAATGCCCATTGTGGGTCAATAATCCGCTTGGTCGTCCCTTTGCTCTTTCGCCGCTTTTAATGACAGTTTTGCACCAGTTGACAGAGACCAACCTGCACCAATATGTACAAGCATTGTTCGTGCAAGCAAAGGCTTATGAGCTACTTAGCCTTTCTTTGGACCAATTTTGCAAGGTGCCAAGCAAGTCTATTCTATCCCCAACAGATATTGAATGTTTACACAAAGCCCGGCGCCTTTTGGATGATAACCTGGGGTCCCCCCCGTCCTTGACCGTGCTTGCCCGTGAAGCTGGAATCAATGATTTCAAGTTGAAAAAAGGTTTTAAAGAAATTTTCCAAAATACGCCTTATAGATATTTGCGTGAACAGCGCATGTTAGCGGCAAAAAAATCGTTATTGCAAAGCAGAAAATCCGTCACCGAAGTGGCTAATGATGTAGGTTACACCAATTTAGGACATTTTGCAGCTGCCTTTCGTAAGCAATTTGGCACAACACCAAAAGACTATAAAAAGAAACGCGGCCTGATCGCGTAATTTCAAAATCCGGTCGAGGTTAAAAGCACTCCGTCGTCGGACAGTATTTGTGCGACAGGTGTGGTCATTTGCGGCATAGCCGTCGTGTGCTCAGAGGTTCCAGATATGCCACCATCGCAGCAGATCGCCGTTATTGGTGTTGGTTGCCGTTTTCCAGACGCACCTTCATCAGACGTGTTTTGGCAAAACTTATTGAATGGTGTCGATAGCATTCGCCCACAATCAAGTACGGATATGTCGCCTTCCATTGATTCCCGCCTGTTTGATGATCCTTCCTTTTTGAATGCGGGCACCGTCGTTGACGATGCCGACCTGTTTGATGCCGCTTATTTTGGCATTTCGCCGCGCGAAGCAGAATTGATGGACCCACAGCACCGGCTTTTCTTGCAAGAAAGTCGACTCCTATTGGACCGGGCTAATTTGACTAACACAACCCGTAATATTGGTGTCTTTGCGGCATGTCGGCAAAGCAGCTACCAAAGCCTGCTGCCAGACATTAAGCCGGAAGAAATTACCAAGCCCGATACGTTCCAGCAGTTTCTGGGAAATGATAAAGATTATCTCGCCACGCGCGTCGCATACAAGTTGGGTTTGAGCGGTCCGGCGCTCAGCGTGCAGACAGCATGTTCAAGTTCGCTTGTTGCTGTGCACCAAGCCTGTCAGGCGCTGCGTGAATGGTCTTGCGATGCGGCTCTTGCTGGCGGGGTTGGACTGTCGTTTCCGCAGGGTCTTGGGTATTACACGCAGCCCGGTATGATATTTTCGATCGACGGTCACTGTCGTCCTTTTAGTGCGGATGGGACGGGCATTGTTGCAGGCAACGGCCTTGGACTTGTTGCGCTGAAGCGTCTGGAAGACGCGGTTGCGGATGGTGATCTTATTCAAGCAGTTATTGTCGGATCAGCGATTTCAAATGATGGTGCTGATAAATTGGGCTTCACTGCACCCAGCGCCACCGGTCAACGTGTTACTATCGAACGCGCGTTACACAATGCCAACATCAGCCCAGATCAGGTCGGTCTTATCGAGGCACATGCGACAGGCACCCCGCTTGGCGATCCGATTGAGCTATCGGCCTTGACGCAGGTCTATGATGCGGCGGGTTGTCCTCGTCAAAAGTGTGCAATTGGGTCCGTCAAAGGTAACGTCGGTCATTTGGACACGGCGGCAGGTGTTGCCAGCCTGATCAAGGCGGTTTTTGCTGTAAAAACAGGGAAAATATCAGGAGACGGGATTTTTACCAAAAAATGTCATACTTTTCTTGAAGAAAACTACGGTTTTAAAAAAGCACTACTCACAACTTCTTGTACAGATGCTTTGGAAATGGCAGCAATATTGATAGATATACAACCAGGAGATGAGGTTATTATGCCTTCTTACACTTTTGTATCTACCTCAAATGCTTTTGTACTTAGAGGGGCAAAAATAATATTTGCCGATAGTAAAAAAGACCACCCAGGAATAGATGAAAGAAGTATAGAACGGTTAATTACTCCAAAAACAAAAGCTATTGTTCCAGTACATCTTTTTGGACAATGTGCGAATATGGATGCCATTATGGATTTGGCCGAAAAGCATGGACTCTATGTCATCGACCCTTCTCCGATCCCACGATACGACGTCCCTCAATTGCATCAATCACCGGCCATTTGTCTTTTTGGTGCGGGACGGGAGAAGAAAATTTATGCTATCCCGCCTTTCACCGACGCGGAACCACTAGCATTCGAAGATCATACCTTTC
>BCQL01000214.1_pt1 | contig 10033 bp, 9 predicted proteins | sample 1008151 | NCBI WGS metagenome assembly BCQL01 (sample SAMD00035459, study PRJDB4067) | museum specimen metagenome | biome: marine biome; feature: sea shore; material: organic material | host: Otohimella japonica | place: Japan:Kanagawa | collected 1927
TTCCTTGGCTGAGGCTAGTGCTTTGTGCAACCAAGAAATTATTTCTCGCTGTCAGCAATTAATTTGTTTTGCTTTCCACGATAGTAGAACTTTGCTAAAAACCTGCGAGGATGCTGAAGAACAACATAAAGTAGTAACTTTGTTCTATTTTGATTAACTAAAATTTATGACTGATTTTAATCTTTAGTTAGGAGTAAACTGAGTTACGCCTAAATCATCATCAGTTTTGTGTTTAGCTAAAATGTCTGACGGACGTAAACTACGACGTAAATCCATTTCGTCTTCACCACGGACAAATACGCCACGTAATGAATTCGTGTAAACGTCAACGATTTCAACATCAACAAAGCCACCAATGCACTTTGGATCGCCTTCAAAGTTAACGACACGATTATTTTCAGTACGACCACGAAGCTCCATTGGATTCTTTACAGATGGACCTTCTACCATAATACGTTGCACTGTACCTAGCATTTGACGGCTGTAACGCATCGCTTGTTGAGTAATACGGTCTTGTAAAATCGCTAGGCGCTGTTTTTTCTCTTCCATGGATACATCATCAGGCAAGTCCGCTGCTGGAGTACCAGGACGTGCACTGTAGATAAAGCTGAAGCTGTGATCAAAGCTCACATCTTCAATTAACTTCATGGTGTCTTCAAAGTCTGCTTGAGTTTCACCTGGGAAACCAATAATAAAGTCAGAACTGATGTGAATATCAGGACGGGCTTTACGTAAGCGACGGATGATTGACTTGTATTCAATCGCCATATGGCCACGTTTCATGTTAGTTAAGATGCGATCTGAACCTGACTGAACAGGTAAGTGCAAGAAGCTCACTAATTCAGGTGTATCTTCATAGACATCAATAATGTCTTGTGAAAACTCGATAGGGTGACTTGTGGTAAAGCGAATACGATCGATGCCATCAATAGATGCTACTAAGCGAATGAGCTCTGCAAAGGTGCAGATTTCATCATCGTGAGTTGGGCCACGGAAAGCATTAACGTTTTGGCCAAGTAGGTTTACTTCACGTACACCTTGCTCCGCGAGTTGTGCAACTTCTAAAATCACATCATCGACAGGGCGGCTGACTTCTTCACCACGTGTGTATGGCACAACACAGAAAGAACAATATTTACTGCAACCTTCCATAATGGACACGAACGCCGTTGGACCATCAGCTTTAGGCTCAGGTAAACGGTCAAACTTTTCGATTTCAGGGAAGCTCACATCAATAACGGCTTTATCACCGTTATTGATTTGGGTAATCATTTCAGGAAGACGGTGCAAGGTTTGTGGGCCAAAAATAATATCAACACACTGAGCACGTTCTTTAATTGCTTTACCTTCTTGCGACGCAACACAGCCGCCAACACCGATAATTAAATCAGGTTTTTTATCTTTTAAGGTTTTCCAGCGACCAAGCTGATGAAACACTTTTTCCTGTGCTTTTTCACGAATTGAACATGTGTTTAGTAGCAGTACGTCTGCTTCTTCAGCATCCTCAGTCAAGGTATAACCTTGATAATCGTCCAGCAAATCAGCCATTTTAGATGAATCGTACTCGTTCATCTGACAGCCCCAGGTTTTTATGTGCAGTTTTTTACTCATCAGTTACGCCGTTCTATTACCACAGAAAAATAGCCGAGTATTTTAACTGCACAAAGGCTCGCTGGCTAGCCTTTGTGCACATCTTGTTGGCATTATTCTGAAATGGCGAATACCCCTATTTTTTCAGGGTATTTATCTTGCTGTGCTAACTCATTTGATTGATTAGCAAAAAAGCCAAAATCTTCGGCCATCGCTAAATTATCTAAACGTGTTTGAAGCATGACCTTTTGATTTAAATCAGCATGCAATCTTGATGAATGGGTAAACTCTGCTGCTAAATTGACGAATTCTTGTTCGTCATCAGCAAAAAAACCGTATCTTTTTGCCAAGGTGACATTGTCTTGGCGAGCTTGGGCAATAATTTTCTGGCCTAGCTCTCGATTAAAGCCAGTGAGCATTTCCGTGGTTTGCTGATATAAGGCATAATCAAATGGCGTGCGATAGATGACAGTGACGGTTTCCATTGGTTGTATTTGCGCATGAGATGCAGCAGAAAATAACCCAGTGACGGCCAATATAGCGCTCACTAAAACGCGGGTTATTTTTTTTACATTAAACGCCAATGACGTTGTCGAAAGTTTGGTGCTAATTTTTGTAGAATGTACGTACGTGCTGTTAGTAGACATAGTATCCTCTCTTACCTTGGCATGACAGAAGTGGTGCAAGGTGTTTTCATTAGACAGTTTGAGTATAAGAAGAGGTTTACTGGTTAATATGTCACCATTGTAAGCAGGTGTTGCTCAAAGATTGTCTAGCAACATATCGACACGATTAAGCGATTTTAGACACGTTTGCACATATTTAACTAAAACAAGTGTGACGTGCGATGAGAAGGGTTTAGTAATGCAAGATGCAGTTCAAGATACGGTTGAAGGCAGTGACCAAAGTCAAGAGATTCAACATGATGTAGTGATTGTTGGTGGCGGCATGGTTGGGGCTGCTGTTGCTGTTGGCTTAGGGCAGTTAGGCTTAAATGTGGCAATGATTGAAGCTTATCAACCCAAGGCCTATGAACCAGAACAAGCGCTGGACCTTCGAGTGTCAGCAATTAGTGTCGCCTCTGAGCAATTGCTCGACCGTCTTGGTGTGATGGACACCTTATTATCATTACGTCATGTGGCATACAAAGGCTTAGAAACTTGGGAGATGGATGATTGCATCACTCAGTTTCATGCGGACCAAATAGATGAACCGCATTTAGGTTACTTTTTTGAAAATCGCTTAATTCAACTGTGTCTATGGCAACAAATAGAGACGATGGACAATATCACCTTATATTGCCCCAACAGTGTAAGTCGATTTGAACGAGTTAGCTCAAGTGAAGCTACACAAGTCAAAGTCAGTCTTGATTCTGGTGCTGAGCTGATGGCGACACTGGTTGTGGGGGCCGACGGGGCTAACTCACAAGTCCGTCAGTGGGCAGGTATTGGCATTACAGGTTGGGATTATGCACAATCAGCCATGTTGATTAATGTTGCCACAGCGACTGAGCAACAAGATGTCACATGGCAACAATTTACACCTCATGGCCCACGTTCGCTTTTACCTTTACCAGGTAAAAATGCGTCATTAGTTTGGTATGACAGTCGCAGCCGAATTAAGCAATTAATGCAACTCAACCCTGTGCAACTTGCCGAACAAATCAGACAGCATTTCCCTGAGCGGTTAGATAGTGACTTTACCGTTATCGACAGAGGTAGTTTTCCATTAACACGTAGACATGCACAATCATATTATCAAGACAATGTGGTCATATTAGGTGATGCAGCACATACCATTAACCCACTTGCGGGGCAGGGGGTGAATATTGGTTTTAAAGATGTTGATGTATTGATTGCGACGATTGCTGATGCAATTGGCAACGATAAACCTTGGTGGACTGGAAGCGTGTTACAGCAATATCAGTGCAAACGTTATAACGACAATTTACTGATGATGTCTGCGATGGATGCATTTTATGCTGGTTTTAGTAATAACTTATTGCCGCTCAAATTATTAAGAAATGGCATGTTAAAGCTAGCAAACCATGACAACCCAATCAAAAAGAAAGTCCTTAAATATGCATTAGGCTTAGCATGACCGATATTGTGACTAGCCATACCCACAGATCTGAATCATTAATTAAATAATGTTGTCGAATGAAGTGCCTGAAAAGTTCAGGCACTTCTAATTTTAAACATCTATCTTCTCGTTTTCTCCTGCTGTTTTTCTTCTTACTAGGCATAGCCTTTGCGCCAATAGCCAGTTTGTGGCAATAAAATTAAACGCGCTCGTCAGTAAAAGCAGCCGCTTAAAGCCAAGTTATTATCTTGAGTTTAGGTTAATTAGCACAGGGTATTTGTTGAGTTCTGTTTTGAGTGTTAAAATGCCGCGCTTTAGCGCAATCAGATCATTGTCAGTGTGTTTTTGTACTTTGATTTGTTGTTCGCGCGGTATTATTTTCGCTAAAAAATGAGTACTAATGAGTCAAATTAAACTAATTGTCGGCCTTGCAAATCCGGGCGCTGAATACGCGCAAACTCGTCATAATGCAGGTGCATGGTATGTGCAGGAACTCGCACGTTTATGTGGCGCTACTTTAGTACCTGATAGCAAATATTTTGGTTTAACCGCAAGAGTGACCATTGACGGTAAAGATGTCAGGTTATTAATTCCGACAACGTTTATGAATTTAAGCGGTAAGTCAGTGAGTGCATTAGCTAACTTTTTTAGAATTACCCCAGAGCAAATTTTAGTTGCACATGATGAGCTGGATATGGAGCCGGGAGTCGCTAAGTTTAAACTTGGTGGCGGTCACGGAGGCCATAACGGTCTAAAAGACATCATTGCGAAAATGGGCAACGATAAAGGCTTCCATCGTCTTCGTATCGGTATCGGCCATCCTGGTGATAAAAATCGTGTCAGTGGTTATGTGTTGGGTAAAGCGCCCGCAGTAGATCAAGAAAAAATGAACGCAGTAATAGATGAAGCAGTGCGTTCAACAGAGATTTTATTTAAGCAAGATATGGCGAAAGCCATGAACAGATTACATACTTTTAAAGCTGAGTAAGGATTAATACCGTATCAACGGGCTAATCGTCATCGGTTTTAAGATGATTATTGATATTCACTGCATCAGTGTTGGTGCAGTTCAACATAGATAAAGGTAACAAATATGGGTTTTAAATGCGGCATTGTTGGTTTGCCAAACGTTGGTAAGTCAACACTATTTAATGCGTTAACTAAAGCAGGAATTGAAGCAGCTAACTTCCCGTTTTGTACCATTGAGCCTAACACTGGTGTTGTACCAGTACCGGATTCTCGTTTAGATAAGCTTGCTGCTATTGTTAGCCCTGAGCGTATTTTACCAACGACAATGGAATTTGTTGATATTGCAGGTTTGGTTGCTGGTGCATCTAAAGGTGAAGGCTTAGGAAATAAATTCCTAGCTAACATTCGTGAAACTGATGCGATTGGTCATGTGGTTCGTTGTTTTGAAGACCCAAACATTGTTCACGTTGCTAATAAAGTTGATCCAGCTGGCGATATCGAAGTGATTAACACTGAATTAGAATTAGCTGACTTAGACAGTTTAGAGCGTGCTATTACACGTCAACAAAAGCGTGCTAAAGGTGGCGATAAAGAGGCTAAGTTTGAAGTTGAAGTGCTTGAGAAAATGCGCCCAACGCTAGATGAAGGCCAAATGCTGCGTTCACTTGAGCTAAGTAAAGAAGAGCTAGCAGCTATTGCTTACCTTAACTTCTTAACACTTAAGCCTACTATGTATATTGCTAACGTGTCTGAAGATGGTTTTGAAAACAACCCACATTTAGATGCAGTAAAAGCGATTGCAGAAACAGAGAATGCTGTCGTTGTTGCTGTTTGTGCGGCGATTGAATCTGAGCTTGCAGAAATGGACGCTGAAGAGCGTGATGAGTTTATGGCAGATCTCGGTTTAGACGAGCCAGGCCTTGATCGCGTTATTCGTGCAGGTTACCAATTACTGGATTTGCAAACTTACTTTACCGCTGGTGTAAAAGAAGTTCGTGCTTGGACTGTGCCAGTTGGTGCAAGTGCTCCACAGGCTGCTGGTGTTATTCATACTGACTTTGAGCGTGGCTTCATTCGTGCACAAGTGATGAGCTATGATGACTTCATTGAGTATAAAGGTGAAGCTGGTGCCAAAGATGCGGGTAAATTACGTGTCGAAGGTAAAGGTTATATCGTTAAAGATGGCGATGTAATGCATTTCTTATTCAACGTATAAAAGCGATTTTCAAACTATAATAGTGTGAAGATTGTTTAAAAAAGGGATTGAGGTTAACTTTACTAAGATATTTTGTCGATTTGACGCTCAGTTTGGTGAACTTATAGCCGAACAACAACAATTGATGAAAATAGCTAAAAAAAGCAGTTGACCTCGATACCCTGAATAAGCATAATACGCCCCGTCCTCACGACGAGGGCAAGTAAGAATAAAGTGGCAATGTAGCTCAGCTGGTTAGAGCACAGCACTCATAATGCTGGGGTCGCAGGTTCAAGTCCCGCCATTGCTACCATCTTCTCTAGATGTAAATTAAGAGATTGCTGGTTAGTTAAAGTATGACTTTAGAAATATGACCAGCTACCTTCTCAAGGTTAAATGAGCATCGTGTTCTGGATGATAAACAGAGTCTGTGCGGGAGTGGTGGAATTGGTAGACACGCCAGATTTAGGTTCTGGTGCCGCAAGGTGTGAGAGTTCAAGTCTCTCCTCCCGTACCATTATTAAGAAAATTGGCTTATAGCGAGTTTTCAAAAAAGCTTTAGATTGGGATATCGCCAAGTGGTAAGGCACCGGGTTTTGATCTCGGCATTCCCAGGTTCGAATCCTGGTATCCCAGCCATTTTAAAGTAAGTAGTAAAGATTATTGGGATATCGCCAAGTGGTAAGGCACCGGGTTTTGATCTCGGCATTCCCAGGTTCGAATCCTGGTATCCCAGCCATCTTTGGCAATGTAGCTCAGCTGGTTAGAGCACAGCACTCATAATGCTGGGGTCGCAGGTTCAAGTCCCGCCATTGCTACCATATTTAAAAGGTAGAGTAGAGGGAAACCCTAAACTACTTAGTTAGAAAAGAGCAAGAAACAGCGTTTACTCATGATTTAAATGAGTTTACTCTGGTAAAAATTTGATGCGGGAGTGGTGGAATTGGTAGACACGCCAGATTTAGGTTCTGGTGCCGCAAGGTGTGAGAGTTCAAGTCTCTCCTCCCGTACCATCAAATTTTCTTCAATATGTACATCTTCCTAGTTTAAGAGTGACATATCCAAGTTTTTGGGATATCGCCAAGTGGTAAGGCACCGGGTTTTGATCTCGGCATCCCCAGGTTCGAATCCTGGTATCCCAGCCATATTTAACCTTACGGTTAGAGCAAAAGCCCGTCTTATGACGGGCTTTTTGTTGCCTGAAATTTAGTATCAGCGTTATGCTTGAAGCACTCTAGCGCTTAACAATGGCGCTTTGATTATTCAGAACCCTAACGGCGATTGTTATTAGCGAGCTATCTTTAGAGAATGTGATGCAGATAAACAAGATTGAACCATCAATGTGGCAAGCGATTTTTGAGTTACAGTGTGAGGTCTATACTGAGATTGAGCCAGAAAGTTTGCAGGTGTTAAGAGGTAAGTGGCTACATTCGCCTCACTGTTGTTTTGTACTGCAGGATAAAGCGGATAACATCCTTGCTTACTTGCTCGCTCACGAATGGCACGATGAAACGCCTCCTAAGCTTTATCAGCCTCTTTTAAATGAAAATAAAGGGGATAGACTGTTCTTACATGATTTAGCAGTTTCTAAAGCACTTAAAGGCAAAGGCGCTGGTAAAAAAATGGTAACCCAGTTAATTGATATTGCTAAAGCAGGTCATTACCAACACATTCAATTAGTCGCGATTCAACATTCAGTGTCATTTTGGCAGAAAATGGGCTTTAGCATTGATGTAAATAATGTCGCCAGTGAGACTTATGGCGACAATGCGCAAGTGATGGTGCTAACCCTATAAAAAATACGGCCTATTGGCCGTATTTTTGTTTGTCGTTAATGCGATTAACTAGCTGGGTAAGAAGTCGATGGCCCAAATTGTCGTCATGGTCGCTACATCCTCAGCAGGAAAGCTGATTGAACGTAAAACAACCTTTAATTGGCGTTCTAATTTCGGGTTATTTAATTGGCTCGATTGAATATCGACACGACTAATGCTGCCGTTTGGTTGAATTTCAATTTCGAACATGACTTTACCTTTAAGAAAAGGATCTTTTCTCAAAGCACGGTTATACAGTGCATACAATCGTGCTTTGTTGGCCTCAAGGGTACGCCTTAACGCCGCTTCAGAACGTTGACCTGCAGAACTTGCCTCACGATCAATTTCTGCATTCGCCCCTGCGACTGCTAATACCTCTTCTTCAGCTAACCGTATTTGCTGGGTATTTTTAGTGCTAATCGCATCAGATACCACGGTTTGCTGCACGGTCGAAGTCGATAAGCTTTCACTTTGTGTATTAGCCGCTGCGGCAAGTAATTTGCGTTTTACTTTCACTTCTTGGGCTTGGTTTTGCTCAAGGTTACTTTGCGCTGCAGGTTTAACATCAAAAGCTTCACGCATCGAAAAAAGCTCATCTTTCATGGCTGCAAGGCCTGACTTTTGTGCTTTCTCTTTTGCTGCCTCTCGAGTTGTTGGTTGCACCTTTGGTGGTTCTTCCACTTTCTCGACAGGTTTTTCTTCGAGTTTTTCTGGTTCGGGTTCTGGGATAGGTTCCTCTTTTGGCTTTTCAGGTACTGGAAGTTGTTTTTCTTTCAGCATGATTTTGGCCAGTTGAGGTGGCAATTGCTCTTTGACTTCCCTTGGCACTTCCACTTGCTCTAAAAAAGGGACACCAATACCAAAGATGACATAAACCACCAGTAACAAAATTAAGATTTGTTTGAATAATCTATCTTGTCTACTCGGTTTAAACATATCACCGATATCAGAAAAGCTATTATCACTGCTATGAGTAAGGCTTGCTGTGGTCATATTAGCCCTCACTCTGTCTTGTACTGGCTTGTCGCTCAACAGCGAGTGACATATTGCGATAGCCTGTTTCAGCACATGCAGCCATAATTTGTTTCAACACTAGGTAAGGCGTGTCAGAGCCTCCTATGATGGTGACCGCTCGTCCTTTTTCCTTTTCGGACTCTGTTAATTCAACACGCTTGCTGGCTTGATAGGTCAGCTCTGTGGTGATAGCGGCAATAAATTGCGCATTTTCTTGTTCGCTAAAATTGGGTTTATCGTCAGAGTTTTGCCACACTGCACGCTCTTGAATGAGCACAGTGTCTGGCAATACAGTGATAACCAGGTTCTCAACAGGCAGTTCTTCGGCAATCGATACTGGCAATTTTATCTTTTCGATATTTTGCAATACCCGCACTTCTGATTGGTTCACAATCAAAAAGAAAACCAAGATTGTGAAAATATCCATTAATGCGACAAGATTAAGTTTACCGCCAGCTTTAAAGCGCTTGTGGTGCTTTGCAAGACGCTTAGCTCTTGAAGATTGCTTCATGGCTGGCCTCCTGCGGTTGTACTGCTTGCACTTTGCTCAAGGCTATTTTCTGGGGCGTCGCCTAATGAAATAAGCGGAAATAACTCAGCATCCACTAAATTGGCGGCAACCACAGCTTTATAAGATCTAACGGTATCCATTGTCGTGACGATGGTTTGGTAATCCACATTGGGCTCAAGCAACAACACGATATCTCTTTTCTCAATGGCTTGTTGTTGAAATGTCAGCTTCAAATCTTGTAAATATACAGATAATGCCTTGAAGTCATAGCCTTCGTCAGTTATTTCAAAACGTTTAAGTAAAATACCCGCTGGGTAGTTAAGGGTTAAGTGATTCGAGGTGATCACCAGCTCAAGTACCTTAGGTTCTTGATCTTCATCAGCTTGCTGAGATTCTGCAGACACAGGTAGTTGCAGATTTAAAATCCGCACTTGTGAAAACACTAAACTAAGCAGCAATACTGGCACTAACACGATCATCAAGTTCATAAACGAAGTGATATCGAGTTCAGCGTCTTCGGTATTGGGGCGACGACGGCGTCTCATAGTATTAGCCTCGATCAGAATCCGTATGCTTATTAAATGACAAAGAGTTAAGTAACTTAATGCCTGCCATTTCAATTGAATCTACAATCGTTGCTGTTTTCGTTTGCAGGGTTGAGTGGAATAAAATCAATGGGATAGCTGTGATCAAGCCAAATGCTGTGGTGTTCATTGCAACTGAGATACTTGATGATAGTAGATTGGCTTTTTCTGCTGGATCGGCACTTGCCACGGCAGAGAATGCCGCGATTAGGCCCATAATGGTACCGAGAAGACCGAGTAAGGTGGCGATATTGGCTAACGTTGCAATGAATGG
>BCQL01000215.1_pt1 | contig 10010 bp, 10 predicted proteins | sample 1008151 | NCBI WGS metagenome assembly BCQL01 (sample SAMD00035459, study PRJDB4067) | museum specimen metagenome | biome: marine biome; feature: sea shore; material: organic material | host: Otohimella japonica | place: Japan:Kanagawa | collected 1927
ACCCGCACCGAAATTCGCGCACGCCGGATCCGCGCCTTGGAAGCGAGGACGCGTCGTGCCTGATCTGGGGACATATGCGGTTGAGGTTTTATCGGCCTATGCGGTCAGTATCGTTCTGTTGCTGGGCATTGTCGGGTTAAGCTGGCGGCGATACGTCCGTGTGCGCGCGGCTTTGGAGGAGGTCGAGAAGAATGGCTAAAGTCTCGCCACTGATGATCTTACCGCCTGCGATCTTTGCAGCCTTTGCAGGGCTCGCGCTGGCGGGGATGATGCGCGACAACCCTGATGAGTTGCGATCAACCTTCGTAGGCAACCAAGCGCCTGCGGTCCCGGTTGAGGCGGTGCAGGGGACGGTGCAGTTAACAGACGCGGACCTGCGTTCGGGCGATATCACCTTGGTGAACTTTTGGGCCATCTGGTGCCCACCGTGCCGTGCCGAGCATCCGAACCTGTTGGACCTAGAGGCGCAGGGTTACCGCGTCGCGGGCATCAATTTTCGCGACCAACAAGATCAGGCGTCGGAGTATCTGACCAACTATGACGACCCGTTTTTTGCGACAGGGTTTGATCTGCGGGGCAGAAACGCGATTGACTGGGGTGTGACGGCACCACCCGAGACATTCCTCGTGGCTGGTGACGGCACAGTTTTGTACCGCTTTGTCGGGCCGCTGGTCGGGTCGGATTATGAGCAGCGTTTTTTGCCAGAACTGGCAAAGGCGGGGGGTGGCTAAGTCGTTGGAAAAACAGAAAATAGACTTTCTATTGATTCAAAATCTAGATGGTTACTTTTTCAACCCTCACCTTCCAGAGGGGATTGAGTTCATCGACGACGAGACTGGTCTTAATATTTGTATCAAGTCTGATGGCGATGGTTATGACGAACTCAAGATTCGATCAGCAATCAGTGAGTGTTGTTCAGCTAAAGCGTCTTACTTCGTCAATGCTTTGATTGAAGGAAAGTACTTGAATTGCTACGATTCTGGTATCGATCTCCCGTTCTCTAAAGGTGAAAAGGAACTTGTGGCCCCAAATGGCTCAATTGCTAAAGGTTATAGTATCAGATGGGAGATGATGCCGAATGAGTTGCAGGAACTTGGAAATCAAGTTCGGAACCACTTAGTTACTAAAACCAAACGCTTTGTAGCGTTATTGCGCTGGCAACATAATGCGTTGGGCCCAAATAGTATTGGATATAGCAGAAATGACATCGGTACGCTGTATTGGAAGACCCATCAACATGAGTATCATTGTACACCGCTGCCAAGCCACAAAACAATGACTATCCGGATCGGCGATGGCGGCATGTTATGGACGAAAGCAAACCAAGATCGGTTAAAGAGCGTTTGGAGTAACGATAAGGTTATGGAACCTCTGGGCCATGAGTTGCTACGAGAAGCAAGACAACTTCAGGGCAGCAATGAACGAAGTGCGCTCTTGATTGCTTACTCAGCTCTCGAAGTAGGATTAAAACAACACATCTCGTCAATACTCCCAAAATCAACTTGGTTAGTGAGTAATGCGCCCACACCACCAATTGTAAAGATAGTGAAAACGTACCTGCCAGAACTTTATTCTACGAATGACGATTTCAAGAATTGGTCAGGATTGAAGAAGCGCCTCAAGTTGTTGGATAGTTTCACAGAAGATCGGAACATGCTTGCTCATCGCGGAAAAGAAATTTCTGGCGATATTGAGGATTACATCGAACTGGTGTCAGATTTGCTCTACGCTTTTGATGTATATGAGGGAAATGAATGGGCGAAAAAGCGGATTAGTCCATGGTTCAGTAGTATCTTGGGCTGGGATGGGGCGGACCATCTTCAAATAACGATCACGGAAGCGCAGTCTTAGAGAGCCCCGGTGTTGTTGCAGGGGCTCTCTAACGTCAAGCAACCTTTGCCAAGTTCCGCAGCACATAGTGCAGCACACCGCCGTTTTCGATGTACTCAATCTCAACTGCGGTATCGATCCGGCATTTCACAGTGATCTCTTTCACCGATCCGTCACCCATTGTGATGGTTGCGGTCATCTCTTGCAGGGGCTGTACCTTGTCCAGGCCTTCAATCGTGACCGTTTCCTCGCCTGTCAACCAAAGTGACTTGCGCGTGTCGCCGCCAGTGAATTCAAATGGCACAACACCCATACCAACAAGGTTTGAGCGGTGGATGCGCTCGAAGGTTTCCGCGATCACCGCCTTCACGCCCAGCAAAGCGGTGCCCTTGGCCGCCCAGTCGCGGGATGAGCCTGCACCATATTGTTCACCTGCGAAGATAACCAGCGGTGTCCCGGCCTCCTGATGTGCCATGGCGGCCTCAAAGATCGAGGTTTGCGCGCCATCGGGTCCTTTGGTGTAGCCGCCTTCAACCCCATCCAGTATCTCGTTCTTGATGCGAATGTTGGCGAATGTGCCGCGCATCATGACCTCGTGATTGCCGCGGCGCGAGCCATAGGAGTTGAATTCGCGCACCTGCACCTGACGATCCAGAAGATATTGACCGGCTGGTGTTGTATCCTTGAACGATCCGGCGGGCGAGATATGGTCCGTGGTGACCATATCACCCAACATTGCCAGCACTTTGGCGCCTTCGACATTCTTGATCGTGCCTGCGTCCTTGGGCATGCCTTTGAAGTAGGGCGGATTCTGCACGTAGGTCGAGGTTGAGGGCCAATCGTAGGTGAGCGAGTCGGTGGTTTCGACCGACCGCCATTTTTCGTCGCCTTTGAAGACATCCGCGTATTTGCTGATGAATGCCTCGCGCGTGACGGTCTGTTCCACCAGTGCGTTGATCTCGGCCGACGTGGGCCAGATGTCCTTGAGGAAGACATCGTTGCCGTCCTGATCTTGTCCCAATGGGTCATTGGAAAGGTCGATGTCCATCGTCCCTGCCAACGCGTAGGCCACGACCAACGGGGGAGAAGCCAGATAGTTGGCGCGGACATCGGGCGAAATGCGCCCCTCGAAGTTCCGGTTTCCTGACAGGACTGACGTTGCCACCAGATCGCCCTCTGCGATCGCATCGGACAGTTCTTTCTGGATCGGGCCAGAGTTGCCTATGCATGTTGTGCAGCCATAACCCACAAGGTTGAAACCGATCTTATCGAGGTCCTCCTGCAGGCCTGCGGCCTCCAAGTACTCTGAAACGACCTGAGACCCGGGCGCCAGTGATGTTTTGACCCAAGGTTTGCGATTCAGTCCCAGGGCCGCCGCTTTGCGCGCCACCAAACCTGCCCCGATCATCACGTAGGGGTTGGATGTGTTGGTGCATGACGTGATCGAGGCGATCACGACCTTGCCGCTTTCCATGGTGTAATCTTCGCCTGCGACGACAACCTCTTTGCCCATGGGGCGTTTGAAGGTTTCTTCCATTTCGCGTGCGAATGCCGTCTTTGCATCTGTCAGGGCCACATAATCCTGCGGGCGCTTGGGGCCGGAAATCGCGGGCACGATAGTGCCCATGTCAAGGTGCAGTGTGTCGGTGTAGACTGGTGCGTAGTCCGCACCGCGCCAGAATCCGTTTTCCTTGGCGTAGGCCTCGACCAGTGCGATGCGGTCCTCATCCCGACCGGTGTTGCGCAGGTAGCGCAGGGTTTCACCGTCGATGGGGAAGAAGCCGCAGGTTGCGCCATATTCGGGTGCCATGTTCGCGATGGTTGCACGGTCGGCCAATGGCAGACGGTCGAGCCCTTCGCCGTAGAATTCGACGAATTTACCGACAACGCCCAGTTTGCGCAGCATCTCGACGACTTTCAGCACAAGGTCAGTGCCGGTGGTGCCTTCCATCATTTTGCCGGTCAGCTCAAACCCGACAACCTCGGGGATGAGCATGGAAACCGGTTGGCCCAGCATTGCCGCTTCCGCCTCGATCCCGCCAACGCCCCAGCCGAGCACGGCCAAACCGTTGACCATGGTGGTGTGGCTGTCGGTGCCGACGAGCGTATCCGGATAGGCGACCTCTTCCCCGTTCTGATCCTTGTCGGTCCAGACGGTCTGGGCCAGATATTCCAGGTTTACCTGGTGGCAGATACCGGTGCCGGGGGGCACGACGCGGAAGTTGTTGAATGCGGACTGCCCCCACTTGAGGAAGGTGTAACGCTCCATGTTCCGCTCGTATTCGCGGTCCACGTTCATTTGGAAGGCTCGCGGATTTCCGAACTCATCGATCATGACCGAGTGGTCGATAACCAGGTCAACCGGGTTCAGCGGGTTGATCTGCTGTGCGTTGCCACCCAGGGCCACGATGCCATCGCGCATCGCGGCAAGGTCAACAACGGCAGGCACGCCGGTAAAGTCCTGCATCAGTACCCGCGCCGGGCGATAGGCGATTTCGCGGGGGTTTTCCCCGCCGTTATCGGCCCATGTGGAAAAAGCTTTGATATCATCCAAGGACACCGAAAATCCATCATCTTCGAACCTTAGCAGGTTCTCCAGTACGACCTTCAGGGCAGCAGGTAATTTGGAAAAATCCCCGAGGCCTGCAGCTTGCGCCGCAGGAATGGAGTAATAGGCGACCGACTGGTCGCCGACGGAGAGGGTTTTGCGGGTCTTGGCGGTGTCTTTGCCGACTGTGATCGTCATGGCTATCCCTTTCGTGGCATATGCAGAGCAAGGCTATTGCGGCGCTTTTGCCCCATGCCGCATGGGCAATCAAGGGGGTGATCGGGATTTTTGTATACCATTGCACACAATTCTAGCGATAACCGTGATGTAAGTTGAAACATTCCTGACGAAACACTCGCAATTCGTTGATTGGTCATTTCACGCCATCCTGACTAGACCGGATGGGCAGACCCAATATCAGGACATCCTATGCGTCACTTCTTTGCAGTTTTGTCATTCCTCGGTATGGTTTCAGCCACGCAAGCCTTTCCGCAGAATGGGCCTGTAGTGATCGAGCTTTATACTTCGCAGGGCTGTTCGTCTTGTCCGCCTGCGGATGCGATCCTGCATGATCTGGCCAAGCGGGACGACATCATCGCCTTGGCAATGCATGTGGACTATTGGGATTACATCGGGTGGAAAGACACATTTGCCAGTCCCGAAATCACGGCGCGCCAGCACGCTTATGCGCGTACCGCAAATGCGACGATGGTTTATACACCGCAGATGATCGTCAATGGTGTGGAGCATGTGGTTGGCTCGCGGACAATGCAGGTCATGGATCTGGTGCAGGCTCATACCCAGCGAAGCAATCCGGTGGATGTCGAACTGACACGTCGTGGCAATCGGGTTCTCATTCGCGCAGCCCCCGCAACCCGGGGCGATTACCTGGTACAGTTGGTGCGCTATATACCGGAGCAGACCGTATCGATCCGTCGTGGCGAAAACGCAGGTCGTGAGATCAGCTATGCACATATCGTGACTTCTTGGGACATTGTCGGTCGTTGGGATGGACGATCTACCTTGGCGCTTGAAGCGCAAGCGGCAGGCAATGACGCTGTAGTCGCAATCGTGCAATACGAGGGACATGGCGCCATCGTAGGTGCGGCTGAGTTGCGCTAGTAGGCGGCGCTTCTTGCGTTTGCGCCCTCGCATGTCTGATCTTACAGACATGCGAGGGCGCAAACATGCCAACCGAAAAACGCCCGGTGCACCGCACGCTGGAGTGGGCTTCGACCGTAACAACTGTATTGATCTAACGGAAAAAGACGCTGCATGGTGCAGCGCCTTTTTCAAATCACGGCGATTATCACTTACTTGCGCGCGTCGCCAATCAGCTTCCACATACCTGGCACCAAGAGTGCCACAAGCCCAAGCTTGATCGCGTCAGCCACGACAAATGGCGTCAGGCCAACCTCAATCGCCCAGACCAGGCCTTTGTCTTCAGAAAGCACAGCTAGCCAAGCCACACCGGGCACGTAAATCAGCACATTGGCCATCAAGAGAGCTGCAGCCATCAAGACAACCGACCGATCCCAGCCCGCACGTGCCGCAAAGCCAAGCGCTAGGGTCGCCAGTACATAGCCGATCAGATAGCCACCAGTGCTGCCCATCATATAAGTCAAACCGTTCAATTCGGCGGTAGAGCTTTGAAACACATCAAAGCCCAGCATACCGATGATCATGTAACCAAGAATTGTCATCAGTCCCAAACGCGGGCCATATGCGGCCCCAATTGATAGAACCGCGAACGTACCCATGCTGATCTCAACCGGGCTGCCGGGGACAGGCACCTTAACCTTGGCCAGAATGGACAGCGCCACAATTCCAAGAACCACCATCAGTGCTTGTTTGATGCGTAGGGCAGTGCCGTCGGACGGGCCAAATGCCTCTGTCAGGACTTTATCATTGCGTGCGAAGGCCATGTGCCACTCTCCTCGTATCTTGTTGCGTTGCCGTTATATTGCCGATGCCGTGTCGGGACGCAAGGCGCTAACGTGCGATGACGTTGTCGGTGTGATACGGGCATGGATCACATGTGCGCATCAGCCCGGGTGTAGATAGATGTCGAGACATAGTTCTTGCGTGGCCCTGAAACGGTCCAGATCGCTTGCCATTTTGGCCAAGTCATAAAGTCATAACTTACAGTATAATGGTCGCCGCCGCACGGGTGATCGGTTCCGGCCACTTGTCCCTGCGGAACAAATTTATGAAAGGGCATACCGTCCTCGAATGTCACACTGACGACATCGCCCACAAATGCCCAGCGATAGCGACGCGATGCGATCATGGCGGGTCCTATGCCAAGGCGCAACGTACCGGTCTCTTCGTAATTCAGGGTGCTGGAACCTTCCGAGGAAAGGATGGCCTGCCCCTTCAGCCCGCCTTCGCTTCCTTGCAGACGGTCATGAATGGTCCGGTGCAACAGCCAGCACCCCTCAAAATCAGCCCGTCGCAGCATAGATGCCATCGGGAAAACTCCCATCAGACCCAATGAACTGTACCGCTTGATCCTTTGCAGCCATGCCATAGCAGTCCCAGCTATCCTGCCCAGCCTCATAGAGCATCCGACCCGAAACATAAAACACCTGTGTTGCACCGTCGTAGATCAGTGACTGATCCGTCAGCGCCGTCGCAATCTCATCGCCCGCCAAAACACGCCACTTCTCAGCCCAAGCTGCCCCGGGAATTAGAGCCACCAACGCGAGCAAACGCATCATTCTCATCTCTCCCTTGAGGGTTCTCGCCTGTGCCCTTATGACGCAGAGGTTATTCCCTGCCTACCCCGCAAAAAAGGTGCCTCCATATGATCCCTCGCTACTCTCGCCCGGAAATGACCGCCATTTGGGAGCCGGCAACCAAATTTCGCATCTGGTACGAGATCGAGGCGTACGCCTGTGACGCACAAGCAGCCCTTGGGGTGATCCCCAAGGAAAACGCCGAGGCCGTCTGGAAAGCCAAGGATGTGGAATTCGATGTTGCCCGCATTGACGAGATTGAAGCGGTCACCAAACATGATGTCATCGCATTCCTGACTCATCTGGCAGAACATATCGGGTCCGAGGACGCACGCTTTGTTCATCAAGGCATGACATCTTCTGATGTGCTGGACACTACACTGAACGTGCAACTGGTCCGGGCGGCTGACCTCTTGATCGCCGACATGGACCGGGTGCTGGCGGCACTCAAAACCCGCGCATATGAACATAAGATGACTGTCCGGATCGGGCGCAGCCACGGCATTCATGCCGAGCCGACGACCATGGGCCTGACCTTTGCCCGCTTTTATGCCGAAATGGACCGGGGGCGCGCACGGCTGGTCAACGCGCGCGCTGAAATCGCCACTGGGGCGATCTCTGGCGCGGTTGGCACCTTCGCCAATATCGACCCGTCGGTCGAGGAACATGTCTGCGCGCAACTGGGCCTTTCGCCCGAACCGATCAGCACGCAAGTCATTCCGCGTGACCGCCATGCGATGTTTTTCGCCACCCTTGGCGTCATCGCCTCAAGCATCGAAAACATCGCGACGGAAATCCGGCATATGCAACGGACTGAGGTACTCGAAGTCGAGGAGTTCTTTTCCGCAGGGCAAAAAGGCTCCTCGGCGATGCCGCACAAGCGCAACCCGGTGCTAACTGAAAACCTCACCGGTCTGGCGCGGTTGGTCAGGATGTCTGTGATCCCTGCCATGGAAAATGTGGCGCTCTGGCACGAGCGGGACATCAGTCATTCCTCGGTCGAGCGGGCGATCGGGCCAGATACAACCGTGACGCTCGACTTTGCGCTCAATCGCCTCGCCAGCGTTGTCGAAAAATTAGTAATTTACCCGGACAACATGCTGGCGAACATGAACAAGTTTCGCGGCTTGATCATGTCGCAACGTGTTCTACTGGCGCTGACACAGGCAGGGGTCAGCCGGGAAGATGCGTATCGGCTGGTCCAACGCAACGCCATGAAGGTCTGGGAAGATGGCGCCGACTTCAAGACTGAGCTGTTGGGTGACCCCGAAGTCGTAGGCGCACTTTCTCTGGCGGAGATCGAAGAGAAATTCGACCTCGGGTATCACATGATAAACGTTGATACGATTTTTGCGCGCGTCTTTGGAACGCGCTAAAAAGTTCTACTTAAGGCTGCACACGGCCTCTGAGATGCGCGAATCTGGATTGGGGCCGCACGAGGCGCTAAAAAAGAATCAGATCCTTGATGGGGCATGAACAGCAAATTGGCCGTGGGGAGGTGATTGGTTCTGTGCGGCTGAAGCCGCTGGGGCTCCCCTTGCCTTACCGTCCACCGGCATGCTCAAGCATGCATAACGGCGCCCATCTTCCAGGTTGCGATAAGCTTCCCCAATTCGGACCGCTCCAAACCCAAGCTTTCGCAAGGTCCGCTCCATCGCCATCGGCGACAAAGACATCAGTTCCGTTGCTCCTTGATCCCACGCAAGGCGCGTTGCCCCATCCAGCATCATAGAAAGGCATTTTGTGCGATCTGCTTGAGTTGTGACCTGGTCAGATATAACAACCCGGGTGATTTCCCATACATTTGACCAAGCTACCGCTTTTGGCAAAATGTTTGTGGGAATTCCTGGCAGCTTGCCTGCGATCGCATCACGCAGCATATATGTATGAGATCCCCATTGCGCGGTTGTTGCCATCACCCGCGAGCCACCGATGACCTGCCCTTCGCGCAAGATTAATGAGTAGTAAGCGGTTGGATTATCATATTGGTCCATCTCCACTTCGTCATCATGCGGAATGTCCCATCCCAGCTGGTCAACAAAGAACAGTTTTCTCAGCCGCAAAAAGTCATAAAACGCAGTCCCGTGCAGATGCAGTTGCGCAAGGTTAAAACAAATATTTTCCATCAGTATCTCTCTCCACTGTTAAGCGAGTGACGCGCCGCGCCACAGCATATGTTTGTCATGTCGCGGGCGACACGCGGAATTTAGCTCAAATTTAAGGTGAAAGAATAATAGATTTTAATTTTTTCAAAGGAGGCCAAACTGGTTTGCCAAGGCCGCAGCTTGGGTGCCTGTTTTTGCGCCAAGTTTGAGCTTGGCATTCTTCAGTCTCTGTTTCACTGCGCCTTCGCTAACACTCAACTCATAGGCGATTTCCTTGAGCCGCTTACCGTCCTTGACCATGCCAAGAGCCTCTAATTCCGCACGCGTCAGATTCGTCGGCGGAGCTGTCTCATTGTGCCTACGGGTCAGATACGCCCTGAGCAGCTTGATCTCCAGATCTGTGTATTCGCGATCAGGCCGGATGAATGAGCCGAATGATCGTTGGCCGTCCGCATCACCATCAAAGATAGAAACCGTCACTCCGTAGCGCAGGCCAAACGTCTGTGCCTGGGTGATGATGCGCTTGTGGTCGTCTAGGGTGATTTCGCTCCACCTGCATGTTCCAACATTGCTGTACGCCCACCTAACTACCGGGTCAAACAGCATAAATCTTTGATTTGTATAATGATCTACCCACCTTTGAGGCAGGGCATTCACCTCCTCCAATGGGAAGGCGAAACCAATACGTAAGGCAATGTAGTACCCCGAAGGAGCAAGTTGCCCGACCTCCTTGGGGCCCAGTAATGCCGACATCATCTTACCTCTAGGCGTTCTTGTCTCGACAAACGC
>BCQL01000216.1_pt1 | contig 10005 bp, 10 predicted proteins | sample 1008151 | NCBI WGS metagenome assembly BCQL01 (sample SAMD00035459, study PRJDB4067) | museum specimen metagenome | biome: marine biome; feature: sea shore; material: organic material | host: Otohimella japonica | place: Japan:Kanagawa | collected 1927
TAGAAAAGCTTAAAGCGATTGCGACTGAGATGGATAATGTTGCTGACGAAATTCCTTTGATTATTTCGGATATCGAAATGCCAGAAATGGATGGTTATACCTTAACGGCTGAAATTAGAGACGATCCTAAGTTGAAAGACATTAAAGTGGTACTTCATACATCTCTTAGTGGTGTATTTAACCAAGCAATGGTTGAGAAAGTGGGTGCCAATGACTTTATCGCCAAGTTTAATCCAGATGAATTAGCATCTGCTGTAAATAAACACCTAATTTTATAAGCAATATTGATAAGTCTGACTATGATTAAATAGATAGTCAGACAGTTATTGTGAGCAATACGTTGTGCTTGTCGATAGTCGTGATAAGTTAATAAAAGTAACCTGTTCACTCTGAAGTGACGCTAGTGTCATTTCTTATAATAGGATGTAAATGTGACGAATAAATCACTCGCTGAAGCAGAATATAATCAGTTTAAGCTCTTTTTAGAACAGCACAGCGGCATTGTATTAGGTGACAACAAGCAATATTTAGTAAGAAGCCGATTAGCTCCTTTGATGGGTAAATATGATTTGCCGTCATTATCAGAAGTGGTTAAAAGGTCGATGAAGCCAACGGAAAGGCATTTAAGGGCGGAAGTCATTGATGCAATGACAACGAATGAGACCTTGTGGTTTAGGGACAAATATCCGTTCGAGTTGCTCAATAATGCGTTATTACCTGAATACAGTCGCTTAGGAAGACCGTTAAAAATTTGGTCAGCTGCTTGTTCTTCAGGGCAAGAGCCTTATTCACTCGCGATGACGATTTTGGAATACCAGCAACGTAAACCAGGCGCATTACCTGGTAATGCAACCATTCAAGCGACAGATTTATCTCCGTCAATGCTTGAGCGTTGTAAAAATGCTGAATACGATAGTTTAGCCCTAGCTAGAGGGTTATCACCTGAGCGTAAGCGCCAATTTTTTGATCCTTTGCCTTCCGGTAACATGAAAGTAAAAGATAATGTAAAGCGTTTGGTAAACTTTAGGGCACACAATCTTCTTGAAAGTTATAGCCTTTTAGGAAAGTTTGATATTATTTTTTGCCGTAATGTTCTGATTTATTTTGCCCCAGAGGCAAAAGCAAAAATATTGCGGCAATTTGCTGCCGCTTTAAACCCTAACGGTATTTTGTTTTTAGGGGCGTCAGAGTCTATCTCGGGATTAACGGACGAGTTCAATATGGTTAGGTGCAACCCTGGTATATATTACCAGAAGAAGAGTTAACTATAATTAGTTGTTATAGTTGAATATTTTTATTTATTAATGCCAGCATTCGTTGGCATTTTCATTTTTATCATTTCATTTCTAATAATCTAATTTTTTTGGCATAAGCTTTGCTTTAATTCTGTCAGTTAGCTGGTGGAGGCAATTTTATGGCGATTAATTTTGAAAATGGTTTAGGTATACATCAATACTCTTTGGGCATACGTGCACAACGGGCTGAAGTGCTATCCAGCAACATCGCCAATGCTAATACGCCAGGTTATAAAGCTCGAGATGTCGACTTTGCTGCAGCAATGAACAGCGCACGCGCTAAGCAAAGTGGATTACAGATGAGTCAAACAACTGACAAACATTTCGACTTGAAAGCGTTAAGCCAGGAAAACGTAAAGTTTAGAGTGCCTAATCAACCAGATACAGGTGATGGCAACACCGTTGATTCTCAACAAGAACAAGCGGCTTTTATGCAGAATTCCTTGGAATATCAAATGTCACTGGGTTTTCTTGAAAGCAAGTTCTCAGGCATGCGTAAAGCTATTAGAGGTGATTAATCATGAGTCTATTTAATATTTTTAATGTGTCGGGTTCTGGTATGTCAGCACAATCAGTGCGACTTAATACTACCGCCAGTAACATTGCCAATGCTGATTCAGTTTCCAGTAGTGTTGATCAGACTTATAAGGCTCGTCATCCAATTTTTGAAGCCGAAATGGCCAAAGCAAGCCATGAGCAAAATAGTTCTCACAGTGTCAGTGTTAAGGGCATTGTTGAAAGTGATAAACCGTTATTAAAGGAGTTTTCTCCTGATCATCCTATGGCTGATGGTGACGGCTTTATTTACAAACCGAATGTCAATGTGATGGAAGAGATGGCGGATATGATTTCAGCATCTCGTTCTTATCAAATGAATGTCCAAGTGGCTGATGCGGCAAAATCAATGCTGCAACAAACACTTCGTATGGGTAAGTAATATGAATTTTGTGGGGGGTAAAAGATGAGCCTCATTAATCCTTACAGCAGTCAGTCTTTACCACAGACTCAATCTGCTAGTAGTACTGGTATTGCATCCAATACACAAGAAACAGCCAGTACAGGGAATGCATTTTTAGACAGTGTGGCCTTACAAGGAGAGCCAGAAACACCTGAACCTAATAGCCAGGAACTGACTCAATCAGATTTCTTTGCTTTATTGAGTCAACAGTTATCAATGCAAGATCCATTTAAGCCTGTTGAAAACGATCAAATGATTTCGCAAATGGCATCATTCTCAACCGTTGACGGTATTGCCAAGTTGAATGAAGAAATTCTCAACTTAAATAACTTAACGAGTTCGAGTCAGGCGCTGCAGGCTTCAAGTTTAGTAGGCCGTAAAGTGTTAATTCCGTCTGATACGGGGCACATATCGTCAGATAGTCCAGAAGTCAATGGCGTGATAAGTACACCAACTTCTATCGATACGATAACAGTCAGTATTGAAGATGAAAGTGGCCAAGTCATTAAAACCTTTGAAGTTGACGGCTCTGCTGGCGGTAACATTGATGTGTCATGGGATGGGCTAGATAAAAATGGCGACCCAGCTCCTGAAGGCAATTACGCGATAAAAGCGAACGGCAAAATTGATGGAAAATCAGAAGATTTAGCAGTATCGACCTATGCGCATGTGACGAGCGTGTCACTGGGTAACACCACAACAGGGGCAATATTAAACCTACGTGGTATTGGTGGTATTCAGTTGTCAGATGTCTTAGCTGTCACTGAAAGTTAATTAGCTTATCAAATTTAAAGCTGGCAGCTGTGGCAGTCAGTAAAACAAACAGAATGAGTAGGAAAGGGGTGAATTATGTCGTTTAACATTGCTTTGAGTGGTATTTCTGCAGCTCAAAAAGATCTCAATACCACTGCGAATAACATTGCTAACGTTAACACCGTAGGCTTTAAAGAATCTCGTGCCGAGTTTGCTGACGTATATGCTAATTCAATTTTCTCAAACAGCAAAACTGCTGTTGGTGGCGGTGCGACAACGACACAGGTTGCACAGCAATTTCAGCAAGGCAGTTTACAGTTTACTAGTAACTCTTTAGATATGGCGATAAGTGGCGGTGGTTTCTTTGTGACATCATCAGGTGTGGGAGTTCAAGATCACGCATTCACTCGTGCTGGCGCATTTAAAGTTAACTCAGAAAGTTATATGACTGATTCAGCTGGTAACTATTTACAAGGGTTCCCAGTCGATGCTGACGGTAACTCTACCTCGGTTAGTTTAACGACGACTCAACCAATTAAGATCCCTGATACGGCAGGTAGCCCAGTAAAAACTGAGAATATTGGCCTACAGATGAACCTTGATGTGGGTGAAACGCCATTAGATCCTGCTAACTTTGATCCCAACGATCCTGACACGTTTAATAAATCGACTTCAGTGACGATTTATGACTCACTTGGTGAATCGCACATTATGACCACCTATTTTGTTAAGCCGACAGAAGGGGCTTATACCGGTGAAAGTAACTGGGTTGCATTCTATGCTGTAGATGGCAAACAAGTTGACCTTGACCAAGCAAATGGTGGTTCATACGGCGCTGATACGACTGGTGACGGTGTTGCTGATACGACAAGGTTTGCTGAAAATGCATCAGGCTGGAAAGGCTCGGTATTAAAGTTCAATGATGCGGGCGCATATACAGGCTCAGATCCTACGGTGGTTGAAACTGTTGAGCTGGGTGTTAATGGTGCTAACGTATTAGGCCCTGGTGCTGATGGCAGTCAAAAAATCACAGTTGGATTTAATAACCCAACTCAATATGCATCTCCATTTGAAGTGACTGAGTTAACTCAAGATGGTACCACCGTCGGTCGTTTGACTAACGTAGGTATTGGCGAAGATGGCTTAGTGACAGCAAGTTACAGTAACGGTTCGACTGAACCATTAGCTCGAGTTGCTTTGGTTCGTTTTGCTAACGAGCAAGGTTTAACCCAAGTGGGTAATACTTCTTGGAAAGCCAGCTTAGATTCTGGTCCAGCGCTAGCAGGTGAAGCAAATAGTGGTACCTTTGGTAGTATTCGTTCATCGGCGCTTGAACAATCTAACGTTGATTTGACCACTGAGTTAGTGGATTTGATTTCTGCACAACGTAACTTCCAAGCGAACTCTCGTACACTTGAAGTGAATAACACGTTAAATCAGTCGATTCTTCAAATTCGATAAGTTTGACTTGTTTTGACAAAGAGTTGCCGCAACGGCAACTCTTTGCCTTTTCATTTTTTGCCTCTTATTGTTTTTCTTTTCACTTCCTGCTTTTCAAATACATTTCATTTAGTTAGCCATTCTCTATTCACAATTTATATATTGGCACACTCATTGCTAGTTCTAGTTATATCTTTAGTTATGTAAAAAGTTTGACGGAGCGGCAGATGGACAAATTACTGTATGTTGCCATGAGTGGGGCAAAGCAAAATATGAATGCTTTGGCTGTTCGTGCCAATAATTTAGCCAATGCGAATACCGATGGTTTTAAAGCTGATTTGGCTCAAGCTCGCTCTATGCAAGCATTTGGGGAAGGCTTACCGACACGTGTCTTTTCTATGACTGAAAGCCCTGGGCAAAATTTTAGTTCAGGCCCAATTAAAACTACGGGTCGTGATTTAGACATTGCGATTAAAGATAAAGGTTGGATTGCAGTGCAAGGTGCTGATGGCGGCGAAGCGTATACCCGCTCCGGTAGTCTAAGTTTTGACAGTACAGGCTTATTAACTAATGGTCGAGGCAACCCTGTTATGGGAGAGGCTGGACCGATAGTTTTGCCGCTACCAATCGACAAAGTTCAAATCTCGCCTGATGGCATTATTTCTGTAAGACCTCAGGGTGCAACTGCGGATGTGGTTGAAGAAGTGGCTCGAATTAAATTAGTTAATCCATCAAATGAAGAAATGATGCGTGGTGAAGATGGGTTATTTAGGCTGACTTCGGGCTTAAATGCGCCGAACGATCCTAATGTGAATATCGAAACAGGGGCTGTTGAAGGCAGTAATGTTAACGCTGTTTCAGAAATGGTGGCGTTAATTGATATCCAGCGTCAATACGAAATGCAAGTGAAGATGATGAAAAATGCCGAAGAGCTAGACCGTGCTTCATCATCCTTAATGAGAGTTAGTTAGGAGTAATAATTATGCATCCCGCTTTATGGATCAGTAAAACAGGCTTAGATGCCCAACAAACCGATATTGCAGTTATTTCTAATAACGTGGCGAATGCGAGCACCGTAGGCTACAAAAAAAGCCGTGCAGTATTCGAAGACTTGCTATATCAAACAGTCAATCAAGCTGGTGGTATAAGTGCTGATAATACTAAGCTGCCGAATGGTTTGAACATTGGTGCCGGTACTAAGGTCGTGGCAACTCAAAAAATGTTCACCCAAGGTAACATGTTAACCACTGATAACTCGTTAGATTTAATGATTGAAGGCCCTGGATTTTTTGAAGTCGAGATGCCTGATGGCACCGCTGCTTATACCCGAAATGGTCAATTTAGCTTAGATGAAAATGGCCAGATTGTGACTCCAGGTTCTGGTTATGTCGTGCAACCGTCAATCACCATACCTGATGATGCAACTTCAATTACAGTCTCTGCCGAAGGTGAAGTATCAGTAAAATTATCTGGCGCGACAGAAAGCACAGTTGTTGGACAGTTAGCCATGAGCGATTTCATTAATCCATCAGGGTTAGATCCATTAGGGCAAAACTTGTATACCGAAACTGGCGCAAGTGGAACGCCTATTCAGGGAACAGCTTCTTTAGATGGCTTAGGCGCTATTCGCCAAGGGGCATTAGAAACATCAAACGTTAATGTGACTGAAGAGCTAGTAAACCTGATTCAAAGTCAGCGTATTTACGAAATGAACTCTAAAGTGATATCAGCTGTTGATCAGATGATGTCTTACGTGACTCAGAACCTATAACTGTTATTGAAAGGAACTGGATTATGAATAAATACCTAGCGTTAGCATCCGTTATTTTCATTGCCGGTTGTAGTTCAACGCAACAAAAACCTATACCTGATGATCCATTTTATGCGCCAGTGTATCCAGAAGCACCACCAACTAAAATGGTGTCGACGGGGTCGATTTACATGGACCATCAATCGTCTAGCTTATATTCAGATATACGAGCACATAAAGTCGGTGACATTATCACAGTGCTGTTAAATGAATCGACTCAAGCTAAAAAAAGCGCCAATAACGAAATCAAAAAAGACTCTAATCTGAGTGTTGACCCTATCTATGCTGGTGGTGGCAATGTGACCATTAAAGGTGTACCACTTGATTTACGTTATTCTGATGCGATGGACACCAAGCGTGAAGCTGATGCTGACCAATCTAACAGCCTTGATGGCAGTATCTCAGCTAACGTGATGCAAGTGCTCAGTAATGGCAACTTGGTTATCCGTGGTGAAAAATGGATTTCGATTAACAATGGCGATGAATTTATTCGTGTTACAGGCATGGTAAGAAGTCAAGATATCACTCCTGAGAATACAGTTCAGTCAACTCGAGTAGCCAATGCCCGCATTCAATATAGCGGAACGGGTACATTTGCAGATGTTCAAAAAGTAGGGTGGTTAAGCTCATTCTTTATGAGCGAATGGTGGCCTTTCTAAGGAGTATGCCATGAAAATTTCATCTTTATTTATCTCCATTACCCTTATCTCTGTTGCATTAACGGTATTTTCTGCGCCAGTTCAAGCACAGCGAATTAAAGATATTGCCAACGTTCAAGGTGTACGTAGTAACCAACTGATTGGTTATGGCCTTGTGGTTGGTTTGCCAGGCACTGGTGAAAAAACCAAATACACTGAACAAACATTCAGAACCATGCTGAAAAACTTTGGCATTAATTTACCTGATAATGTGAACCCTAAAACCAAGAATGCGGCCGTGGTAGCGGTGCATGCAGAGATGCCAGCATTTATTAAGCCCGGTCAAAATATTGACATTACCGTATCGAGTTTAGGTGAAGCAAAAAGCTTACGTGGTGGTACTTTACTGCAAACCTTTTTAAAAGGGGTTGATGGCAATGTTTACGCTATTGCGCAAGGTAGTCTAGTGGTCAGTGGTTTCAGTGCAGAAGGTTTAGATGGTTCGCAAGTGATTCAAAATACGCCAACAGTTGGGCGTATTCCTGGTGGCGCGATTGTTGAACGCAGTGTGATGAGTCCATTTGCGACTGGGGATCACCTAACTTTTAACCTACGTCGTTCAGATTTTTCTACCGCTAAAAGTATGGCAGATGCAATTAACGACTTTTTAGGTCCAGGTATGGCAAGAGCGTTAGATGCAACCTCTATTCAAGTCAGTGCGCCTCGTGATGCATCACAGCGAGTTTCTTTTTTAGCGACATTAGAAAATGTTGAAGTCGAGATAGCTGATGAATCTGCGAAAGTGATTGTTAACTCTCGCACTGGCACCATTGTCGTTGGCCAAAATGTGCGTTTAATGCCTGCAGCTGTGACGCATGGCGGATTAACGGTCACCATTGCAGAAGCAACGCAAGTTTCGCAGCCAAATGCATTTGCAAATGGTCAAACGGTTGTCACTACAGATAGCACCATTGATGTTGCTGAAGAAGACAGTCGAATGTTTTTGTTTGACCCAGGTACGACATTAGATGAGCTAGTACGTGCAGTAAACCTGGTTGGCGCAGCGCCTTCTGATGTGCTTGCAATATTAGAAGCGTTAAAGATGGCAGGCGCTTTGCATGGTGAACTTATCATCATCTAAATATTGTCGGTACGACTATGGAAAAGCTGTCAAATTCATCGCACTTTCTGGATCTAGGAGGACTAGATTCATTACGTTCTCAGGCTCAGAAAGACGAGAAAGCGGCACTTAAAGAAGTCGCTAAACAGTTTGAAGGTATCTTTATTCAAATGCTGATGAAAAGCATGCGTGATGCTAACGCAGCTTTTAAATCAGACAGTCCAATGAACAGTCAAACCACTGAGTTTTTTGAGAACATGCGTGATCAACAGATGTCAGTGGACTTGTCTGATAAAGGTATGCTGGGCATTGCTGATTTAATGGTTCAGCAATTATCACCTCAAGATACACCATTTAAGCCTGCCTCTGTCCTTCGTGGCGATATTGATGCAAACATTCAACATGGTTTATTTGATAACAAATCAGCAGACATTGCGGTCAGTCCAATAACGTCGTTTGCACAAAAAATACCCAATGAACCAGTAGTAAATGTTAATCAGCTTGCCAGTCATCACTCGGTGATCGATGAGCAAGCAATGGCGAAAATTCTAGCAGGCGAAAATGACACTTCAGTTGCCGCTAATGGCAATCAATTGCCGCAATCAGTCAATAAAGCGCCGTCCGAATTTAGCAACCCTGCGCATTTTGTTAATACGCTTTATCCTCATGCTGAAAAAGCAGCTAAAGCTCTGGGAACAACACCTGAAGTGTTGCTTGCTCAGTCAGCACTTGAAACAGGCTGGGGTCAGAAAATGATCAGACGTCAAGACGGCACGGCTAGTAATAACCTGTTTAACATTAAAGCCGACACTCGCTGGCAGGGTGATAAGACATCGGTGAACACCTTGGAGTATGAGCAAGGCAAGGCTGTTAAACAAAGAGCTGACTTTAGAATGTACGACAGTATTGAACAAAGCTTTAATGATTTTGTGTCTTTTATCGCCAATGGTGAACGTTACCAAGAGGCCAAAAAAGTGGCTGCAGAACCTGCAAAATTTATTAACGAGTTACAAAAAGCTGGCTACGCCACTGATCCTCAATACGCAAAGAAAGTGCTAAAAGTGATGGAAACAGTGACTAATGGACTTAAGTCTGCATTACCAGGAGAGACTAACTAATGGCTGTTGATTTATTAAATATCGCCCGCACCGGCGTACTGGCGGCTCAATCTCAAATGGGCGTTACCAGTAATAACATTGCTAACGCCAATACGATTGGCTATCACCGTCAAGTTGCCGAGCAGTCGTCGTTAGAATCCCAAAAGATTGGTAACAGCTTTTATGGTACGGGTACTTACGTTACTGATGTTAAGCGGATTTACAATGACTTTGCTGCCAGAGAGTTGCGTATAGGCCAAACCTCAATGAGCGCCGCAGAGACTCGTTACACCAAAATGAATGAGATGGATCAGCTCTATTCACAAATTGGTTCAATGGTGCCAGATCGATTAAACGACTTTTTCTCAAGCATTAATAGTGTGGCCGATTTACCAACCGATATCGGTATGCGTGACAGTATGCTTGGCGCAGCGCAACAAGCTGCAAGTAGCCTAAATCAAATGCAGTCTCATCTCGACTCACAGATGAAACAGACTAATAGTCAAATCGGTGCGATGGCTGATCGCATCAATGAAATCAGCAATGAGCTGGCTAGCATTAATCTAGAGCTAATGAAAAGCGAAAGTCCAGACAGCCAGTTACTAGATAAACAAGATGCACTTATTTTGGAGTTAAGTGAGTATTCCGAAGTCAACGTTATTCCGCTTGAGAATGGTGCTAAAAGTGTCATGTTAGGCGGCTCTGTGATGCTGGTGTCTGGTGAAGTTTCAATGCAAATCGGTACCACGACTGGAGACCCTTATCCCAATGAATCTCGTTTGACCACGACCACTGGTAATCAAAGTTTAGTTATTGATGGATCAAAACTAGGCGGTCAACTTGGGGAGCTATTTAAATTTCGCGATGAAACCTTAGTGCCTGTTGGCCAAGAAT
>BCQL01000218.1_pt1 | contig 9992 bp, 7 predicted proteins | sample 1008151 | NCBI WGS metagenome assembly BCQL01 (sample SAMD00035459, study PRJDB4067) | museum specimen metagenome | biome: marine biome; feature: sea shore; material: organic material | host: Otohimella japonica | place: Japan:Kanagawa | collected 1927
GGTTAAATTTTGTTCGGATGGGGGCGCCTAGCTCGAACCCTTTGGGCAGCGTTTGTTGGTCATTTCTACTGCGTTATCGACTTTTTATGTAGGCTACTACACATCAAAACCTCTGCCTTGTATAAATACCCAACAATTCGCTGCAAAAATCAGCTCGAAAGGTCAACAGGCCCTAACTACTTCCACCCACTGTTACTACCACTTTGATGAGAGCCTATTCATACCTACCTCACCTAATGGTTGAAAAATACCTTCCTGAGCATTCAGAGTTTGAAAAATCGTGGGAAGTAAACAATAGTTAACTTGATGCATATCGATTAAATAAGAGATGGTCGTGTAATAAAACTATCAAAAGCACGATACGTATTAATGACAACGTCGGGTGAAGTGTTCAATGGGTCGTGAACAAATTAGTATCCAAGTGCTTGATGAAATTCTGAAGTTGAATGGCAATGCCTTACTCAACAGAGTAACGCTAGATCTTCATCAGCAATTTCAAAGTCACTGTACATGTGTGGTGGAGATCGCGCACCTCCAACACTGCGCGGTTACTCTCTCTCATTCGAGCAGCGGAACCATTAAAGACAACATGAGCTATGGACTCGCCGGGACGCCTTGTGAAAAAGTCGCACAAGACATTGGTGAGGTCATCTTCTATCAAGAAGAGGTCTATCGCCTCTATCCCGAAGATCAGATGTTTCAAGATGCAGGGATCCAAGCCTACATAGGGTTGCCGTTAAAGACGCATGCCGGCGAAGTACTGGGAATTTTGCTTTCGACTTTTCCTCGCGCGGTTGGAGAAAAAGAAGCGAAAGATATCATTGAGAATCACCGTTTTTTTTCCAACGTGATTATTCACAGTCTACGTGAAAAATGGATAAGCGAACGGTCAGACAAGCTACTAAACCAACTGAGTTATGAAGTTTCGCACGATAACCTAACGGGGTTACTTAATCGAAGTTGCCTAGCCGATACCCTTGAAACCTTAACTCAACTCGCTAGCCGCCCTTTTAGCCTTGCCTATTTAGACATTGATAATTTCAAGTCCATCAACGACATTAACGGCAATTACATTGGTGACCAGATCATCAAATTCACGGCCAATGCCATACAACAGAGTCTCACCTCACCAAACAATGCTTTCCGTGTTGCTGGAGATGAGTTTGCTTTCATTACTTACGATGAAGATCCTGTTGCGGTGTGCCAAGAAATTTTGGACAAGATAGAAGCTGGCTATATCGATAAATCAAACCGAATTTCTTTCACTGTCAGCATTGGTATTGCTCGCGCACCCGTTCATATGCTCAATAGCGACGATTTAATTCTGAATGCGAGCCTCGCCCTGAAAGATTGTAAAAAGCACCGAGATACTCGCATACAACACTACGATACTCACTTGAGTGCTTTGTACCACCGCCAAACACAATTAATAGAAGCATTACGAGGCCAATTGCGCTTAAGTATCGATGAAAACGAAGAACTCTATGTCGTCGTTCAGCCTATTGTCGATATCACCAATGACCGTTGGGATTATTTTGAAATATTGGCACGTTGGAACAGCAGCACTTATGGCAGTGTCTCTCCTGTCGAGTTTATCGAAGCTGCTGAACAATCGGGTTTGATCATTGAATTGGGAGAGCGCATTGTTGAATTAGCCTGCCGAGCGAAACAAAATCTGGAAAGAGAATTAGGATACACAGTGAAGCTGTCGGTCAATTGTTCTGCACATGAACTGGTCGATTCCAACCGCTATATAAACTACCTAACAAGAATTTTGGAGAAATATGATCATCAAGCTTCAGACTTTGTTATAGAGCTCACAGAGACAGTGCTGTTATCGCAAAGTGGCAGAGAACAGATGGTATTGAACTCACTCCGCTACCTGGGGTTCAAGGTTGCATTGGATGACTTCGGTACTGGCTATTCGAGTTTGAACTACATCCACAACTACCCGATTGATAGCATCAAGATCGACGCAACATTTGTGCGCAACATGCTAACCAATACGACATCCGAGCAAGTGGTTTTGCTGATTGCCCAGTTAGCGCAATTGCTTGAAGTCGACTTAATTGCAGAGGGAGTGGAAGACGACCGAGCATTGCAAAAACTAATTGAGATGGGGTGTCATCACATTCAAGGGTATTTTTATTCAAGGCCGCATAGTGTCGAAGAACTCGTTTCAATCATCAATGAAAAGCAAGCCAAGAGCGCATAAAAAAGACCAAACAATGTTTGGTCTTTTTTATTCAATTAAAGAACAGCTTTCTCTTTGTCTTTAAGCAGCTTATCCATTTCATTACGGTTTGCTACAAAAGAGGCCATTTCTTTCTTAGGTACTGAACTTGCCATCGGGATCTTCGCGCGCATCGCGTTCACCGGACGACCGTATTCAATCAACTCATAGTGGAGGTGTGGGCCAGTCACACGACCCGTTTTACCGGATAGACCAATACGTTGGCCACGAGAAACTTTCTGACCTTTCTTGACTAAGATCTTACTCAAGTGAAGGTAGCGAGTTTTGTATTTGCTGCCGTGCTCGATCACCACATAATTGCCCGCATATGGGTGTTTACGTGTCATGATCACCGTACCATCACCCGTCGCTTCTACAGGAGTACCAATCGGCACAGCCCAGTCAGTACCATTGTGAGGAGCTACACGCCCCGTTACTGGGTGTAGCCGGTTCGGGTTAAAGCCCGAGCTAATACGCCAATTTCGGCTAACAGGGTAGCGTTGGAAGGCACGCTGTAGGCTTTCACCTTTTGCGTTATAGAATTGACCATCAGTATGAAGGTAAGCCGTCACTTCACGGCCACGATTGTAGATCTTAATCGCTTCAATTTCGTTTTTACCCGTCGATACACCATCAATCGTCTGAGAACGACGCACGACTTCAAAACGATCGCCTGCACGCAAGTCTTTGCCGAAGTTCACTTGCTCTTTAAGTAAGTTCACAACTTGGCTAATTTCAGCCGAACTTAAGCCCAAACGATGTGCAGAAGAAGAGAAGCTGCCACGAATCACACCGACGAGAGGCTCTTGGTGCCATACACCTGGGATAGAGATATCTGAGAAATCGTAGCTGCCGTCATCATTACGGTGGTAAACCACTTTGTCTGCGATGGAGAATTGCAGCTCCATCTTATCTAATTCACCTGTCGATTCATCAAGCCAAAAACGCAGCGTATTGCCTGGTTTCAGCGTATCAAGGGCAAGGAAGTTTAAATCCGTTTCCATCACTTTCATCAGCGAACTGTAGCCAAGACCCAATTGGCTGAAAATGGTGCTCAGGTTGTCACCTGCTTGGATTTGATATTCAAAATTGGGTGGCGTGACAACGACGGCTGTCTTCGCATCAAGAATTTTTTCAACAACCTGCGACTCTGGCAGGTTTAAGGCGATGGTTTTGGTAAGGGAAGACTCTTTGAGAGAGTTGGAAACACCAATCGCAACTAATACTGGCAAGGAGTACAACAGTAGCGCTTTACGACTTGTCAGATTCGGCAACCGTCTTGTTGTAATTTCATTTGTAGACACGGGAATTACTATCTCCTTTATAACAAGGCTCATAGCTTATGCATTCCCGCATAAGAAATCACTAGGTAATTACGAGATCTAGCGCAGAAAACACTTATTTTTTACAGAAGACAAAAAAATTCAGTACTGTTGCATATGTAGGTCATTACCTACACGCTTGAGCGTCTTCGATATCAATTGTTCTGGTTGTTCTGCCATCGCTTGATCCTCACCATGTTCTAAGTAAGATAGCGATATCTGTTTGTCATCTATCCATTCAAGCTGCGACATTTGAATTCGATCGCCAACAAACACGCTATTAAGTAACACCACACGACTTGGCACGGGATCAAACTTAAACAAACCAAGGTAGTAAAATGCGCCTGAACCTTGTGTCGTCACTATCACTGGAGCGGCAATCCAAGTGGTATCCTCAATGTCTCGCTTGGCAATAAATTCAGTTGGTACCAGTACAGATCCTTTTGTTCCGCCCGCATCGTACTCCCCTTTTAAGTAGCCATGCTCTTTATCCCACTCTTGTAAGAAAGTCACCGCCCCCTGTTCTGGGACTTGGACGGTCCATGGGTTTCGTGACTGAATGCCCAATACTTCTTCGACAATGGGATTGGATTGGGCCTGCGCTTGAGGAAACTTCGCCATGATTTCGTCATCAGAAAGACTAAAACGATAAATACCAGCGATAATCACTGCTGCAAGCAAAACGATCGGGATAAGTAGAATGAGGGGAATAGGTAGGATTCTTTTACGAGCCATGAAGACTTCCTTGTGTTCTTGTTCTCTAATTATGCACGGAGTATATACCAAATCAGATGTCATCACCGCATCCACCACTGAGGTGTCGAACCTCAAGTGTTTCAAAATTAAACTAAACTGTACTCAAGTGACGTCAAACCAAGATCTTATCATTGAGCCAGTATCGTGAAGTGAGATGGTTGAATGATGAGCAACCGATTGGGAAGAACGATGACAAAAATCACCCACACCTGTGAATGCGCCTGTGGTTTAGTTCAACTGCGCTGCACCGCAGAACCTATTCGCACTTCTGTCTACCATTGCTTCGAGTGCCAAAAACGCACGGGAAGTGTGTTCGGCGTTCAAGCTCGATTCAACAAAGACCAAGTCATCCTTGATGGTAACGTCACCAGTTACATTCGAATTGCTGATTCAGGCAATCAAGTTCAATACGAGTTCTGCCCTGCGTGCGGCACGACCATGCGTTTACAATTGTTGGACGCACCCGATTACGCCGTGATTCCTATGGGATTGTTTAATGACAAAGAATTCCCTGAACCGACCGTTTCTATTTATGAGCAAAGAAAACACGGTTGGGTCAGTTTTGAATGCCCCATGGAACACATAATCTAAGCTGTTATTCTCTACTCGCTCTTTATTTATTTGAATCGGCTCAATAATAGTTGAGACTTTATTGAGAATGATCAACCAAGTAGTAGCGGAAGTACTTTCGTTCCGTGCCATGAGCGCTATAATCTGCTCCTAACATTTGGTGAGGTTTTATTGTGATTTCCAGACTTCCTCGTTGGGTGGAATATGGCGCATTTTTACTTGCTCTTTTAGCAGGTTGTGTCAATGCCGTGGGTCTCCTTGGCTTTCAACATCAAGCGATAACGCATCTTTCCGGAACCGTAACTCAGCTAGGGAACAGCTTATTAACCGATGCAGACAGCACTATCCATCTGCTCTTCATCGTATTCAGCTTTTTGATTGGTTCTGCGTTTAGTGGATTCTTTATCGAAAGCAGCGCACTTAAGCTAGGCCGTCGCTACGGCGTGGCACTCTGTATTGAAGGTAGCTTGTTGCTTCTCAGCTTGGGCTTTCTGGTTCAAGGTAATGTCTATGGCCAGTACCTTGCTTCTGCTGCATGTGGATTGCAGAACGCTATGATCACCACTTTTAGTGGCGCGGTTGTGCGTACCACTCATATGACCGGCATTATTACCGATCTTGGTATCATGATTGGGGAAAGCTTACGTGGTCGCCAATTTGACCGTCGTAAAGCCAAGCTGTTTATCTTTATATTCTTTGGCTTTTTATTGGGTGGTACTGCCGGAGCCACGTTGTTTAATGCGTTTGAACTCTATGCATTAGCATTCCCTGCGATTTTGGCCTTCATCATCGCATTTGCATATTGGGGTTATCTTTTCCTCATTAGTCGCAATCAAACCACCTAACGCAATTATGACGGTTTAAGCATTTGTCTTGAACCGTCCTCTTTATACACCCTCTTCATCTTTGCTTTATCTAAAGAACTTCACTTTCAAGTAGCACTCAGAGTTTTATCCTATAAACCCCTACATAAAGTAATACTACTAACAGAAAACGTTGCATATGCCTTGAGATCCGAATCACATTTACTACGCTTTTTATTGTTCTAGTCACACTGTACCACTTAACAGTCTGCGCCGAGCAGCTCACGTGCTACAATTTTCCAACATGATCAACAAATTCATATACAAGATTCTATGTTTGGCACTTTTTACCGAAAAAACGGCTGAATAACTAGATGTATTTAATGAATAGTATTGCAATGGATGCAGTTTGCGGGTAATCTCCGCACACTGTGATTAAATACGGATGTTTAGTGAATATTTATGTCATGGGATATGGCAAGTATTGACTAGTAGTAACACGAGACAAATATGCATAACAACACCAATGCTGCTGAAGCGCCTAAGGGCAATTTCTGGATGTTCTTCATCCCATCCCTGATTGGTCTTCTACTCTTCATGGCACCTATCTCTTACGATGGTGGTCTAACAATTCCTGTTGCGGTAATGGCAAAAGTCATTCCTGCTGTTCTTGGCGATACATTAATCGCTATCGTTACCGCTATTATTGCTTTCATGGCTGTCGCTTCTGTCCTTTGCAAAATTTTCAAGCCAGCGGCAGTTTTGCGTAACGGTTTCTTAAATGGTTTGTTCAACCCATCACCTCTATGGTTGCTTGTTCGCCTAATTGGTGGTGCTGCGGTTTTGATGACATTCTTCCAAGTAGGTCCTAAAGCGATCTGGGAAGAAAACACCGGTGGTCTTGTTCTGACTGGTCTATTGCCGACGCTATTTGCTGTATTCATTTTTGCAGGTCTACTATTGCCGCTACTTTTGAACTTCGGTCTGCTTGAACTATTCGGTGCACTACTGAGTAAAGTAATGCGTCCTGTGTTTAACCTTCCAGGTCGTAGCGCAATTGACTGTATGGCGTCTTGGTTAGGTGACGGCAGTGTTGGTATCCTTTTAACCAGCAAGCAATACGAAAATAACTTCTACACCCAACGTGAAGCGGCGGTAGTCGGTACCACCTTCTCTGCGGTATCCATCACGTTCAGTTTGGTTGTACTTGCTCAAGTTCAACTAGAGCATCTATTCCTTCCTTTCTACGGTGCAATCTGTTTGGCCGGTGTTATCGCAGCGATCATTATTCCTCGCTTACCACCACTAAGCCTCAAGAAAGACCGTTACATGGATGGCAGTAAGCCCAAGAAAGACGCGGATGCAGTACCTGCCGGTCACACAACGTTCTCTTGGGGTATGGACTTAGCACTGAAACGTGCAGGCCAAGTGAAATCAGTACAGTCAGTGTTTAAAGAAGGCGTACACAACGCGATCGACATGGTATTTGGCGTACTACCTGTTGTAATGGGCCTTGGTACCGTGGCGTTGGTGATTGCAGAGTACACATCAGTATTCGAAATCCTAGGTCAGCCATTTATCCCTTACCTAGAGCTACTACAAGTTCCAGAAGCCGCTGCAGCCTCTCAAACTATCGTAGTTGGTTTTGCTGACATGTTTATACCAGCAATCCTTGCGGCTTCTATCGACAACGAAATGACGCGCTTTGTGATTGCGGCAATGTCGGTAACTCAGCTTATCTACATGTCAGAAGTCGGTGCACTACTACTAGGCAGTAAGATCCCAGTAAACATTGTAGAGCTGTTTATCATCTTCATTCTACGAACTCTGATTACACTCCCAGTCATTGCTGGTGTTGCTCATTTGATTTTCTAAAATCGCAATTTTTAATAAAGGCTCCGCATCGTCGGAGCCTTTTTTGTATTAGTAACTTCATTTTGTTATTTCCGTTCCAATTTATTACCACCTTTCTGATAACCGCCTCTTTAGAAACATCTCATTTTCAATAAAAAACTTATAAATATTACTTTAAATTCATCGATTTAAATTAGCTAAATACGTCTAGTCAGACTTGTTTCTGCAAGGCTCAATGATACTATTTGTATGTTTTTAACAGTTTGATGACGAAGTCTTGCAAAGAAGATCAATCTCACAACTTTTGAACACAATCAGGTAATTGTTAAGAAATTAAACAAATCACCTTTAGGTTTTTGACATATCAGTCGATAAGGAAAATAACAAACACAATTGTGTGTTCACATCTGCGTAATTCATCCAAGTAAAAGAGGTGAAAGCAGAGTAAACCAGCCGGGAGACTCGAGAGGGAAAACTATGAAGTTCAGACATAAGGTTGTTACCGCCTCTTCAATTTTATTGCTTGTTACAGTGGCATTGCTGTCGACACAGCAAGTTATTACTATCCGTTCACATATTCAGGATCACATTGATACCAGTGTTAATGAGATCTTATCTGGTGTGGGGAACACCGTAGAATCTGAAATGAACGCCAAGAAAGAACTCGCTCAATCCATAACCGAGATTCTAGAAATAAATCCTACCATCCATAACTACGTGCAAGAAGTGCTTGAAAAGCCAATGCCAAAGTCCAGTTTCCTGGCGATTGGTTACGCGTACGATAACAACGGCTTCTTGATCGAAAATGATGATGGTTGGGAAGCTAGCGCCGATTACGACCCTCGTGTCCGTCCTTGGTTTGTATCGGCAAAAGCACAAGGTAAATTGATCGTCACTGATCCATATGTTGACGTATCCTCGAAGAAAGTGATCATTTCTATCGGTACGCCAGTTCATGAAGCTGGCCAATTCCTTGCGGCCATGTTCTACGACATGGAGTTAACAACTCTTTCCGACTTAGTGAACCAAGTTAATCTGTTTGACGCTGGTTACTTGTTCTTAGTCACCGCTGATGGCACAACCATCGCTCACCCAGAAGCGAAATACAATGGTGAGAAGCTATCAAGCTATCTGCCTCAAGTTGACATCACATCTGGAGCTCAACACATTGAGATGGACGGCGACAAGTACATGGTCAGCCTGACTCATATCCCTAGTGAGAACTGGTATGTGGGTGCCGTAGTCGATGAGAGCATTGCTTATGCTGCGGTTGCTACATTACGTAATAGTGCCATCATCTATTCTCTGATTGCTGTGATTGCTTCTATTATTGCGCTAACCATTCTTATACGTACATTGATGCGCCCACTTGATGAGCTAAACAGCGCAATCCAAGCTGTCGCTTCAGGCAAAGGTGATTTGACTCAGCGTCTGGATACCAACACAGACCAAGAGTTCTCTGAGTTAGCGAAGGGCTTCAATACCTTTATGGAGAACTTGCAGCATCAAATCGTTGAGTCGAAGAGTATTTCTGATCAGATCCTAAGTGGTACGCAAATTACCGCAGAAGGCGCTCGTGACTCTGCTTCTGCGATTCAGACTCAGCTTCAAGAACTTGAACAATTAGCAACAGCGATGCACGAGATGTCTGTGACGGCAACAGAAGTGGCGAACAACGCGCAAGGCGCAGCAAGTGCGGCGAAAGAAGCAGACGACGCAACCGTACAAGGTTCTTCTGTCGTGAACGAATCAACCGAAACGATCAACCTGCTTTCAGACAGCATCGATCAAGCGGTTGAAGAAGTACAAGGACTTGAATCAGCAACAGCAAATATTGAAACCATCTTGAAGGTGATCAACGATATTGCTGACCAAACTAACCTACTTGCACTTAACGCTGCAATAGAAGCCGCACGTGCCGGCGAATCTGGCCGAGGCTTCGCCGTAGTAGCAGATGAAGTCCGCACATTGGCGCAGCGAACTCAAGAATCAACCACAGAAATCCGCAGCATGATTGAACAACTTCAATCTGGTGCATCATCAGTGGCAAGTGCTATGCAACAAAGCAAGAGCAGCGCAGTAGAAGCGGTGGAGAAAGCCGAATTCGCCAATGGTGCACTGCAACGTATTCGTGATGCAATTCAACGTATCTCTGATATGAACCTGCAAATTGCGTCAGCGGCAGAAGAACAGAGCCTAGTTGCAGAAGAGATCAACAACAACACAGTCAACATTAAAGATCTTTCGACCCAAGTTGCTGACTCCGCAAATCGCACCAACGATGCGATGCAAGCACAGCATGAAGATGTTCGTAAACAAGACGAGATCCTTAACCGCTTTACGGTATAACCTCTCTTTATACTCACTTAAAACAAAACAGCGAGCCTATGTGCTCGCTGTTTTTTATCGGTTACAAAACCACATGAACATAACGATCTTTAGAACGCTTGTAAT
>BCQL01000219.1_pt1 | contig 9981 bp, 9 predicted proteins | sample 1008151 | NCBI WGS metagenome assembly BCQL01 (sample SAMD00035459, study PRJDB4067) | museum specimen metagenome | biome: marine biome; feature: sea shore; material: organic material | host: Otohimella japonica | place: Japan:Kanagawa | collected 1927
CCAAGGGCGAGCGTAGCATCATTGCCGATCTGCAGCCGCCCATAGGCATAATTGGCGAACCCTTCGCGAGGGCCGGTCCAGCCCAATGTTTGTCCGATGGCGATGGCACGCGCGGCGGATTGCCTGCGCCGATTTGTCGATAGGTTCCCGCCCAGGGCCAGCCCCATTGCGTCAATCCACTCGCGTGAGGTGCTTGAAGGGATCTGTCCACCTTGCTTTTGGCCACGTGGGTTCAACCGCGCGAGAAGTCGCGGCAGGCGATCTGTGACCTGTGCTTCGGTCATCCCGCTTTGCAATTCAGGCGCATAGTAGGCGCGCAGGATCAACATGTCGAAGCCGGTCAGAACTGCATGGATGTTGTCATCGTTGAAAACGGAATCAGGCAGGCGATAAAGGTCGTTGAGCGGCCCCAACGCCTGTGCCAGTTCTTCATGCAGGCAATCGCGGATTTCCTGTGGTGTGACATCCGACGGCAGGAAAATCGCCGCCTTTTCGCGCGTTTCCAGCGTGGCCCAGTCCAGCGTCGGCGTGTTACGTGCGGCACGCAATTCCTGCCAGCCTTGGACACGTGGGACAACAAAGCAGGCGGCATTGGGGGCAATGCGCTGCAAAGCGCGACCTGGCACCGCATGGATGATGATGTTGGCCTCATCGATCTCGCTGAAACTGATGTCGATGCGCGCCTCTGACCGCAATCGGGTCATCAGGGCTGCGAGGTCGTTCATGTTCGTCTGGCTGAGGTTGCCGACAACACGCACCGTAATCGGCCCTTCAAAGCGGGTCAGAACCGGCAGTTCGCGCCCGCTTTCCATACGGAAGGCCAGATCGACAAAGTCCATCGCGATTTCAGAGTTGGGCCGTGTCGAACGATCCGGGCTGGCGGCGGCAAAGCTGCGCACTTCAGGGAATTCAAGGTGGATCGGATCCGGGCCCCGTGGCACCTCAGCACAGGCCGCCGCAAAGGACAGAACAAAGGTGATCAGCCGCTTCATACCGGTCTCTGATATTTGATAAAATTGGTCAGTTGGCCAACACGATCATAAAGCTGCCGTCCGGTGTGGTTATCATCCTGCGTGGTCCAGTAAACGCTGGGGCAGCCGACCGTGTCGGCTGCGATATAGACCGCCTCGATCAGTTTGCGGCCAACACCGGTGCCCCGCACAGCGGGGTCTGCAAAAAGATCCTGCAAATAGCAGACGTTTTCGATGCGCCAGCAATGACGGTGAAACAAGAAATGGGCCAGACCGACCGGCGCGCCGTCCTGTTCGGCGATCAGGCCGTGATAGTCATGGGGGGCGTCGCCCAAAAGCCGCGCAAAGGTGGCTTGATAAACCTTTTCAGGTACTGACGTTTCATAGAACGTCAGATAGCCCGTCCAGAGCCTGCGCCAGTCAGTTTCGTCACTCTTACGCAATGGGCGGATCTTCAGGGTCGTGGTGGAGGTCATCTGGTCGCTGTTCGCCTTTGGTTTGACGGTGACCATAGACGTCTTTTGACGCAGGACCAGTCAATAAGCTGTGGGTGTCCATATCCCGGCTTCAATGCTTGACCAGCAAGATGTCGAGGCACGGTTTTTCGCGATGTCGATATAGTTGCTGACAAGGCCTGCCGGTCCTGCATCAGCACAGCCTTTCAGCAAAAGTAAGGGAATGGGTGGGCGATTGACCTCAAGCTGGGCTAACGCTGCCTGCGTGCCATAAAGGCCAACCGCTCGAATAAATGTACATCCTGTTCATTCTTCAATAGCGCACCATGCAGCATTGGCAGCGCATTGGCGCCATCCCGCTTGAGATCTTCTGGCGTCAGGTCCTCTGCCAAGAGCAGTTTGAGCCAATCCAGTACTTCTGATGTGGATGGCTTTTTCTTCAAACCGGCCGTCTCGCGGACCTCATAGAACTGCGTCAGGGCAGCGGTCAGCAAGGCAGTTTTGATCCCAGGATAATGGACCTCGACAATCTGGCGCATCGTGTCGATGTCGGGAAAGCGGATGTAGTGAAAGAAACAGCGGCGCAGGAAGGCGTCGGGCAGTTCCTTTTCGTTGTTGGATGTAATGATCACCACAGGGCGGTGAACCGCTTTGACCGTCTCACCTGTCTCGTAGACGTGGAATTCCATCCGGTCGAGCTCTTGCAGCAGATCGTTGGGGAATTCGATGTCGGCCTTGTCGATTTCGTCAATAAGCAGCACGACCTTGCCGTCAGCGCCAAAGGCCTGCCAGAGCTTGCCCTGTTTAATGTAGTTGGCCACGTCATGCACCCGCGCATCGCCCAACTGGCTGTCGCGCAAGCGGCTGACGGCATCATATTCGTAAAGGCCCTGCTGCGCTTTGGTGGTGGACTTGATGTGCCATTCGATCATCGGCAGACCAAGGGCTGCGCTGACCTGACGGGCAAGCTCTGTTTTGCCGGTTCCGGGCTCGCCTTTCACCAGCAAGGGGCGCGCCAGCGTGACCGCGGCATTGACGGCCATCGTCAGATCGCCGGTGGCGATATAGGTATCCGTGCCTGTGAATTGCATGATCTTGACCCCTTTGATTTAAGGGGCAACCTAGCAGGTCATCCCGGATCATCAACAGCTTGCGAGACTGACAAAAAGGGGGGGTGACAGCGGCGGGGCAAGGGGGTAAACCCGCGTCAAAATCGGGGTGCAGGTGCATGTTGGTGAGACTTTGGGCGCCGGTGAGCAACAAGGAAATGACGATGAAAGCCGAAGTATTTCTTGCAGATGACTATCGCCCGGCTGATGATGAGCCGTTCATGAACGGCCGTCAGACTGAATACTTCCGACGCAAATTGCTTGCCTGGAAATCTGACCTGCTGGAAGACAGCCGCGACACCGTTGCCGGGATGAAAGACCAGACGCGCAATATCCCCGATGTGGCTGACCGCGCATCCGAAGAAACAGATCGTTCGCTTGAACTGCGCACGCGTGACCGTCAGCGTAAGCTGGTCAACAAGATCGATGCCGCGCTGCGCCGGATCGACGAAGGTGAGTATGGCTATTGCGAAAACACCGGCGAGCCAATCTCGCTCAAGCGCCTTGACGCCCGACCGATTGCAACGATGAGCCTTGAGGCGCAAGAGCGTCACGAGCGCCGCGAGAAGGTGCATCGCGACGACTGAGACGCGGCTTTTTGGAATTTTATGACGCAGGCGGCGCTGGCAAGCAGGCGGCGTAGTGTGATCAACTGCTGCTGACATGAACGAGCGAATACATCACAATGCAGGCCGCGATATCGCCGTGATCGGTGGTGGCATCGGAGGGCTGACGGCGGCTTTGGCCTTTGCGCGTCGCAGTGCGCATGTCACCCTTTACGAACAAGCGCCTGCTTTGACGGAAGTGGGGGCAGGGATACAAATCACGCCAAATGGCGCCCGGGCCTTGCGCAAGCTGGGGATAGAGAAAGCATTGGATGCGACCGGCGTCACTGCGCAGGCGGTTGCGCCTATGGATGCGATAACCGGTCAGCAGATCACGCTGTTTGATCTGTCGCACCAGATGCCAGCCTATCGCTTCTATCACCGTGCAGCGCTCGTTGATATTCTGGCACGTGGCTGTCAGGCTGCAGGGGTGCAGCTGAAGCTGGACACGCGGATTGATGACGTGCAGGCCGATGGCAGTTTTCTTGTTGATGGGGCGCGTGTCTGGCCTGGGTTGACCGTTGGCGCAGATGGGCTGCACTCTGTCGTGCGCGGCTTGATCAACAAACCTGTAGCACCGTTCTTTACTGGCCAGGTCGCCTGGCGCGCGGTGGTTGAGCGTGGCAGGATAGATCCTGTTGCCCGGATCTGGATGGCGCGCGGGCGCCATATGGTGACCTATCCCTTGTCGGGAGGGCGACTGAACATCGTCGCCGTCAAGCAACGCAGCCAATGGGCGGATGAAGGGTGGCATCACAGCGACGACCCCGGAAACCTGCGCATGGCATTTTCCGATTGCGGGTGGGAGGTCAAAAGCATTCTGGGCGATGTTGAGACGGTGAATCTTTGGGGGCTGTTTCGGCATCCGGTTGCGGTGAACTGGTGCATGGACGGTATCGCGATCCTGGGCGATGCGGCGCATCCGACGTTGCCGTTTCTGGCACAGGGGGCCAATCTGGCGATCGAGGATGCCTATGTGCTGGCGCGCAGTTGCGATGAAACGCGCTCATTGGAGGCAGGTTTGCGACGATATCAGCAATTGCGCCGCGCCCGGGCGCTCAAGGCGGTCGCGGCAGCCAACAGGAACGCGCGCAACTATCATCTTGGTGGGGTACAGCGCATCGTGGCGCATGCGGGCTTGCGCGTGATGGGGCGGTTTGCACCGGATGCATTTTTGAACCGGATGGACTGGCTTTATGGTCATGATGTCACGGTATAACTGTTGGGCAGCGATCAAAATTCTAGAATTTTGATCTTGGTTCAGACCGCGCTCTTGCCCCCCTCCAGCACCATCTGACAGTGCCGATAGCCCACTGGTTAAGCCGCGAGATCAACCCAGACGGGGACATGGTCTGATGGCTTTTCGTGTCCGCGCACCTCGTTTTCGATCCAGCAGCCGTTCAGCACATCAGCGCATTGCGGGGTCAACAGGAAATGGTCAATACGAATGCCGTCATTCTTGTCCCAGGCGCCGGCCTGGTAGTCCCAGAAGGAGTAGTGGCCCGCACCTACTTCGCATGCGCGGAACCCTTCGGTGAACCCAAGGTTCAGGATGCGACGAAACGCATCGCGGCTATCCTGACGAAAGAGGGCATCGTCGCGCCATGCATCAGGACGCGCCGCATCTTCACGTTGGGGAATAATATTGTAATCACCGCACATAAGCGCCAGCTCTTCATGGGCCATCAGATATTGCGCGCGTGCGTAAAGCCGCTCCATCCAGCGCAACTTATAGTCGTATTTTGGCCCCGGTGCCGGATTGCCATTGGGCAGGTAAAGCCCACAGATCCGCACCGCCTGTTCACCCACAACCGTCGCTTCGATATAGCGGGCCTCTTTATCATCGACGCCGTCGCGTCCCGCGCCTATCGCGCCGGGCAGGCTACGTGTGACGTCTTCAAGCGGTAATTTCGACAGGATCGCGACGCCGTTAAAGCCCTTCTGCCCATGGGTTTCAACGTTATATCCCTTGTCCTCAAAGACCTCTCTAGGAAACGCTTCATCAACCGACTTGATCTCTTGCAGGATGGCCACATCGGGTTGTGCTGCATCAATCCAGTCGGTCAGTGCGCCGATCCGGGCCTTGACCCCGTTGATATTGAATGTCGCGATTTTCACGTTTGCCCCCACGTATCTCGCCATTGTTTTGAAGAACGAAAGGTGGAAAGGCAAGCTTTGCGCGGTGGTGCACCCCAGTCTACTGACACCATCGGGTGTGATACGCCCTTGGCGCGGGGTTTGTGAAAATGCGTGGGTTCGTTTCACTTGGGGGAAGGCAGGATATCACCATCAAGGGGGATAGACCGGTATAGGGGTGTGCTGATAACCCAATAGGGGCAGGCGGACTGTCCGCTTCTCTGTGCCTTACATCGAAAACGATGTACCGCAGCCGCAGGATGAAGTCGCATTGGGATTGTTGATCACAAAGCGTGCGCCTATCAGTTCTTCACTGAAGTCGATGGTTGCGTCAGCCAGAAACGGGAGTGAGACACTGTCGATAACGACTGTTTCGCCCTGTTCAGAGAGCACCAGATCATCGTCCTTGGGGTCGTCTAGATCGATCTCGTACTGAAACCCGGAACAGCCGCCACCTTCGACGGCAACACGCAAGGCCTTGCCCTGGGCAGAGGCGCCTATTTCGGCAAGCCTTTCGAAGGCGCGAGGTGTGACTTTTGGCGGAACGGTGAACATCGGCAGACCTATCGGTTCGGTTACATCTGCAATATAGGTGTGTCAGGCAAACGCGACAAGACAGGCAAACGAGATGGCAGCGCCCTACGCGACCGACCCTGCAAACCCGCGGGGACGGCTTTATCCTGAGCAGGAGAGCACCTTTCGCTCGCCCTTTCAGCGCGACCGCGACCGGATCATCCATGCGAGCGCCTTTCGGCGGCTCAAACATAAAACCCAAGTCTTTATCGAGCATGAGGGGGATTATTTCCGCACCCGGCTGACCCATTCGATTGAGGTGGCACAGGTGGCGCGCACCGTGGCCGCGGCACTTGATCTGAACGTGGAACTGACCGAGGCTGTCGCGCTGGCCCACGACCTGGGGCACACGCCCTTTGGCCACACCGGAGAAGAGGCGCTGGATGCTTTGATGCAGCCCTATGGTGGATTTGATCATAACGCCCAAGCCCTGCATATCGTCACCAATCTGGAGCGGCATTATGCCGAATGGGATGGGCTGAACCTGACCTGGGAAAGCCTTGAGGGGATTGCCAAACACAATGGCCCGGTTACCGGTGACATCCCCTATGCGTTGGCCGCCTACAACGCACGTCATGATTTGGAATTGCACACCCATGCCAGCGCCGAGGCGCAGGCGGCCGCACTTGCCGATGACATCGCCTACAATAATCACGACCTGCATGACGGGCTGCGGGCAGAGCTTTTCAGCACCGACGAATTGGCTGAGTTGCCTATCCTGGATGACTGTTTTGCCCGGGTTGATGCCAAATATCCCGGCCTCAACTATTATCGCCGCCGTCACGAGGCCTTACGCCGGTTCTTCGGCGTGCTGGTTGAGGATGTGATCGATATCAGCCGCCGCAATCTCTCTGATCTGGCGCCACAAAATGTGGAGGATATCCGCAACGCTGGCTGCATGGTTGTTCAGTTTTCGCCAACACTTTGGACGGATCTGAAGGCCATTCGCCAGTTTTTGTTCAAGCGCATGTACCGCGCACCGCGCGTGATCGAGATGCGGGTGGTTGTGACGAAAATGATCGATGACCTGTTTGCCTTCTTTTTGGAGGATACCAAGGAGTTGCCCAAGCAATGGCGCAAGGATGTGGCCGATGCGCCAGATCAGACGGCGCTGGCGCGGATTGTTGCTGACTATATTGCAGGCATGACTGACCGTTTCGCCATTCAGGAACATAAGCGGCTGATCGGGGGCGCAGATGTGCCGCCTGGTGTGATCGATGGGAATTGAGCAGACTTCAGGCTTGCGTTATAGCGGTTCGGCTTTAATGCCAGACATGAAATATTACTTTTCGCGTACGACCGAGGGGAGAGACAGAAAACAGGTGATACAATTTCAAGCTGAAAGGCCTTGGTTGATCGTGGCTTGGCCCAAATCAGAGGTTTGAATATGCGTCGGTGGAGTTATCTTGCCTTTGCCCTGTCTGTCGCGATCTTCATTGCCATAAATGTAGTGCGCAATGACAATCTGAAACCTGCAGATATTCTAGCGATGGGTGATAGTATCATTTGGTGGAATGGCCCCGATGGTCAATCACTTGCGGATGTCGCATCGGCTGAATTGCAACTTAGCGTTACCAATATCGCGGTCCCCAGCGCGCCTTTCATCGCCCTGCAAGACAGCATTGCCCAGCAATATAAGCGCGGTCCATGGGAATGGGGTATCCTAGATGGCGGTGCCAACGATTTGGTCGACAACTGCCAGACACAGCAGGAGTCCGTCGTGATGGATCGTCTGATCGGTGACGACCTTCATAGCGGTGCCATGCCCGCGTTTATCCAGCCTGTGCGTGCGGATGGCCCATCGATTGTGATCATGGGCTACTATTTTCCGCCAGCTGTGGGGGGCAGGTACACCCCTTGTGAGGCCGCGCTTGCCGAGATCAATGACCGATTGAAAAGGTATGCGGATCGTACCGATGGTGTCTTTTTTGCCCCTGCTGCCGATGTCATCGCGTCTGACAATCTGCAGCATTACGATCCGGATTTGCTGCACCCGTACCCGTCTGTCGAAGGCAGCCGGCTCATCGGGATGTTGGTTGTTGCGGATGTCATCGGGGCCGCGCGGGGGCTCTAACCCTCTCATTGGCGCTCTTGAGGGCACAAAGGTCACTTGCTCCGCACTGTCAGAGTGTTACACCCCTGTGAAACCGCTGTTTTGGACCCGAAGATGAACCTTTTTGCCGATATTCGCACCTGCGTGCTGTCATGCCTTGACCAACTGGTCGCTGAAGGCACGTTGCCCGATGGTCTTGCTTTTGCCGCCGTGTCGGTGGAGCCGCCGCGTGATGCGGCCCATGGCGATATGGCAACCAATGCCGCGATGGTGCTGGCGAAGCCTTCCAAGATGAACCCCCGGGTGATTGCCGATGCATTGGCCGCAAAACTGCTGGAGGACCCGCAGGTCGCGGTGGCCAAGGTGGCCGGGCCGGGTTTCTTGAACATGCGGCTGGTGCCAGAGGTCTGGCAAGCTGTGGTCAAGGCTGCCCTGAGCGATCCGGCCTATGGCAGGTCCTCATTGGGGCAGGGGCAGAAGATGATGGTCGAGTACGTCTCGGCCAACCCGACGGGGCCATTGCATGTGGGCCATACGCGCGGCGCGGTTTTTGGGGATGCGCTGGCGCGGTTGCTGGATTACGCAGGCTTTGACGTGATCAAGGAATATTACATCAACGATGGTGGCGCGCAGGTCGATGTGCTGGCCCGGTCGGTGTACTTGCGGTATTTGGAGGCGCACGGGCAAGAGGTCGCCTTTCTTGATGGGACCTATCCCGGTGACTATCTGAAACCTGTGGGTGCCGCACTGAAGGCCAAGGTTGGCGATGCTTTCGTCGATAAGGGCGAGCAGTTCTGGCTGGAAGAGATCCGGGAATTCGCGACCAAGGCCATGATGGATCTGATCCGTGAAGACCTCGCCCAGCTTGGCGTGACGATGGATAACTTCTTTAGCGAGAAATCACTTTATGGCACAGGTTTGATTGAGAAAGCCATCGCTGAACTGGATGAAAAAGGCCTGATCTATCGTGGCACGCTGGAACCACCCAAAGGCAAGATGCCAGAGGATTGGGAGCCGCGCGAACAGACATTGTTCAAATCCACCGCACATGGTGACGATGTGGACCGGCCGGTGCAGAAATCAGATGGGTCGTGGACCTATTTCGCGCCTGATATCGCGTACCATTATGACAAGGTGCAACGTGGCTTTGATCAGTTGATTGACGTCTTTGGCGCCGATCACGGTGGCTATGTCAAACGGATGAAGGCGGCTGTGTCGGCGCTGTCGGACGGGAAGGTGCCGCTCGATGTGAAGCTGACGCAACTTGTTAAGCTCTACAAGAATGGCGAACCTTTCAAAATGTCCAAGCGGGCAGGGACCTTTGTAACCCTGCGCGATGTGGTTGATCAGGTCGGCCCCAATGTGACCCGGTTCCACATGCTGACGCGCAAGAATGATGCGCCGCTGGATTTTGATTTTGACAAGGTGCTGGAACAGTCAAGGGACAATCCGGTTTTTTATGTGAACTACGCTTATGCGCGGGTAAATTCCGCAGTGGGTAAAGCAGCTGTCTTCACGGATGTTTCTGATACCACGCTTGCTGGTGTGGACCTCTCGTGTCTGGCCCACGATGCGGAATTGACGGTAATCAAGAAACTTGCCGAATGGCCGCGTCTGATTGAGATTGCCGCGCGCGGTCACGAGCCGCACCGGATTGCATTTTACCTTTATGAGCTCGCCTCGGACTTCCATGCGCTCTACCATCAAGGCAATGCAAATGAGGCCTTACGGTTTGTGCAAGAGGGTGACCCGGATACCACACAAGCGAAAATTGCCCTGAATAGGGCCGTTGCGATTGTTATTTTGCATGGTTTGGGTATTCTTGGGGTCACTCCGGCGGAAGAGATGCGCTAATGTACAAGGTCGCCGGACCGAGCTTAACTGACCCCGACAAAGCCAAAAAAGGCATGGGGCGCACGCGTAAGAGGCGACGATGGCAGTATATGATGAGGGGTTTGCCCCGGCGGCAGGCGTGCCGCGTGTCACAAATATAATGAATTTTGCGGGGGCCGCGATGTCGCTGGCCCTGATTGTTGGCGTCAGCTTTTGGGGTTACAAGCTGATTATGCGTGATGTCAG
>BCQL01000220.1_pt1 | contig 9970 bp, 8 predicted proteins | sample 1008151 | NCBI WGS metagenome assembly BCQL01 (sample SAMD00035459, study PRJDB4067) | museum specimen metagenome | biome: marine biome; feature: sea shore; material: organic material | host: Otohimella japonica | place: Japan:Kanagawa | collected 1927
GTACCGAAGGGCCAGTCTACACGGTAGAAGCCGAAGGTATGTTGAGCAGTGGTGTCCGCGTCAGGATTGTTGCGACTGTCGCCGAACAAGGCATCAGCTTTCGCCGCGGGCGGACACGGTTTGATGTGCTTGGGATGGAAATACTGCGATGATGGCCCTGTCAGCGGGTCCCTTGGCCTGGCTCTTGCCGTTGGGTATTTTGGTTTGTGCTTTGGCGTTGGGCCCTCTGCCTATTGTGGTGCGCGGCTACCTACGGCGATGGTTGGGCCCGCAATCGGTCCGGCGATGGTTTCGGTCGGTATCCATCGGTTTGGCAGGCGGAATGATCGGTGCGGTGCTGGTGGCTGCACAGATCGATCACGATATAGCGCTGGGTGCTGCAGTGTTGTGTCTGTTGGTCCTGCTGGCCAGCATTGACTGGCAATGGCGATGGCTTCCGATTGAATGGACACTTTCACTGATCGCCTTAGGATTGCTTTTTGTGGCGCAATCTCCTGCTCCAACCTTTGGGATTGTCCAGATATTGGTGCCCTCGCTCTCCCTGCTGGTCTTGCGCCAGGGCCTGCTTTGGAGCACCGGGAAAGAGGCGATGGGGCTTGGTGATATCTGGCTGGTCGCCGGGCTAGGCGCTTTTCTTTTGCCGGTCCAAAGCTTCTTACTCCTTGGTTTTGCGGCACTTTCCGGGTTGTTAGAAGTGGGCTTGCGGCGGCTGGGACCAGCAGATGTGACCCAGAAAGCCGGCGTGTCATTCGGGACACACCTCTGTATCATTTTCGTCATGATCCGCAATTTACCCCTACTTGGGTGAATCCACGCTGTTAAGGTCGAGTTCATATACAAACGCGCACTTGGGCAAAAGACCCACGGCGTAGCTGATGAGGCAGAGCATGAAAAGAACTATGGCACTCGTGGCTTTTGCCACAGCCCTTACTGCTTGTGATGAACTTCCACAAGCGGGCCGGGCACAGGACAGCAGCGACCTGCCGAGCTGGCAGCTTGCAAATATCTATGGCACCAACGGCCAGGACAGCGGGTTTGAGCGCCAGCAAGGCCGCGTCACTGGCGCGCAAAACGTTAGCGCCGGGCAGGGTACGATCTTTCCGGGCCGCCAGCCATTGTTGGTTGACAGCGACTTTGTGAATGAAAGCGGCGAACGTACTGTTTCATTGAACCTGGTCAACGTAGATATTGAATCAGCGGCTGCCGCCATTCTGGGCGAGCTTTTGCAAGTCAACTACGTGATTGACCCAGGCGTGACAGGAACCGTGAATATTCGGTCATCACAGCCCGTGACACGAACAACCGCGATTGAAGTGTTCGAACTTGCCTTACGTCAGAACAATGCTGTCCTGGTGCGTCGTGGTGATATCTTTGCGATTGCACCGCTTTCGGCGAACCTTTCTATCGCACCATCAACAGCGCGCGATGTTCTGCCCGGCTATACGCTGCGCGTCATTCCATTGCGCAACATCGGTGCGCAGGAAATGGCTGCGATCCTGCAGCCGTTCGCGGGGTCTGGCATTGTCGGGATTGATGCCCAGCGCAACATCCTGGTGCTTGCCGGTACGTCTGTCGATCAGCAATCCTGGCAGCAAACGATCAATAGCTTCGACGTTGACTGGCTGGCCAACCGGTCGGTCGGTATATTCCCCATCAATGGCCGTTCGGCCCAATCGATTGTGAATGGGCTCGAACGGGTAGTGGAAACAGACGAATCTTTTGAACCGCTTGTCGTGTTCGAGGTCATCCCCGAAAACAACTCTATCCTGGCCATCGCCAAAACACCGCGCGCTTTGGAAAATGTTGCTGTCTGGATCAATCGCCTGACACGTGAGGGCGCAAATGATGCGCAGGTCTACTCCTACGACATGAAGTATGCCCGCGCCGGTGTGATCGCGCCAACCTTGTCTCAGATCCTCGGCATCTCGGTCGAAACATCGGGCGAAGACGCCGAAGTGATCGAGGCAAGTGACGACTTCTTTGCACCCCAGGGCAATATGAACGCAACACGGGTTGTTGCGAGCGAAGCGACAAATACCTTGCTGATTCACGCGACACCTGACGAATATCAGCGGGTGTTGGGCATTCTGCATCGGTTGGATGTTCCACAGCGGCAGGTTCTGGTCGAGGCAACAGTTGTCGAGGTCACATTGAACGATGACCTGCGCTATGGTGTGCAGTACTTCCTTGAGGATGGCGGCGCACAGCTTGCCTTGTCCGAAGGTGTATCGTTTGACATCGCCCCCGAGCTTCCCGGTTTTGCCGTAACGCTGGGTGGTAGCCCTGCCAACGCAGTGATTGACGCCCTGGACTCGGTGACAGCTGTCAACGTGATTTCTTCGCCTAATCTGATGATCCTGAACAACGAATCCGCTCGGTTGGTTGTTGGTGATCAGGTGCCAACGTCGGTCCAGACGGCTCAGGATGGGACAACCAGCGGCGATGTCTTTGTCTCAACCGTTGAATATCGCGACACCGGTGTGATCTTTGAGGTGACACCGCGCATTAACTCCTCCGGTTCGGTTCTGCTGGATATCGGTCAAGAGGTGAGTAGCGTTGGTGAGACCGATCCGTCCACAGGCAACCCGATCATTTCGCAGCGTGTCATCGACAGCTCTGTATCTGTAGACAGCGGTGAAACGATTGTTTTGGGTGGTCTGTTCTCTGACCGTGTGTCAACCAGCAATGGTGGCATCCCTGGCCTGAAAGACATCCCCGTCGCAGGTGCCCTCTTTGGAAGTTCGTCGCGGGATCGCGATCAGACCGAACTGTTGGTTCTGATTACACCCCGGATCGTGAACAACCAGATGGATGCACGTCGTGTGACACAGCAACTAAGGAGCCGGGTCGAATCTCTCCGCAAGGTTGACCCGACGTTGAGCACACAGATGGACATCCCATCCACGTCGACCGACAGCTCTGCTATGGTTCTGGAAGCAAGCAACGTCAATCGGGCAGCCAGCCAATCGGTGCAAGTTGCAGCCGCAACTCCTGCCGCGACACAGGCAGCAGCAGCCGCGCCATCCGGTACACATATCGCGGTGCTTGGGTCCTTCAGTTCGGCTGAGACTGCGCAGAACCACTGGGCAACGCTTGTTGGCAAAAACGCATCGGCGCTTGGGCAGTATACCCCGAGTTTCCGACAGGCGGGCGGCCTGACAATGGTGACCGTTGGACCCATGTCGCGCACTGCGGCCAGCCAAGTGTGTATTGATGTGAAAACAGACTGTTTCACGGCCGCTCAATAGAAGTCCTCACAACTGCAAAGAAGGGCGCCTTGATGTCTCAAGGTGCCCTTCTTGTATTTGGTCATAGCGTTACGTGATGCTTGATGTTTCAGGTATTTCGTCAAACGCTTTAAATGTATGCTCGACACGCTTTGTATGCCTTGAAGTTTGGGTCTTGACCCTAACCTTCTTCGTCAATCTCGCGATTGAGCAAATTGAACTTTCGCAGTTTCACATAAAGAGATTGTCGCGATAGCCCCAGCATTTCTGCCGCGGCGACCCGGTTGTTCATTGTCAATTCCACCGCCGTCTCGATGCACATCTTCTCAACCACATTCGTTGTTTCAGCGACGATGTCTTTGAGTGTGGCACTTCCAACCAGTTCGGCAACCGATCGCATGCTTTCGTCACTTGTCGGACTTGGCCGCGACTGCGTCACCTCGGCCCGGTTCGCATCGCGCAGCACAAATGCAAATATTGTCTGCGATCCCGCTGTCAGCTTGGTGATTGAAATATCAACCGCTCGCGGGCTGCCATATTCGCCAGCCAGTTTAGTGGCGTAGTTTCGCATGCGGCCTGCCCGTGCGGCATTTTCCGCCATCACTTTGAAATCAACGCTGCCACGCTGCAGATAGTCGGCAAACCCGCGCCCGCGGACGTTGATGTCGTGCGCCACGTCGATCAGATCAAGAAAGGCATCATTGGCCGACAGAACATCCCCCCCTTCGGAGGTAAAGACGATCGCCTCTGGCCCATCATGGTAAAGGCCCTGCATGTTTCGCGTCAGGTCATCGGACTGTCCTTTGGTGTCATCGGTGGGCACGATACGACACAGAAGAATACGTTCGCCTGCAGCCCTGAAAAGGGTCGGATAAACATCAACCTCAAGGCCACTGCCGCGCAGTTCCACCTGGGTTTTCTTATTGAGGTCTGAAATCGCCTGCGACGCAAGGCTATCCACCATGTCACCGCGTTTGCGCCCTTCAAAACAACCCGCGAGCTGATTGCCGATGAGGTTCTCGATCGGCCTGTCCAGCAAGGCGACAGCGGCACCATTGGCCTCTGTAATCTCGCCTGATTGGACAGAGACAAACAAGACCGCCTCTGATGTGCTATCCATCAGCACCCGAAAACGGGTGTCATATTCGCGCTGCGTCTCATAGTCGCGTTCCAACGACAGCTGTGCTTCGACCAACTGCTGCTGCATCTCCGCGATCGGGGTGAGGTCACGACCCAAAAGCAGGATCGCGCCATCTGGCCCAATCCGGTGAAAACTGTAACGCACCGGCGATTCCCAGCGTCCGGAGCCATCAGCGTGGTTCAATTCAACAGGGCGGACCTGACTGTGGCCCTCCAGAAACTCTGCCAACCGCCCTTCGAACTTTGACACGCTTTCGATTGTCATGACCGCACGAAGATCTTTGCTTTCCCAGCGTTCAAGGTTCTTGAAGGTGTTATTTGCAGGATTCACCAAGACAGACAGCACCGTCCCGCTGTCGTTGATCACAATGCCCACGTCCGCCACTTGTGCGATGATATCGCCAAGGATTTCCGGGGCGATGAGAGGAATCGCGCCACTGTTCCAGTATTTCGTTCCACGCGACGTCATTGCCAAAGCGCCTGATTTGTGGCCGCTATCATGGCTTAAGTCCTGTGCTTGGTTTGTGCGCTGTTGAGCGTGGTTTTGTTAGGCCGCAAAGTCTGATGGCCTCGTCTGGAATTCGTGTGGCATAGTCCGCCCCTGTGAGCGCCGTTATATTATCTACTGTCTCGACCTCCAGAATAGCGCCACCCACCACAATGGGTGGCGCATCTTCGGTCGATGTCTTCACGGCATCAACGATTTTGCGCAACGTTTCCAGCGTTTCGCTTTGCGATGACGAAATAAATATACCATGATAATTAGTGCGACAAATCCGCTTGGCAACATCTTTCGGCTTTGCGCCCAGCATTAACCTGACCGACAGACCACGACGACGCAGTTGGCCACTCAAGACAATCGCGCCAAGTGTGTGGTGGGCTTCTTGCGGAACAATCATGAGCACTGCTGGTGCGCTGGGATCCGCGGCTTTGTCGCCTGACCAATGTGGACCCAACGCCCGTAGCATGGCCTGTAGCCGCGACACACCGATGGTGACTCCCGCAAAGCTCAACTGATCGCTGCACCAGCGATCACCCATCTCGCGGGAAAGGGCGGGAATGTAGAAGTCTGCCACATCTTCCGGGCGTGTCCCGCTGGATAGCGCATTTTCCAACACAGTATTACAGTGGTCGGGGTCGGGGCTCAGTGCCGCTTCGTAAAAGTTTGTATAAAGTGCGCCATCAACGCGTCGTTCAATATCCTGCACAATAGCGAACGCCGCCCGACTGACCGCCGGGCTTCGTTGCCGTTTTGATACGGCTGATCCCTTCAAGACATCTACATTCCGACGATCGGTCACTTGCCTGTCCTCTGGCTGAATCAATACTTCCGCGCATTCGTTACAGGAGCGCCTATATTGTCCTTTGCGGGGTATGGAATGTCAAAGAAAATTGACAGCGCAAAATTACCTTCGGGCAAAAGATTGCGCAAACTCCTGTAAATTAAAACATATCGAACCGTCAGATGGTCGAGAGCGGCTGGGGAAATTGAAGATATGTCAGGTGTAAGTTAAAGTTGACACTCGCCCAATCTGAAACATAGTCTAGACACAAGAAGCCGTCAGGGACAATTTACATGGCCGCCGCCAGTACCAACACAGTAGGCGCCGCACCGCTACCACGACGCGTGTACAGCGACGCCGAACGGTCCCGTCGCGATGCGACCAAGTGGACCTTGGTCCAGGGCCTTCTGGCGCCACTGCAGTTTTTGGTTTTTCTGGTCTCTTTAGGATTAGTCATCCACTACCTGTCGACAGGTGTAGGCTATGACCTGGCTACTGTCTCTATTGTCATCAAGACAGCCGTTTTGCTGCTGATCATGGTGACCGGTGCGATCTGGGAAAAGGTGGTCTTTGGCCAGTACCTGTTTGCCCCCGCCTTTTTCTGGGAAGATGTATTCAGTTTCATAGTTATCACATTGCATTTATTGTATATTTTCGCCCTGTTCGCAGGTGTTCTCGCGCCTCTTGGTCTGATGTATCTGGCCCTTGCGGCCTATACCGCTTACGTCATAAATGCGGGACAATTCCTGTGGAAACTGCGCCTTGCCCGGCGCGATGCAGAGGGCCGGGCATGAACGTCCCGCTCCCCCCCACAAACGGCGGTTGCCGGACCGCCCCGGTCCTCAAGGAACGCGGCCAGCGCGAGGTGTTTTGCGGGCTAACCGGGATCATCTGGCTGCACCGCAAAATGCAGGATGCTTTCTTTCTGGTTGTCGGCTCGCGTACCTGCGCCCATCTGCTGCAATCTGCCGCCGGTGTGATGATTTTCGCCGAACCGCGATTCGGCACGGCGATTCTGGAAGAGCAGGATCTGGCCGGGATGGCCGATGCGCATCAGGAACTGGACCGCGAAGTGGCACGCCTACTGTCACGTAGACCTGACATACGGCAACTTTTCCTTGTCGGGTCCTGCCCGTCTGAGGTGATCAAAATCGACTTGGCGCGCGCCGCAGAGCGTCTCAGCCAGTTGCATGCACCGCATGTCCGCGTTCTCAACTATTCCGGTTCAGGCATTGAAACGACATTTACTGAAGGCGAAGATGCCTGCCTGGCATCGATGGTTCCGGGACTGAAGGATACGACAGCGCGTGAGTTACTCGTCGTTGGTGCGCTGCCTGATGTGGTCGAAGACCAGATGCTGTCCCTTCTCTCTGACATGGGGATTGGTCCCGTTCGCTTGCTTCCGTCTCGGCGCATCGATGACACGACTGCGGTGGGCCAGAACACGGTCTTCGCGCTGACCCAGCCGTTCCTTGGTGACACGCATGCAGCGCTTGAACGCCGCGGCGCCTACCATCTGGCAGCCCCGTTCCCATTCGGCGATGAAGGCACAACTGCATGGCTGCGCGCCATCGCCATGGAATTCGACGTCAGCGAAAAAACGTTCGAGGCCGTCACTGCCGCCCCCCGTGCCCGTGCCCGCAAAGCGATTGCCCAAGCGGCAGAGCCCCTGCGCGGCAAGTCAGTGTTTTTCTTCCCAGACAGCCAGCTTGAAATTCCCCTTGCGCGGTTCCTGACCCGCGAATGCGGGATGACCGCCGTTGAAGTCGGCAGCCCCTACATCCACGATGCGCTGCATGGGCCTGATCTGGACCTGCTGCCCGCCGGTCCGCAGATCTCCGAAGGGCAGGATGTGGACAAGCAACTGACGCGTGCACGTGCCGCCCGTCCTGATCTGACGGTCTGCGGCCTTGGCCTTGCCAACCCGTTGGAGGCCGAGGGTCTGTCCACAAAATGGGCGATCGAACTGGTTTTTACCCCTGTGCATTTCTACGAACAGGCGGGCGATCTCGCTGGTCTCTTCTCGCGTCCCTTACGCCGTAAGTCGGTGCTCCAGATAGAGGCTGTCGAATGAAGCTCACGGTGTGGACATACGAAGGCCCGCCGCATGTTGGTGCGATGCGCGTGGCGACAGCGATGAAGGGACTGCACTACGTCCTGCACGCCCCGCAGGGCGATACCTATGCCGACCTTCTTTTCACAATGATCGAGCGGCGCGATCATCGTCCGCCCGTCAGCTATACGACCTTTCAGGCCCGCGATCTGGGGGCCGATACGGCGACGCTATTCAAGGCATCCTGCCAGGATGCCGTGGATCGGTTCAATCCCGAAGCGATCATTGTCGGCGCTTCCTGCACCGCCGAATTGATCCAGGACGATCCCGCTGGTCTGGCTGAAACCATGGGTCTGCCCATCCCGGTGATTCCGCTGGAACTGCCCAGCTACAGCCGCAAGGAAAACTTCGGCGCGGACGAAACCTTCTATCAGATCGTCAAACATCTGGCCGGGCCGCAAGAGCGCACAGCCCGGGTCACCTGTAACATCCTTGGCCCGACGGCGCTGGGCTTTCGCGCGCGCGACGATGTGGAAGAGTTGACCGGGCTTCTATCGGATATAGGCATCGACGTGAATGTCGTGGCCCCGCTGAACGCAACACCATCTGACATTGCGCGGCTGCCGACGGCACATTTCAACGTATTGCTGTGCCCTGAAACGAGCGAGGCCGCCGCACGATTGCTGGAGCGTGAGTATCAGCAGCCCTACACCAAGATCGTGCCCATCGGTGTTGGCGCGACACGCGACTTTGTTAAAGAGGTCATCGCGCTGTCAGGTGTTTCCGGTAAAGCCGACGAAAGCCGCCTGCGCCTGCCTTGGTGGTCGCGGTCGGTCGACAGTACTTACTTGACCGGTAAGCGCGTCTTCATCTTTGGCGATGGCACGCATGTTGCGGCCCACACCCGTATCGCGCGGGACGAGATGGGGTTCGAGGTCGTTGGCATCGGCTGCTATAATCGCGAAATGGCCCGGCCAATCCGGGCGCTGGCCCAAGAATACGGTATCGAAGCGCTGATCACCGACGATTATCTCGAAGTTGAGCAGACGATTGAAAAGCTCAGCCCCGAAATGATCCTTGGCACCCAGATGGAACGCCACATCGGCAAGAGACTGGGCATTCCCTGTGCGGTCATCTCCTCCCCCGTGCACGTACAGGATTTCCCGGCCCGTTACTCCCCGCAGGTCGGTTTTGAGGGTGCCAATGTGATCTTTGATACGCTGATCCATCCGCTGGTGATGGGTCTGGAAGAACATCTGCTGACGATGTTCCGCGATGATTTTGAATTCCATGATGACGCAGGCCCCAGCCATCACGGCAGTAAGGCCAAGGCGAAGGTTGAAGAGGTCCCCGCGCCGCCAGTTGAACCGCAGGACGACAACGTGATCTGGCTGTCCGACGCCGAAAAAGAACTCAAGAAAATTCCTTTCTTTGTGCGTGGCAAGGCGCGCCGCAATACCGAGAGTTTCGCGCTGGAAAGAGGCCTGCAGGAAATCAGTCTTGATACGCTCTATGAAGCAAAGGCCCACTATGCGCGATGAGGTGATGCATAAACCTTACCGCGTGGTGATCGTCACGCTGGATGCGCATGCGGCAGGACCTGCCCTGCGCGTCTCGTCACGTTTGGCACCGGATTTTCCGGGACTTGAGGTGCAGGTTGTGGCCGCTGCTGAATGGTCCGAGTGTCCCGATGCCTTGGCCTGGGCGCAAGAGGCTGTGGCGCAGGGTGACATCATCATCGCGAACCTGCTGTTCCTTGAAGAGCACGTGAAAGCGATCTTGCCCGCGATGCAGGCCCGCCGTGATGCGTGCGACGCGATGTTAGGTGTCATTGCCGATGCGGAGATCGTAACAGCGCTTCTTTCTTCGGGTTCATGGAAGCGATGATGGCTTTGGTGGAAGCGATAGTTTTTTCGATAGCTTTCATTGATCTATTCCTTTTCTTACATTGCGCTTTCCGCGCTTATTTTGTCTTACGCTGCTGTTTATATAGCTAGCGCTTGCTGCTGATTCATTGTTAAAGAGCTATCAGCGAGGAGTCGTTCTGTCCGTCAGCTGATGAACATAATATATTCGGACGCGTCCGAGCCTGCAACTATTTTTTGAAGATTTTTTTGAAAAATACCTCGATCGTCATCAACAAAATTCAGAATCAAAAGTAATTTTAAGTAAAGGTGAAGATTCTTTTAAAAGTGATTTTTCAAATTGGTTAGAGGTGAAGAAAGATACATTTTATAGCTTGAGAAAAGATATTAAAAATAGAAAAA
>BCQL01000221.1_pt1 | contig 9966 bp, 7 predicted proteins | sample 1008151 | NCBI WGS metagenome assembly BCQL01 (sample SAMD00035459, study PRJDB4067) | museum specimen metagenome | biome: marine biome; feature: sea shore; material: organic material | host: Otohimella japonica | place: Japan:Kanagawa | collected 1927
CAGCCGAAGATCATCAACAAAAAATGGAACTAGAAGACGCCGCTCATCGCCGGCGAATGGAAGAAAAACGGTTGGACATGGAACTGGCCAAGGCACAAGCCCCCGATGGCATCGCAGACGCTGCGCGCGCGATCATGACGACAGATACATTTGCCAAGGGCAGCACGATCAAGGTGATGATAAACGGTAAATCAGTCAAGATCGCGGGCATCGCCAAGGGTTCTGGTATGATCGCGCCGGATATGGCGACGATGCTGGTCTATATCTTCACGGATGCGCAAATCGGTCAGACGGATTTGCAGACGCTTACCACAGCTCTGAATGCCAAGACGTTCAACTGCATCACCGTCGATAGCGACACATCAACCTCTGACACGCTGTTGGTTGCGGCGACAGGCGCATCGGGCGCGGATGTGACTGGGGAAGCCGCATTTGCCGATGCGCTGCACAGCGTCATGCGCAACCTCTCCCATCAAGTCGTGCGCGACGGCGAAGGCGCCACAAAGTTTGTGACAATCGCGGTGACTGGTGCTGACAGCAATGCGGACGCGCATAAAGTAGCACTGTCAGTTGCCAATTCGCCGTTGGTCAAGACCGCCATCGCAGGCGAAGATGCCAACTGGGGCCGTGTTGTCATGGCCGTCGGGAAGTCGGGCGCCGTTGCCGACCGCGACAAGCTTGGCATTCGGTTTGGCGATATTGTCGTGGCACAAGAAGGTTGGCGCGCGCCGGATTATTTGGAAGAGGCAGCAGCCACCTATATGAAAAACGCAGAGCTCGAAGTTGGGATCGACCTTGGGATTGGCACCGGCCAAAGCACAGTTTGGACCTGCGACCTGACCCATGATTACATCAGCATCAACGCGGACTACCGATCATGAAGATGGTTCTGGTTTCGGCGGTCGCGCTGATTGATGCGGATGGGCGTATTCTGCTGGCGCAACGGCCCGAAGGAAAATCCATGGCTGGCCTGTGGGAGTTCCCCGGTGGCAAGGTCGAGGCGGGCGAGACGCCAGAGGCGGCCTTGATCCGCGAATTGCAAGAGGAACTGGGCATTGATACATGGGCGTCCTGCCTCGCGCCGCTGACATTTGCCAGCCATACTTATGATGATTTCCACCTTCTGATGCCGCTCTTTGCCTGCCGCAAATGGGAGGGCACACCGCAGTCGTGCGAAGGGCAGACACTCAAATGGGTGCGCGCCATCGACTTACGCAACTACCCCATGCCAGCAGCGGATGTGCCGCTTATCCCCATCCTTCGCGATTGGCTCTGAGCCAAAAATTTCTAAATTTCTGATTCAAATCCTTTGCAAGGATTTGCCGCACGCAACCCAAGATTATAGGTTCCGTTCGACTTCTTCGCGCTCGAAAATCTCGATTACATCGTCGGGACGAATGTCTTCGTAGTTCTCAAAGGCCATGCCGCATTCCTGACCGGACTGCACCTCTGGCACCTCGTCCTTGAAGCGCTTGAGCGTTTTCAGCGTCCCTTCGTGAATCACCACATTGTCACGCAGCAAGCGCACGCCAGCAGAACGCCGCGCGACACCTTCGGTCACGATACATCCTGCCACCTTGCCCACATTCGAAACCTTGAAGACCTCCTTGATGTTGGCGTAGCCGATGAACTTCTCGCGAATTTCGGCAGACAACAGGCCAGAGGCGGCTTTCTTCACGTCATCCACAAGATCGTAGATGACCGAATAATAGCGGATCTCGACACCTTTCTGGTTGGCGGTGTTTCGCGCTGACGCATTGGCCCGCACGTTAAAACCAAAGACAGGTGCACCCGATGCTTCGGCCAGGCCGATGTCGGTTTCCGTGATGGCACCAACACCCGAATGCAGAACGCGCACGCGCACCTCATCGTTGCCGATTTTCTCCATCGCCTGCACGATCGCCTCGGCAGAACCCTGCACGTCGGCCTTGACCACGATGGGCAGCTCATTGACGTTTTCATCTGCCTTGGCATTCGCCATCAGCTGTTCCAGCGTCGTGGCAGCACCAGCGGCAGCGCGCTTCTCTTTTGCAGCCTTCTCGCGATATTCTGCGATTTCGCGGGCTTGTGCGTCGGTTTCCACTACGTTCAAAACGTCACCGGCTTCGGGTGTCCCGTTCAGGCCAAGCACCTCAACCGGGACTGCCGGACCCGCTTCTTTCACGCGGTCGCCCTTGTCGTTGATTAACGCGCGGACCTTACCGTATTGCTCCCCCACAACAAAAATGTCGCCTTGGCGCAATGTACCGTTTTGTACCAGAACGGTGGCAACAGGGCCGCGACCCACGTCCAACTGCGCCTCGATTACGGCACCTTCGGCGGCGCGATTGGGGTTGGCTTTCAGCTCAAGGAGCTCCGACTGCAGCGCAATCGCCTCAAGCAGATCATCAAGACCTTGCCCGGTGATGGCCGAAACCTCAACGTCCTGCACTTCACCTGACATCTTCTCGACAATCACCTCGTGCTGCAGCAGGTCTGTGCGTACTTTGTCAGGGTTCGCCTCCGGCTTGTCGATCTTGTTGATCGCCACTATCATAGGCACTTTAGCCGCTTGTGCGTGGTTGATCGCCTCGATCGTTTGCGGCATGACCGCATCATCGGCAGCCACAACAAGCACAACAATATCGGTAACTTGCGCACCGCGTGATCGCATGGATGTAAAGGCTGCGTGGCCCGGGGTATCCAGGAAAGACAGTGTAGAGCCGCTGTCAGTCTTCACCTGATAGGCCCCGATATGCTGTGTGATCCCGCCAGCTTCGCCCGCGACAACCTTGGCATTGCGGATCGCGTCAAGAAGCGATGTCTTGCCGTGGTCAACGTGGCCCATGATCGTGATGATCGGAGGACGGCCTTGCAGGTCTTCAGGCTTGTCTTCGACCGCTTGAATAACGTCTTCAACATCCGCGTCAGAGACACGCACGACGGTATGACCGAACTCTTCGATGATCAACTCTGCAGTATCGGCATCAATCGTCTGGTTCTGTGTCGCCATGATACCATTTGTCATCAGCGCCTTCACAACGTCAGCCACACGTTCGGTCATCCGATTGGCAAGCTCAGACACGGTGATCGCGGGTGGCAGGGCCACTTCGCGGAACACTTTTTCGCGCTCCGCCGATGCACCCATCGCCTTGGCGCGGGCGCGGTCTTGCTTGCGCTTCATTGCAGCCATGGACCGCTGGCGGCCACCTTCACGGCCTGCCATCGCGTCGTTCAACGTCAACTTACCAGAACGACGACCATCACCACCACCGCGACCCGGCTTTGCCTTGGTCGCCTTGTCGCGTGTCTCGTTTCCACGATCCGCTTTACGGGGTGCCGCAGTCGGGCGCGAAATCTCGGTCTCGCCAGGAACAGCGGCGGCAGGTGGCGCATCGGCAATTGCCTTGGCCTTTGCAGCTTCGGCCTTCTTGCGCTCTTCTTCCTCGGCCTTGGCCTTGGCGCGTTCCTCGCGGGCTTTGTCCTCGGCTTCTTTCGCCTCAATCTCGGCGCGGCGCGCATCGCGTTCGGCGGCACGTGCTTTCTCCTCCGCCTCGCGCTTGGCGGCCTCTTCAGCTTCGCGGGCTTTCGCCATGGCAAGCGCCTTCATCCGGCGCTCAAGCTCAACATCAGAGATACCCGCAGGGCGCTTGGATGGATCGCCACCGACGGGGCCACCACCGCCCACAGGCTTGGCCGCACCTGGCTTGGGGACCACAACGCGCTTGCGTTTGGTTTCCACCACGACGTTCTTGGTCCGCCCATGGCTAAAACTTTGCTTCACGTTTGAAGGACGTGAACCACCAAGGCCGAGTGTCTTCTTACCGTCGTTATCGCTCATTTAGCTTCTTTATCCTTCCCGGAGGCCGTATCGCCGCCGTTCCCTATCCGCAAACCGCGTAGCTTTGTGGCTTCCTCTACAACACGATTGCTGAGTCCACCAGTGGCAAGCGCGCCATGTATCACAGTTTGCCGCCCAAATGCCAAACCCAACTCGGCTGACGTCAGGCAACCGAAATAGCGGGCACCCTCAGGTGTCCAGAGTTTTGTCTTGCCCCGCTCAGACCCATCAGAGGCCTGCAGCAGAACCCGGACCTGACTACCCCCGGCAAGCCAGCCCTTTACCTTTTCAAACCCGCAGACCGCGCGCCCCGATTTCCGGGTCAGCGCGATCAGATCAACAGTGCGGCGGGCCAGTTGTCGTTCAACCTCATCCGCCAGACCATCGGGCACTGTCACCGCCTGCTTGGCAGAGCGCGAAAATTGACCTTTTCGCGCCTCTTCCAGCGTGGCCCGATCAGCCGTCACATACATGCCGCGTCCAGGAAGCTTGCCCAGAACATCAGGCACGACCTGATTGTCCGGCCCCACAACAAAGCGGATCAACCTAGCCTTTGGCTGCACCTCACCAGTGACGATGCACTTACGTGTCGCATGGTCGCGTTCCTTGTTATGACCCCCGCGCGCCATATGTTCGGATCCCGAAGGCCTGCGATCAGGCCTCCGCCTCCTCGCTCATCTCGTCTTCTTCAGCCTCAGCCACAAGATCAGCCGGATCAACCCAACCCAGCATCACGCGGGCTGTCATGACCATATCCTGCGCCTCTTCCAGTGAGACATCGAATGGTTCCAGCACCCCGTCATCCTTCACACGCTCACCTTCCACGGTGGTCCAGCCACCGGCCAATTCCCAATCGGCACAAGTCGCGAAGTCTTCCAGCGTTTTCACGCCATCTTTGCCCAATGCTTCCAACATCTGTGGGGTTAGCCCCTCAAAGTTGGCAAGGCTGTCTTCGACGCCCAACGCACGGGCTGCTTCCATTGCCTTGGCCGCTTGCGCTTCCAGATAATCACGGGCCCGGGCTTGTAATTCGCCTGCGGTGCCTTCGTCGACCCCTTCAATCACCAACAATTCGTCAATCTCGACGTAGGCGACCTCTTCCAGATTCGTGAACCCCTCAGATACAAGTAATTGGGCAAAGAACTCGTCCAGATCAAGGGTGTCCATGAACAATTTCGTGCGCAGTTCAAATTCGGCCTGTCGGCGCTTGCTCTCTTCTTCCTCGGTCATGATGTCGATGTCGAGGCCAGTCAATTGCGACGCAAGGCGCACGTTCTGGCCGCGGCGGCCAATGGCCAGCGACAATTGTTCCTCGGGCACGACCACTTCGATTTTGCCGGCTTCTTCGTCCAGAACAACTTTGCTGACTTCTGCAGGCTGCAAAGCATTCACAAGGAACGTCGGCATATCCTCATTCCAGGGAATGATATCGATCTTTTCGCCCTGCAGTTCGTTTACCACAGCCTGCACGCGAGAACCGCGCATACCCACGCAGGCGCCGACTGGATCAATCGAATTATCATAGCTGATCACGGCAATCTTGGCGCGGCTGCCAGGGTCGCGGGCCACCGCCTTGATATCAATAATGCCTTCATAAATCTCGGGCACCTCCATCTTGAAGAGTTCAGCCATGAATTCCGGCGCTGTGCGACTCAGGAAGATCTGCGGACCGCGCTGTTCGCGGCGCACTTCCTTGATATAGCAGCGGATGCGGTCGTTGGGGCGGTAGGCCTCTCGCCCGATCTTTTCGTTGCGGCGCAATACGGCTTCGCCGGCACCCACGTCAACGATAACATTGCCGTACTCTTCGCGCTTGACCAGTGCGTTGATGATCGTGCCCGCGCGATCCTTGAATTCTTCATACTGCTTGTCACGCTCTGCTTCGCGGACCTTTTGCAGGATCACCTGCTTGGCAGATTGTGCAGCAATCCGGCCCAACTCAACCGGGGGGACCTCTTCGATGAACTGCTGTCCGATCTCGGGGTTTTCCATATACTGCTTGGCTTGCTCGACGGTGAATTCAGCCTGATAATTCTCAAGTTCGTCTTCCTCGACCACCGTGCGCACGCGGGTAAAGGTCGCGCGGCCGGTCTTGCGGTCGATGGCAACGCGAATGTCCATCTCAGCCCCATAACGGGACTTGGCCGCACGGGCGAGCGATTCTTCCATCGCTTCCACGACAAGCCCGGGTTCGATGTTCTTTTCGCGGGCCACAGCCTCGGCTGTTTGCAGCAGTTCCAGCTGGTTGGCGGATGTGTAGGCCATTAAGTATTCTCCTCAGCGTCGCCCTGCAGGGGCGCATTCTCATCACCGTCAATGATGGTTTCGATTTCGTCAAATTGGGTCTCGTCGATCTGACCCGCATCCTTACGTCCGCGCAACACGTCGCGGATCAAGTCATCTGTCAGCACCAGCTTGGCGTCTGACAACCACGCGAATTTCAAACCAATGGTGCCTTCGGTAATCGTGATCAGGATCTCGTCACCTTCGGTTCCGGCCAACCGGCCCTTGAAACGCCGCCGCCCATCGATCAGTTCCTCAGTTTCGACCTTGGCTTCAAAGCCCTCCCACTGGTTGAAATCTTTCATGCGCGTCAGTGGACGATCAATGCCGGGGCTTGAGACCTCAAGGTTATAGACGTCCAAAATCGGGTCTTCGATATCCAGCACTGCGCTGAGAGCCGTGGAAATCTGCCCGCATTCATCGACCTCGATCTGGCCATCAGGACGCTGGACCATAATCTGCAGGACGCTTTCCTTGCCCGACATCAGGCGGACGCGCACAACCTCGAACCCCATGTCCTCGACAACGGGGGTGACGATTTCAGCGATGCGGCGGTCAATGGCCGCTTTGGCGATCAGATCGTTCATCATATTTTCCGACTTATCATTCGGACACAAAAAAACGGGCGCGCGGCCCGTTGTGAATTCCGGTGGTGTCTGGTGGTGGAAACCAGAAGCCGCTGTCAGGCACAGATATAGGCGAGGATGCAGGCGGGTGCAAGCGAGGTTTGAGTTTATCGCGATACCATGGCAGATAACGGCGTACGGCACGTGGGCGTGCGATAGACAAGGACAGGTATTTTGCGTATTTTCCAAAGCCGCTCGCACAAGGAAGAAGCGGTTCAATTCTATGTGGCGCCTCCGCGCGCGCCGCGCACGGGTAGCAAGTTGGCGCTGGCCGTTCTGGTCCGAAACGAGGCCGCGTCGATTATGGAGTGGCTGGCGTTTCACAAGGCGGCTGGCATTGACCAGTTCATCCTTTACGATGACGGCTCAACCGACGACACAATTGCGCTTGCCGAACAAACCGTTGGCGCACAAGCGCTGCGTGTGATCCCATGGTGCCAACGCTTGCAGGACGCCAAGCTAGGCCGCGCGATTCACAACCAAGGGCTTGCTTTCGCGCATTGCGTGGCGAACTTTCACCAGGATTTCCGCTGGATTGGCTTCATTGATGTTGATGAGTTTCTGTTTCCGACCCAAGCGAATGGCCTGCGCGACGTCCTTTCCAGTTTGGGCCATGTCGACAACATCCTGCTGCCCTGGCAGATGTTTGGCCGGCAAGGGTTTGAGACAACGCCGGATCGGGTTCTGCCGAATTACCGGCAACGGTTCCGAGATCCCTACCAAACGGAGGTCAAAGGGATTCTGAATTTCAAATGTATCGTGAACCCTGCGAAGGTGACCAAGGCCTATGTTCATGGGTTTGAAACCAATGGGGACAAGACGATCTGGAACAGCAAGGGTACGGCGTTCGAATATGGCGCGCATCGGTCGGCGGATTTCAACGCAAACCCGGCGCTGCAGTTGAACCACTATTACTCAAAATCCAATACACAGCTTGAGGCAAAGATCCAGAAAGGATCCATCGGCGATTCTACCTTTACAAGCCACTTTAAGAACGAAAGCAAGCGGCGAAATCAGCTAACCAAGCGTGTCTTGGAGATTGAGCGGGATACAGTTGAGGACCGAGGTATCTTGAATTTCTGCGAACGTCTGGATTTCGATCCTCAATAGAGCGTTTTCGGAAAAATCTGAATCACTTAACGCTACCTGAAATCAAAGATTTCAACGGGTTAACGCAAAACGCCCCACCTCTCGGTAGGACGTTCCAATTTTAAACCGGATTAGCTTAAGCCACTGACCAACGCTCGGCCATACGTGCGTTGTCCATCTGCCAGAGGTTGCCCACTGTATCAGGCGACACGATCCGGTTATTCACGGCCTGCACATAGTTAGCAAACATCGGCACCAGAACGCCGCCATCGTCCCGCAGAATTTGCTGCATCTCGAAATACTGCTCTTGGCGCTTGGCGCTATCCAACTCAGCTCGCGCCGTGACCAGCAGCTCCTGGAAACGCGCGCTATCGTTCTCATCCCACTGGCTGTCGTTCCACGGCACGCCAGCCTCGTAAGAGGTTGAGAACATCCAGTCTTCTGTTGCGCGACCTGACCAATACACAGCCGAGAATGGCTTTTTCAACCAGACGTTGGACCAGTAACCATCAGAAGGTTCCTGCACCACGTTCAGGTTGATACCACCGCCAGCAGCAGAGGCCTGGAACAGCTGTGCGGCGTCAACCGCACCTTCGAACGCAGCATTCGATGCGCTGATGTCGATGCTCAAGCTGTCAAGGCCCGCCTCTTGCAGGTAGAACTTGGCCTTGTCTGGATCATACTCCAGTTGCTCCATCTCAGCGTGGAAGTACTGATTGGCAGGACCGATAGGTGTATCGTTACCCAGCATACCGTGACCCAGCAAAATCTTATCGACCATTTCCTGACGGTTGATACCATACTTGAGCGCGCGGCGCACATTGACGTCATCAAAGGGTGCCGTGTCAGTCAGCATTGCAAACGTGTAATGCTGGTTGCCGGTCACTTCCTGAATGCGCAATGCAGGGTTGGCTTTCAACAGCGCCTCGGTCTTGAAGTCGATCCGGTTGATCGTGTCCACCTGACCTGTCATCAGCGCGTTCATACGGGCGGTATTATCGTTGATTGCGATATATTCGACGGAATCAAAGAAACCGGCGCTGTCGCCTTTGTAGTGATCAGGATAGCGCGTTGCGACCATGCGCACACCGGGGTCAAATGATTCAACCTGGTAGAGGCCCGTCCCGATCCCGTTGGCGATCGCTTCTTCGATCTGCCCGGCTGGGAAGATCAGCAGGTGATAATCGGACATCAGATAAGGGAAGTCAGCGTTGCCATTTGCCAGTGTGAACTGGATCTGGAAATCAGAGACTTTCGTCATGTCAGTGATTGCTGCAACGATTGGCTGCGCGGCAGATTTCGCGCCTTCGGCCACGTGCATGTTCAGCGATTCAATGACATCGTCTGCATTGAAAGGTTTGCCATTGTGGAAGGTCACACCCTGGCGCAGGTTGAATGTCCAGGTTTTGGCGTCTGCGGACGCTTCCCAGCTTTTAGCCAATTCGCCGACAAGCGACCCGTCTGCGGCAACCTCAGTCAGGCAGTCAAAAACTGTCCCGTGGGCGGCCGCGATCATGAAGATATCGGAGTGTGTCCGGCCATCCCAGCTGTCTGATGTGTTTGCACCGCCCAAACCCGCAGTCAGACGACCGCCCTTTGTCTGCGCGCGCAGTGGCATGCCGGACAGGCCCAGCACACCGGCAGCAACACCCGTCTGCAATAGACCGCGTCTGCTAATTCCATTCATTTGTCGTTCTCCCTATTTGAGCGTTCAGGCGATCTCTCGCCCGGTTTCGTCATTACTTTGGCGGATGATTCGAGCTACATCTTATCAACGGCAGCATCGCCGATGTTATCAACTCCGCGTTCAGCCAGCAGATTAGTCAGCCAATCGGGGTCCATTTCGGGGACCGAAGACAACAAAAGATCGGTGTAGGCATGGTGCGGTGGCTGGAACATGTCGGCTTTCTCGCCTTGTTCAACCACGACCCCATCTTTCATCACCACCACTTCGTCAGAAATGGCCCGAACCGTTGCCAGGTCATGGGTGATAAACATGTAGCTCAATCCAAGCTGGTCTTGCAGCTTGGCGAGCAGTTTTAGAATACCTTCGGCAACCAATTGGTCGAGAGCGGAAGTCACCTCATCGCAAATGATGAACTTGGGCTCAGCGGCCAAGGCACGCGCAATCCCGATCCGCTGCTTTTG
>BCQL01000222.1_pt1 | contig 9959 bp, 6 predicted proteins | sample 1008151 | NCBI WGS metagenome assembly BCQL01 (sample SAMD00035459, study PRJDB4067) | museum specimen metagenome | biome: marine biome; feature: sea shore; material: organic material | host: Otohimella japonica | place: Japan:Kanagawa | collected 1927
CTCTATCTTCTAATCCGAGCGTTCTTACTTGAGACTCCAACAAGTCTCGTTGACTGCCGCAACCAGCAAGTGCTAAATGTGTGTTTGCTGGTAACTGCGAAAAAGCTTTGATTAGGATTTCTTGCCCTTTCACGGCCTCTAAGCGGCCAGCAGTTCCGATGATGAATTTGTCAGTTGGTAGCGAGAATGTTTGTTTGGCTAACAGTCCATTGCCGTCTTTGAATTTTTCGCAGTCGATACCGTTGTGGATCGTTTTCACCCGTTCGTAACCCAAGTTATTGATGATTTGCTTCGCGACAAAATCGGCGTCTGCGACAACCTGTGGATGAAGCAGTTTGAGCAGGGCGGTTTGCAATCGTGCGGCTTTTCTATTGTTAAGATGCCAAGCATCGTGCTCAGTATGGATCAAGGTTTGCACACCATGGAGTCGAGCGGCGATACCGCCATAAAGTAAAGGTCCAATATGATGGGTATGTACCACATTGGCACGCAGCAGTTTCAAGGTTTTTTTCAGTGCTTTTATTGTGTAAAAATCTAAGCCAGATTGTTTGTTCAGAAAGTGGAGTTGGTCTTTAAAGTCTGCCAACTTTTCCCAATGGTTTAGCGCAGTGAATCTGTTTCCCTCTAGGCTGATGACAAAAACAGAGTCTTCGGGCTTAGCAAAGCGCAACATCTCCAACACCAAGGTTTCCAACCCGCCGGGTGCGAGATGTTGTACGACATGGACGATCACTTTGCCTTTGTTTTCTCGGGTCTTAACGTTTTGCATTCCTTAGCCCTCGACGTTAGTTGTTATAATCAACATTGCACGGTACGTGCCAATCATTAAATCGTTTTAAAACAATGCCTTAAATTAGTGCTTTCATGCGTTATTTAAAATGACACCAAGGCGTTCTCAATTTGAGATTCATATTCGATAGTGGATTTTAAAGGGGCAACGTGTTGATAAAATAGAAAAAAGCACCCCAACGCGAGTGCTTTGATTCAACAGAATGACGAGCCAACTACGTGCTAATACGTCACCTTAGGAATCGTCGTGATCACAGCGACACCTAAGTGGTTTTCTAGTGTCTTACGTGAACGGATGGAGTTGTCGGCCAGTTCGATAATGGTTGCGATACCAACGCCTAATCCAGCACCGCCGAGTAGACCAAGAATAATGAATACGATGCTTGGTAGGTTTGAAGGCAGAGTTGGTGTGTAGGGCTCATCAATAATTTTCACACGTTTGTTTTCTTCGAATACGCCAAGGGAACCGGTTAATTGTGCCATTTCATAACGTTCGACCAGATCGTCGTACAATTCTCTTTTTACCGCGACGTCTCTTGCTAGTCGGTTGATCTCGGTAGCGGTACTACCAAAACGATTGGCGTTGTTTTCCAGATCTTGAATCATGTTGTAAAGGCTATCGGTTTCTTCTTCTAGCGATTCGTATCGACCACGCATGATTTGTAACTGATGAAGCTGAGAGACAAGCAAGGGCTGCGCATCACCAATATTGCTTACCGTTGCAGTGCTGGCAATATCCCATAGCTGATTGCTGTTCATTTCTGGCTGTTTAGAGTTGATCAGAACAGTACGTTCTTGCTCAAGTCGATTAAGTTCCCTAACTTTACCTTGGACCAGACTGTGCGCGTCCGTGTATCTAGCGCGAAGTAAGGTGAGTTCACTACGGATCTCAATGATCTGTTCTTCAATCTTACCGATAACAGGATTTGTTTTAGAAAGCTGTTGGTCCAAGCTACCCAAGCTGCGTTTTACACCCGCCAACTCAGCCTCTTTTTCTGCCAAGGTTTGTTTGAGGCTGGCCAATCGAGACAGGCTTTGTGCCTGCATCTCGGGTGTGGCATGGGCATACGTGTTTTTATATTCGGCAAATGCCTGCTCTGCTGCGTCCAGTTCTGTGCGTCGTTTATCGATATGAATCGTCAAGAAATGACTGGAATCTTTGATAGATGAACGCTCTGGTGCAAGCAATTGCTCAACGAAATGATTACTGACTGACGTGAGTATCTCTTCCATACCAGCAGGAGTGTCGTTGGTAAGTTCGATTTGAATGAAGTCTTTACCAAGTTGCTTGACGGAGAGACGACTGGCGAGATCTTTAATAATGAATTCTTGCTCTTTTGGGGTCATTTCATCGTTAATCAATCCTTGTTCTTGAGCGACAGAGAAGAGCACATGTCGGCTTTTTAATAATGTACTCAACGCGTTGATACGGTCTTTTAATTGAGTGGAAACGGCCAGATCTTCAAGAAACGGATTCATTTTTGCGGTTTCTTGCACCAACATACTGGTATGGGCAACGTAATTGGTAGGCAGGATTTTACTGACGATAAAACCAAGAATCGGCAACACCAACATTGGTACGACAATGAGGTAACGTCGACGCCATGCTCCATGAAGTAACACAGATAAGTTTTCTCTTAAATCGTTCATAGTGACCTCACTAGTTGTTCAACTTGAAAGGCTCTCGATGCCCAGCTTTGTTTTTCAATCAGTGCCATAGTGCCATTTGGGGGAGGCAGTAAATGCTTCAAGCTGGCACAAACATCATCGATATCCGTCACGACATGTAGCATCTGCTTATAAGGTGTAAGCGCTGGGAAAGAGGTGCTGATAACGGGCGTGCCTGTCGCTAAATACTCCAAAAGCTTGAGTGGATTACACGCTTTAATTTGGGCGTTGTCGATAAAGGGCAACCAACTTGCGTCCCAATGTTGTGAGTAGCTTGGCAAATCATGGTGTGCTCTAGGGCCAAGGTAATGGACGTTATTTCGTTGTGGTAACGGGTTATGAGGGAATTCGTTCGGTCCAATGAAAACAAGATCCCAATCGGGTACTTGATCGGCAACTTGTTCAATCAAAGAGTAATCTAACCATTCAGACAAACTGCCGTAAAAACCGAGAACCTTTCGCCCGTTATCTGGCAGGTCTTTGGCTTTGCTTGATGGGGTGGAGAACAGGGGGAAATCCACACCGTGAGGCAGTGTGACGGTTTTATTTTCTGGGAATTTTGCTGTCAGTTTGTCACTTGCCGCCAAAATGACGTCGCAACAATCAATCAAATCTGCTTCATGTTCCAAAACGGTTTGGTGATCGACTCCCGCAAGCGCGCCAAAATCGTCACCACAGTAATAAATAATGCCTGTGTTACTCATGGCCTTACACACATCAACCGCCGTCGGTAGAGACGTCCAGAATATTGGTTTATCAAAGCCAAGCTTGGTTAATTTTCGATTCAGTTGACGTTGCATTATTTTCGAAGCGGCTTTCCGAGCCCAGTGAGCACGTGGTGCAGGGATGGTAAGTAGGTCAATCGTCTGAATGTTGTCGTAAACAGTAGAGTCTTGTTTGAACGCTGCATTGCTGCGCGCATCCGCGTTAAAGGAACGTGTGAGTTTATTCACAATGCGCTTTGTGTCCTTTGCGGCCCACTTGGGTTGTCTTAAACCAATGGAGTTGACCCACAGTATGCGGTGGTTATTCGCTAAATGTTTAATGATATGTTGAGTGGAAGAAGGCAATCCGCCAAAATCTTCGCCAAACACTACGATATCCGTCATTTTTCTCTCCTTGAGCCAACTTTATGATTGTTCTAATAAGTAGAGTTATCACAATACGTGCCAAGGAAATAATTCAATATAAACATTGAGTTAGGATAGATGAGATAACGAAGCTCTAAGATTTCTCATTTTGACAATCAGATTGAACAATACGATGTATCACAATGGTGAGCGCAGCAAGAATATAAATCGGCCAAGTAAACCCTTGCGTTAGGAAAGTACCAGAAACAATCGTACCAATAAGTCCACCTAATACCGCGTTTGCTCCAATGGATAATGTATGTTCGCTGGTGGGTGTCAGAAGTCGGATTGTCGCACGTGAGGTCCGAATCAAAGACACAATGAGTGCGATAAATACAAACAGGCCAACAAACCCTGTTTCTGCAAGCACACCAAACCAAGTACTGTGTACGGCGTGATTGAGCCCGTCCCAATGGGAACTGTAGAAGAAGTAGTTATTGTAGAAATTGTCGATCCCGATACCAGTGAATGGATTTTCTAGCGCCATCTTTATTGCGGCTTCCCATGCATAAATTCGTCCCATTGCGGATTCATCTATCCCTTCTTCCGCGGCACCGCCAGAAGAACGACCAGAAATCCCAGCAGCGGCATAGAGTACGAGTGCGCCGACTAATCCAAGTGAGACAACAAGTGCCTTGCTTTTAATGTGTTTAAACGCGAAATACGCAAAGACAGAAAGCGCACCAAGTAGGCCGCCACGGCTTTGTGTTTCTAAAATCGCGGAGAACAATACAAGACAGGTGATTAATGCGAATAGGCGAAGCGTGAGGCTAGCCCGTTTCTCTAGCAATTGGCTGACGGTAAATGCAAGCGGGAACATGAGTACCAAAGATAGATCATTTGGGTCGCCAAGTACTGAGCCTAAATCGCGGCTGATGGTGACGCGTGAGCCTTCGACTAATCCAATGCCATTGTTGGCGTTATAAAGCGCAGTTAAACCGACCAGCAAGCCCGCCAACATGATAGCTTTAGACATTTGAGCAACTTGTTTTGGCGTGGTGATTAGCCAAGTAATCGCAAGTGTCATCACAATGATTTTCCAATAAACACTGGTGAATTCCTCAATCGCAACGGGGCGATTCGAAGCAAACGCCACACCGAGCGTAACCAGTACCCAAAATATCGATAACCATTTTAAACAAGGGTGCCAAAACGCAATGATTTGGCGGCTGATAAACAAATGGTAAGACAACGCCATGAGGGCACCAAGCGAAAGCAATAAGGGAATTTTGAAGTTGTAAATCACCGGGAAAGTTTCGTGAATTCGAAAGAAAGAGAAGATCACAAACAGAGTAACAAACCAAAAGGTCTGGTTAAGAACAAATAAAATGGCCAATGGCGCAAAACACAGCACTAGGATCAGAATTGGACTAGGCATCACCAACCACAATAACGCGACACACATAGTGAACGTTATGGCGATGATGGATTGCTTCATTCTTAATTCTGCTGGGTTCATAGTGGTGTTCTCTTCATTTGGCCGCGCCACTTTAACCACAAGTGATGTATGCCGCTTTTAGCCTGTGAATCAAGGTAACGAAAGGCAATGGTTGCGATGAGTATGCAGCTTGTAAAACACACCAACATGATGAGTGGGATTGAGTTGGCTGAATGAACCAAGAATAACGTTGCTCCAGCAAGGATATGCAGTGTGACCATCAAACTCAGATGGAAAGGAAGCTTCATGCATTGCTGGCCGACGCTAAAGGTTAACGCCAATCGACAAAGCTGAGCGTAGTAAAGCGCGATGAATACGCCGTAGATGCCCAAAGAAGACAAGCTAAACAGCATCGCAAGACCAATCGCTGCCGGTATCGCATTAATGCCCATTAACCAGTGGGTCTTTCGTTTATAAAGAATGCTAATGCACAGTAATTCACTCCACTCTTTGAGTAATGCTATCGGCAGAAGAAACAGCACGTAAAGTGACGCTTCTCGGTACGCTTCAGGCAAGAAATTATTGATGATAATTACGGCCATGGAACCGACTACCACGGTTAAAAAAGTCAGGTAAATCATTCCTAGGTGAGTGATTCGTGTTGCTTCGTTGGAGCCTTTTTTTTCTAAAATCGAGAAGCGTCTTGGCGACCACCACATTGCGAACGGTTGCGCCAAAAAGCACATGCCAATTGCGAACTTAAATGCAATGGTATAAACCCCAAGCGTTGCTAACGATGCATTCGCCCCAATAAACCAACGCTCCGCGCCGTTTAAACAAAACATGATTAAGCCTGAACACATGATGGGGTAGCAGTACTTGAAGAATTGCTTTGATGAGATAATACTCGGCAGAACCAATTGGTAGCGATTGGTCACGTGCAACCAGACCAACTGTGCCAAGGCTGCGATCAATCCACCAAGTAAAACAGACAACACCGTTTGGCTAAATTGAAGCGCAATGATAATAAAAGCAGCCTGAAGTGCTGTGGTTGTCACCATGATGCTTAACAAGGTTTTGGCTTTGTCATCTTGCAGTCTCAGCCATGCGGTCCCGATGGCTATCGCACCTTCTAAGGCGATGGCGACTAAGGCAACCATCCATTCGATCTTGGTAAAAGGTTCAGGAGTAGGAGTGAACCTTATTACCGCAGTCAGTATCAAAGCGACAGGAATCGAGATAAGAAGAGAAAGGGAGTAGATTTGGTTAAGTAAGGATTTTCTTTTGTGCGGATCATCTTCCACACCTGCAAAGCGGTTTAATGCTTCATGCAAGGCCAAACTAATGGTTAACGCAATCACGATACCAACAGAGGCAATGATCTCCATTTTACCGATTTGCTCTGGCGTCAAATACTGCGGGAGTATTGGCAGCATAATCAAGCTAATGCTTTTATTGATCACCAGTGCAATGGCAAAGAGTGACATGTTGGTCATTGCTCTAGACATGGTCATATCCTTTGACGTTGTTGCGCTTTTTCGCGCTGGATTCGTTTTGTTGTTCTGGCCCTGCGCACAAGTGCTGAGTAATTGGGAAATAACAACGTTCAGCAGTGTAAAGTCGAGCGACATTTAGCGCTTCTATTCCCATTGTCACCTTCAACCAAGGAGACTCATTGAGTAAGCGAATCGCGTTGTGCAGCGAAGCCGCGTCGTTTGGTGTGTACTTGATGCAGTTTTTTCCATCAGTAAGAATGCGATCCCAGTAGCTGTCATCATGTGGAATCACTACACACATTCCTGCGGCTAACGATTCCAGTATTGCAAGACCAAACGGCTCATTCTCTGCTGTTGCAACAAACACACCACATTGTGCTCTAAGGTCATCTAAATTCTCTGGGGACTCGTACCAATCGACGCCTTTTGCTGTGAAATCAGGGGATAAGCCTTCATCATTAATCAGGTTTGGTTGGATGTAACACACGGTTGTTTTGAGGTTTATGCCGTTTTCTAACTGAATCGCCTCTAGAAGCAAATTGACGTTTTTGCGTTTTAGGAGAGTCGCTGCCCAAAACACGCGAGAAGACATTGGGTTCGCTTGCTTTGGCCAACGCTCTGAAGAAAGACCGTTAACGAATGATGAGGTGTTTAAGGTCGTCCAGTAACGTCTAACCGCAGCGGTGGGCAGGTTTAGATAAGCTTGCAGCGCGTGAATCATGGATTCGCGGCAATTTGCCAAGTAATAAATGCTGGTTGCTTTCACAAGGCAGTAGCCAGCAGATCTTGATTTACCCACGGATTGGCTGACAATTTGAACCACTGGTCTTCGATTCAATAGGCGTAATAAGTACAAAGGCATATCGTTGTTTGGATTAGAGAGACCGAGGAGCCAGTCAACCTTAGGCAATCTGATCAAGACGAATAGCAACTGGAAAAGGTAAAAGAAGCTCATAACCCAATAAGCCAGTCCGTTTTGGGAGGTAATCGGAGAGCGAGGGATCTTAACTACTTGAATGCGTTCGTTATCTCCCAGTAACTTATTCCAGTGTTCTGGATGAGTGGTCGCGACATAGCCGACCACATCGCGTTGATTACATTGTTTTAATAGCTCAGCATTTGCTACTTTAGATCCGCTTTGTAGAGGGTTGGTATCCAACATCAGTACGTGTTTCATGAGCCGCTCCTCAGTTGTGCTTTAGCCAATGAGGCATTGGTTTCTTGCTGTGCGAAGGAGGTATTGAAAGCGCAGGCTCTTGTGCCAGTTCACTATGATAAATTGACTCTATAGCGTTCACTGAAGCGGAAATAGTGAGGTGTTGTGTCGCGTATTGATAGGCATTGTGAACGAGTTGATTGCGCAGTGGCGCGTCATTAAGCATGCGCTGCATTGAGTTGAGCAGGCCGGCCATGCCATGATTTGGATAAAGCAGAGCGCTGTGATTGTGTTCGACCAACTCAGGAATGACACCGATTTTTGGTGCCACGATAGGCAGTTTTGCTAACGCTGCTTCCCCGACCGCCAAACCATAGTCTTCTTCGTAAGCACCACTGATGAAGGCATCGACGTTCCCCGTCATCCATGCGTCTTTGTTATTCTGTTGTCCAACAAAATGTACCCGGTCTTCAACACCTAAATCCAATGTGAGTTGTTTTAATGACTCTCTCTCTTCGCCATCCCCAACAATGACAAGGTGCGGATTATTCTGATGATAATTGTGCATATGAATAGCGCGAATCAGACGATCAAAACCTTTACTTTTAATCAGAGAGCCGACAGATAGGAATGTGAATGCGTTCTTTGGGATACCAAGATAGTCTTTCACATCAACCGATTTTTCACTTCGATCTAATGAGACGCCATTGTGCACCACATGTAAGTTTTCTTCCGGATAGCCATCTCGAATCAGCTCTTGCCCCATGCCTTGGCTAACACAAATCAGTTTTGGCGACATGTGTATATCAAGTGAAAATCGAGCGCGGACGCCGTAATGACAATGCAGTTGTGTAACCAACGGAACATGGTTCATTCTCGCTGCCAAACACATCCACTGACAAGTTGCGCCATTGTTGACGTGGACTAGGTCAATATTGTGCTTGTCGATAAGCTCAGAACCTTGCTTGATAAGGCGGTTCCAAGCGCTGATGTCCCAACGATGTGTACTCCACCCACCAACTAATTTGAAGGCGGAATATTGAGTTTCGATGCCCATTTCATGGCATTTCTCTATCAAAGGCTCACAATTTGTCCATACATAAGGTTGGAATTGGTTACGATCAATGCGAGACAAAAGGTCAAGCAATACGACTTCGCTGTGGCGAATCCAGTTGTCGCCATAATGAACATAAAGAATGCGTTTTGGAGTAGTCATCGTCGTCACCTCGGTTTGCCCATTTGTTTAATGGGGTATTGCAACCGAGATGCCAAACTTTGTTAATTATTTAACTCACTGATTCATAAGGACAAAATGGATGTAAGGTAGAGGGGTGACGATTCTTTATCATAATGAGAATGCATATGCATCAAGATTAACTCTCAATTTGATAGCGTTCAATCAAAATAGGAATGACGCTTTGCGAAGAATATTGCTCAGAGATGGTCTTAATGGCCTTTTTGCGAATAAGAGATTGAGTATAGACGCTCATGGTTATCCAATGGTTGAGCTTTTCTATCAAATTGAGAATGTCTTGAGCAATAAACCCATTGTTGCCGTCCTCGATAAGGTCTGACATACGGCCAACGTTTAGGGTAAATACGACAATTCCACGCGACATTGCCTCTAATGCTGCCATTGGAAGGCCTTCATAACGAGAAGATATGATCAATACGCCGATATTGTTCCATACCTCGTTCATATTGCTTTGATGACCATGAAACACGACATTTTTTGGTGCTTGTTGGGAAAGTGTTTCTCTTTCTGGACCGTCGCCATAAATCGAGAACTGGCGGTCAGGTAAATACTTTGCTATGTCGATAAAGCGATCCGCGCCCTTTTCATGGCTCAATCGACCCACAAACGCGATTTCTTTGTAGTTGCTGTTAAGTTCTGGAAGCGATACAAAGTTATTCAATAGTTCTGCTTTGATGGGCAGCTTGTTCTGAATACTTTGGCTGACCGCAAAGCAATGGTCGGATAGACGGCCACTGTAACGATCAAGCCAATCGTAAAGCCAAACTATTCCGGTCGGAGTTTCTCCTGCGTGGTAGGTCGATATAAGGCGAGGGAAGGTCCGCGTAAACAGCTCCGCGCTACGGGCAAGTAACGCGGCTTTGTAACCGTGAGTATGAATGACGCTAGGTTGATGTTCCGCGACAGCACTTGTGATTTGTTTCACGGCAATGGATGAATGTGAGTCGTTACCTTTGGGGCAAAGCTGATGTAAGTAGCTAACAGGAATATCGGAATGGCTCAACTTCGAAATAAGCGGCGCAGGTGGATGGTATTCAACCACCAACACCACTCTAACGTACACATGGAACGCCTGTAATCCTCTGGC
>BCQL01000223.1_pt1 | contig 9958 bp, 5 predicted proteins | sample 1008151 | NCBI WGS metagenome assembly BCQL01 (sample SAMD00035459, study PRJDB4067) | museum specimen metagenome | biome: marine biome; feature: sea shore; material: organic material | host: Otohimella japonica | place: Japan:Kanagawa | collected 1927
AGATTATTGAAATCGTACCTTCAGAAGATCAGCTATTAATCGAAACTAAAATTACACCACAAGATATTGCATTTTTGCACCCAGGCTTACCCGCTGTCGTCAAAGTCACTGCTTATGATTTTACCCGTTACGGCGGCCTTAAAGGCACTGTTGAACATATCAGTGCAGACACCAGTCAAGATGAAGAAGGCAATAGCTTCTATACTATACGTGTCAGAACTGAAGAATCGAATTTAACAAAAAGCGATGGCACAAAGATGCCAATTATTCCCGGCATGCTCACATCAGTGGACGTCATTACCGGGCAAAGAACTATCCTTGAGTACATTTTGAACCCGATATTACGGGCAAAAGAAACAGCACTTAGAGAGAATTAGCCAAAAAACCGGGAGGGTTTTTTACATGAAAATTAACATTAACCAATGCAGTAAATTGAGTATCTTCGCATTGGCAATGTCAGCAATTTTTGCAACGCCTTTGCTTAACGCACAATCGTTAGAGCAGGCTGTTGCACACACTCTGGATACCAATCCTGAGCTTCGTATTGCGTTTAACCGTTTTAAAGCACGCGAAGAACAAGTTAACCAAGCCATTGCTGGGTATATGCCAACTGTAGATTTAACAGGGGCCTATGGATGGGAACAAACTGACAGTCCTTCAACTCGTCGTAAAAGACAGCCAGGAAATGACAATCTGGATGAAGGCGTCATGGAACTTGAACGAGGTGAAGCAGGATTTAGTATCAAACAAATGCTGTTTGATGGTTTTTATACAAGTAGTGAAGTTGATCGTTTTTCTTTCGAAGCGAGTTCTGAGCAATGGGCGTTATTCGCCGCTGCAGAAGATATCGCACTCGAAGTTAGTAAAGTGTACATGAATTACATTAAAGCTGAGCAACTGTTGGTGCTTTCAGAGAAAAACTTAAATAGCCATAAAGAAATTTATGAGCAAATTAAGGAACGTACTGATTCAGGTTTAGGCTCGATTGCTGATTTATCGCAAATCTCTGGTCGACTGGCTCGTGCAAATGCCAACCTGATGTCAGCTAAAAACAACCTTTCTGATGCAAGAGCCCAATATATTCGCATCGTTGAAGTTGCACCTGAAAACCTAGTTGTTCCTGTGCCTGATATAGACTTACTCCCTGCTAACATCGCAGAGAGTGTCATCATGGCCCAAGACAACCACCCAATTTTAAAATCGGCAAGTAGTGATATCAAAGCCGCCGATAGTGAGCGCAGTTCAGCACAATCTAATTACTATCCAAAATTCTCATTAGAATTAAACGGTAACTGGAATAATAACCTTGATGGTGAAGATGGTTATGGCACAGGAACCACACTTGACCCTTATGTGAATGGTTACAGTAATGATCTGGTTGGTATGGTTCGAGTGAAGTACAACTTATTCTCTGGCGGTAAAGATCTCGCACGAGAAAAGGAAGCCGCCTACAAAATTAACGAAGCGAAAGAAATCCGCCAACGTGCTCATCGTCAAGTCGTTGAAGGTGTGCACCTTTCATGGAATGCTTATGAAATGTTAGCGCCGCAAAAGCGATATATTCGTGATCATGTTATTGCCTCAAAAGATACTCAAGTTGCTTATGCTCAGCAATTTAACCTAGGGCAACGTAGCTTGTTAGATTTACTTGATACTGAAAACGAACTTTATCAAGCCCGTCAGGACTATCTACAAACAGAATATGATGAAACGATTGCAAAATATCGCTTATTGAATGCAACTGGACAGTTACTAGATTCATTACGTGTTACTCGACCAGATATTTGGCAAGGCGAACGTGACTACGAAGGAGGAGTAAAATAATGAAATACCTCATTTTACTACTCAGCATGACACTAACGGTGGGCTGTTCAATGCGTGATATCGTCACCGCAGACAGCCCAACTGAGCAGCAATTCGATTTAAACGATAACGATAAAGACGGCGTTATTGTGGCACGTGAGCGCTGTTTAGATACCGTCATTGGCGCAGGCATAGATAATTATGGCTGCCCGACAATTAGCGAAATCAACGAACGCCAAGAGTTAGAGATTTTATTTGAAAATGACTCAGATCATATCAACACACGCTTTTACCAACAAATAGAAGAAGTGGCCGACTTGATGAAGTTATACCCTAATACGGTTGTGACTATAGAGGGACATTGCAGTAAAACTGGAACATATGAGCACAATTTAACGCTTTCACAAGCACGTGCTGATAATGTTGTGAATGTCTTAGTTGATACCTTCAATATCGATAGATCACGTTTAACGGCAATTGGCTACAGCTATGATCAGCCAATTGATTTAAGTGGTACGCCTGAAGCAAATGAAGCAAACAGACGTGTTATTGCTGAAGTTACAGGCGATGATCAAAGAACAGATATGAAGTGGCACATATACACGGTTGATCAATAAGCTTTTAATGTAAGGAACTGATTTTTGCCAAAGCAGGGTTATTCGCAATTACAAAGTGTTACGCGAGCTTGCCGTTACCCATTATTGGCATCTATTTTCATTGTGTCGGGGCTTTACGCAGCAGCTCCGGCAACAATGGATGCACAGAAAACGATCAGTGCCTTATCAGATCAATACGGTGAACGCGCCGGAAAGCGTGCTAAAGCTTGGTTTAAAATCGTCAATGACGCGCAAAACCTTGACGATATAGCCAAGCTTGAAAAAGTGAATAGCTTTTTTAATTTATTTAAATTTGTCGATGATAATAAAGTCTGGGGGGAGTCGAATTATTGGGCCTCCCCTATGGAGTTTATCGGCGTCAATGCAGGCGACTGTGAAGACTTTTCCATCGCCAAATATTTTACGCTCCTTCAGGTTGGTATTGCTGAAGATAAGTTACGCATTACTATGGTTAAAGCAACATCTGTAAACCAATACCATATGGTCTTAGCTTATTATGAAACCCCTGGGGCAATCCCATTGGTGCTAGATAATTTAGATCCAGTGATTAAGCCTGCTACCAAAAGAAATGATTTGCTGCCTGTTTACAGCTTCAATGGTAAGCAATTATGGCTTAATAAAGAGAAAGGACGAGGTGTGCTTGCGGGCTCTTCCTCGCGTCTTGAAAAATGGAATGATTTAAAATTAAGGTTGGGCATAGACCGGTTACGGCAGCCCAAACAAAAAATGGAGTAGTGGCCAAGATGACCCTTTTTCGTCAAATCTATGCGTTACTGTTTGGTTTATTTTTATTGGTTATAACCAGTCTAGGTTATGTTCAATTTACAGAAACCCAAAGCTTTCTCGTTAAGCAAATGGATTCAGATCTCAACAATGCCAGTCACTCGCTTGGTATTATGCTGGTGCCTGCTTTAGAAAGTGGCGATGACGTTGCGGCTGAAACTTTAGTGAATGTCATTTTTGAAGGCGGTTATTATCAGCAAATCAAATTGACTTGGCTGGTTGACGGTAAACAACAAGTTTGGAATAACGCCATTCGTATCGAAGGCGTGCCTCAATGGTTTATCGACTTAGATTTGTTTACGACCATCACTAAAGAAAGTGTTATCACTTCTGGCTGGTTACAACTCGCTAAAATTGAAATTACCGCCCATCCAGGCTTTGGTTACCATGAGCTTTGGCGCATTATTTCTAATACAATTATCATTTTTTCAATTCTATTTTTACTTGCCATCGTTTGTGCACGTTTTGGCTTAAGCTACATACTCAAGCCATTACACGCGCTATCAGAACATGCTAAAAAAGTCGCAAACCGTCAGTTTGGCCCTGATATGCCAGCGCCAAAAACGAAAGAACTACAAGAGTTAGTCGGCGCATTTAATAGTATGTCTGCACAGCTAAAACAAGTCTTTAGCTCATTAGATGAAGAAGTATCAGCCCTACGTAAAAAGAATTTAGTCGACCAAGTTTCTGGCTTACCGAATCGACAATACATGGTCAGTCGAATAAATGGCTGGTTAGGTGAGCCGAGTAGTGGCGCCATATTTTTAGCTAAGTTTGATTGGCTAGAAGAAGTACACAGTAAGTATGGCTATCAAGTTCGTGATGAAACCATCAAGTTATTATCACAAAAACTTGAGCATCATTTAAACGAGGTATCCCCATCCGTCATTGCCCGAATTGCTGCGTATGAATTCGCTTTTCTAGTCACGGATGTAGAACACGATCAACTCACTAAGTACTTACAGACCTTACTAAGAACCTTGAATAAAGAAATTTCTAAAGCAGGCTGTAAGCCTAATGAAGGTTTCGCAATTGGTGTGGCTGAACGTACAGGGCACATGACGGTCAGTGATATTTTGGCTCAGGCTGATAATGCGTTGCAAAAGTCATTAAAAGACAACAAGGTATTCCATTGGTTTGAGACCAATGAGCATCAACTATTTAGCCGCGAACAATGGCGAGATAACCTCACTGATGCCATTAAAAACAAAAAATTCCAATTTAGATGGCAGCCCGTTTTACTAACTGAAAACGAAGAAGTCTGTCAGCGTGAGGTATATTGTCAGTTGATGGTTAACGATAAACTTCAACATGCCGGTCAATTTATGCCTTATGTGGAGTTACTGTCTTTAGGTACCTTAATGGATCAATGCCTCATTGAAACCGTGATCGATAACCGCCTGCTTGAGCGAAACTATGAGCCGTTAGCGATTAACCTCACATTCCAGAGTATCAGTGACCCGCATTTCCATTCATGGTTACAAGGTTTACTGCGTAATACCGCATTCCCTGAAAGGATCTGCTTTGAAATCCCTGAGGCCAGTGTGTATAGCGACTTAGATAATTGCGAAAATCTGTGTAACATTATCAGAGATAATGGCGCCAAGTTTGGTATTGACCATTTTGGTCGCCAGTTTGGCTCAATGAGCTACTTACAAAGCCTACGTCCAAGCTATGTAAAACTCGATCAATCTTTTGCTTACATGGAAGATGACCAACATAATACTGAGCTATGTCGCGCCTTAGCAAATGTCGCCAAAGGCTTAGATATCCAAGTTATCGTGACAGGTATACAACAGCAAGAGCAGCTCGAGCGATTTACTTCAATGCGCTTAGATGCTTACCAAGGGTTTATTGCTCCGCCTATCGCAATTACCTTTTAAGCTGTTTACTGCTATTAAAGCCACTCACTGAGTGGCTTTTTTATGACTTTAGCCCGCATGAGATTTAAGTTGACTGAATATCAGACACAAAAAAGCCACTCAAAGAGTGGCTTTTTTGTTTATTTGGTCGGTGATAGAGGATTCGAACCTCTGACCCTCTGCTCCCAAAGCAGATGCGCTACCGGGCTGCGCTAATCACCGGAAATCGTATTGATATGTTGAGTCTAACAAGGCAAGCCTTAGCTCCACTCTAATAGAGTGAGTGATACGTAATCAATAAACGCTAATCACTAAGTTGTAAATTAATACGGTAGGCCAATTTGAAAGGATCAAAAATAAATCACTAATTGGAATACAAAAATTTGGTCGGTGATAGAGGATTCGAACCTCTGACCCTCTGCTCCCAAAGCAGATGCGCTACCGGGCTGCGCTAATCACCGAGATATTCTATAAATAGAATGTAGATTGAATGGGGTGACTGATGGGGCTCGAACCCACGACAACCGGAATCACAATCCGGGGCTCTACCAACTGAGCTACAATCACCACTGATTTCAATCTTGCTAACAAACGACCTTACCGAATGGTGCGCCCAGAAGGATTCGAACCTTCGGCCTTACCCTCCGGAGGGGTACGCTCTATCCAGCTGAGCTATGGGCGCTCGTCTTGGTTAGCGACGCACATAATAGGGATAAATCACCTTCACGTCCACCTTTGTTTAAAACTTTTTTGTTCGTTTGCTCAAGTTTTGAGTAAATTGTGAGGTTTTTAAGCAATTTTCAAAATAAACGTCTAATACTTAGCTGCTAAAAAGAGATATTTTCATATTTCAGCCTAAAGGACTAACTAATAGTTCCCTTTGTTGCTCAAGCTTCATATACTCAAGTGTGGGTAGTTAGCATAAAAGGATTGAAGGAGTCATATGGAAAAGGGAGCCTTCCCTAATCACTCTAATAATATCGAACATCTACAAAGAAGGGTGTCGAGGCTTAGACGTTTAGCGACAAAATATAAGCGCGCAGAAATCATTCAAAATGCGCTATTAGAAATTTCCAATATTGCTACCCAAGCGATCTCACTTGACGCTTTCTATAAAGGTGTCCACAGTCATCTGCAAAGCTTGATCCATGCCGATAACTTTTTCATTGCCTCTTTTGATAATCAAACTGGCACCATATCCTTACCTTTTTTTGCTGATGAGAAAGATCCCCACCCATCAGAGCTATATCCAGATGAAGAAATATCATCATTATTAGAGCGTGGCATTACAGGTTATGTGCTAAAAACCGGTGAACCACTTTTTTGTAATGAGCGACGTTTTAATGAATTGGTCGAAGAAGGAAAAATTGATGGCTTAGGTTCACCTTGCCTTCAATGGCTCGGCGTTCCCATCAAACACAATAACCATGTCTCAGGAGTATTGGTCGTTCAAAGCTACAGCGACGATATTATCTACGGTGAACTCGAACTCGAATTAATGGGCTTTATTTGCCACCATATTTCAGGTGTTATGGAGCGACTGCGTCACAATGAAGAGCTTGAAATAGCAATTATTGAACGCACTAAAGAACTCAGCGAAGCGTATGACAAAGTAAAACTTGAAGTTACTGAGCGTGTTAAAGCAGAGAAACTGCAAAAGTCATTATTTCAAATCGCTGATTTATCCGCATCTGATGTGACTCAAGCCGAGTTTTACCCACAAATCCATCAAGTCATCAGCCAATTACTGCCTGCTGACAACTGTTTTATCGCATTAGTACACAAGCCATCACAAACCTTATCTTTTCCTTTTTATGTCTCGCAGATGAACGCCGAAGCGCCTAAACCAAGGGCGTTAAAGGATGGCTTAACAGAGTATATTTTAAAGCACCAGCAACCACTATTGTTAAATCAGCAAGACATTAAAAGGATGATTACTGCGGGTGAGATTTATGGCAGTAATCCCGATTTAAACCACACTCAAACAATGAAGCAATGGATTGGTATTCCGTTATTCATTCACGGGGAAATAGCCGGTGGATTAACGATTTACAGTCTGACCGACAAAAACTCATTTGCCACTAAAGATTTAGAGCTACTCACCTTTGTCTCGCAGCATATTGCCAATGCAATTGAGCGTAAACTTGCCGCTGAGCAGTTAAAGCGAAGCTATGAGCAACTTGAGGATAAGGTCGAAAAACGCACCAAAGCGATTGCTGAGATCAATGACAACTTACAACGTCAAATCATGCAACGTAAAAAAATCGAAGCTCAATTGGTTTACGATGCTAAACATGACAATTTAACCGGTTTACCTAACCGTAGCTTTTTCATGGAGCGGTTATCACAAGCCATTAAGCATGTTCGACGTCATCAAAACGAGCAGTTTTCTCTGTTATTTATTGATTTAGATGGCTTCAAGCAAATCAATGACACCTTAGGTCACCTTGAAGGTGATCGCTTTTTGATTGAAACATCAACTCGGCTAAAAATGTGTATTCGAGACAATGACACTTTAGCTCGCTTGGGCGGTGATGAATTTGTCATTTTACTCGACTCCATCCACCAGCACCGAGATGCCGAAGATGTATGTGAGCGCATCTTGCAAGCTATTGCAGAGCCATACACATTAGCTCAACAGCAAGTGATTTCTGGTGCCAGTATTGGCGTGGCTTACAGTTCTGTTAACACTTCAGATAACAGTGAGTCAGTATTGCGTAATGCCGATACCGCAATGTATCAAGCAAAGTCAAAAGGCAAAGGCTGTTATGTTGTTTTTGACCAGAAAACCGAATACAGCTTCAATCAACGTATCGCGCTGGAGCAAGACTTTTTACACGCCCTAGAGCGCAATGAAATCATAGTAGAGCTAACGCCCATCGTCACTTTCGATCAAAGCCATATTTTAGCCTATGAGCCAGTTAGCTACTGGCACCATCCTAATGAAGGGAAGATTGATAACCATCAGTTAAAAGCGCTTGCCGAGCAAACGCAAAGCATGATGATGTTAGACGATTATATTTTTCAATATATTGATCAACACTACCAAGCTTTAGCAAATGGATTAGGTGACAACATTCACTTTCATATTCCACTATCAAGTCAGCACATTAAACATAAATACGGCCTTCGCAGCTTAAAGAACACCATTAAGCGCAGTCGTATCTGTGCCACAAAGCTATGGGTATTCTTTCATGAGAAGTCATTTGTGCAAGACAGCACTAACCATATCAGTGCCTTTGAGTCTTTAACCGAAATGGGTGTCAATATTGGAATAAATGGTTATGGAACAGGTTATAGTTCACTGAGTAGCTTAAGCTTTTTACCGATTAAAGCGTTAAAACTCGATGCCGATGTTAGCCAACACTTACTCAATGAAAAACAACTGCAACTGGCTAAAGCCTATCAGCTTATCGCTCAAACATTGGGGTTTGATATGTATGCAGAAGGTATAAATACTTCAGAGCAGAAGCAAAGTTTATCAAAACTGGGCTATAGCCAAGGGCAAGGTAACGTTTTTTCTATCGTTAATATTGTCCTAACAGATCATAATGACGTTAAAGAAGCCGTAAGCTAACCTCGCACTCAACCTTGGCATTACCGTTTACTTTTTAAACATATCTCTTAGGTTAGCAATATTCGCTTTAGCAGATTGCACCTTCTCTTGTTCAGTTTGTTTAGGCTTGCGGTTTTCCCAAATCAAATCGTCTTGAGGTAACTCCATTAAGAAGCGACTCGGCTCACAACGCATAGTCTCACCAAACTGACGACGTTCACGGCACATAGTAAACCACAACTCTTTTTGCGCACGTGTAATTCCTACATAGGCGAGACGACGTTCTTCATCGACATTATCTTCATCAATACTCGATTGATGAGGCAAAATTCGTTCTTCAGTACCTACCATAAAGACATAGGGATATTCCAACCCCTTTGAAGCGTGTAACGTCATCAACTGAACTTGGTCACCGCCTTCATCTTCTTGGTTTCGTTCCATCATGTCTCGCAGTGTAAGACGTGTTACCACCTCAGGTAGCGTCATCGGTTCATCAAGCTCATCACCTTCCAGCATTTCCGTCACCCAACGATAAAGCTCAGAAATATTCTTCATCCGCATTTCTGCAGCTTTGGCGCTGGTACTGGTTTCGTACAAGTAATCTTCGTAATTAATTTTACGAATTAACTGCTTGATCGCATCTACCGGCTCACCACGAGTTGCTATCTCTCCAGTATCGACAATAAATTTTCCGAATTGATACAAGGATGACATCGCCGCTGGCGCTAAATGGTGATTAAGCTCAGCTTGAAAAATCGCTTCAAACATCGAAATATGTTTTTGGTTCGCATAGTTGCCTAAGCGCTCTAAGGTAGCTGGGCCGATTCCACGCTTAGGTAAGTTCACTACACGTAAAAACGCATTATCATCATCTGGATTAACGACCAGACGCAAATATGCCATGATATCTTTAATTTCAGCCCGAGCGAAAAATGATGTGCCACCAGACAATTTATAAGGGATACGGTTGGTCATCAATGCCCGTTCGAGTAAACGAGACTGGTGATTTCCTCGATATAATATGGCGTAATCACCAAATTTAGTTTTGCCGACAAACTTATGACGAACAATTTCAGCAACGACTCGCTCAGCTTCTTGCTCTTCATTCGCGGCAAACAACACACGCAGTGGCTCACCATAAGCAAGTTCACTGAACAGCGTTTTATCGTACACATGGGGGTTGTTAGCAATGAGAATGTTGGCAGCTCTTAAGATCCGCTGACTTGAGCGGTAATTTTGCTCCAACTTAATCAGTTTAAGTTTAGGGAAGTCTTTACCCAGTAAGACTAAGTTCTGCGGTTTTGCTCCCCGCCATGAATAGATGGATTGATCATCAT
>BCQL01000224.1_pt1 | contig 9953 bp, 10 predicted proteins | sample 1008151 | NCBI WGS metagenome assembly BCQL01 (sample SAMD00035459, study PRJDB4067) | museum specimen metagenome | biome: marine biome; feature: sea shore; material: organic material | host: Otohimella japonica | place: Japan:Kanagawa | collected 1927
CCCGCCATCCTTGTGTCTGAAAGTGTCGGGCGCGAGCTGGTGCGCAATGTCGCCGCCGGTTTCGGGCTCGCCGGTGATCTGGCTGCTGGCCCCGCCCTTGCCCTCGGCGTGTCCGAAAGCACGCTGCTGGATATGACCGGCGCCTACGCAGGCATCCTCAACGGCGGGTCCGAAGTCACGCCCTACGGGCTGACCGATCTGCGGTTTCTGGGCGACAATTCATCACTGATGGATGCGCAAGCCGCGGGGATCGGTGAGCGGATCATCCAGCAGGATGCGGCACGCCAGCTGACCTGGATGATGACAAAAGTCGTCGAGGAAGGCACCGGCAGACGCGCCCAGATCGACGGGTGGGACATCGCCGGCAAATCCGGCACGACCCAAGGGTCGCGCGATGCCTGGTTCATCGGCTTTACAGGTGACTATGTGACAGCCGTCTGGATGGGCTATGATGACAACAGCCAGCTGACAGGGGTCACCGGCGGTGGCTTGCCCGCCACGATCTGGCGCGAAACGATGGTGCGGGTGCTGGATGGGATGCAACCCACACCGCTGCCCATGACCATCCCGCAGGCGCCAGCCGCATCAACAGTGCTGCAAAGCGACGGCGGTCAGGTGGTGGATGATGCGATCCTTGATCTGCTGGAAAGCATCATTCCCAGCAGCAACTAAAGTGTTTGACGAAAAACCTGAAACATCAAGCATCATGTAACGCGTTGAAATCCCTGATTTCAGGCAGCGTTACGTGATAGAGGTTTTTCGCATAACGCTTTAGCCTCTAAAACTCGCCCGCTTCGCAGCGGTCATACCGAAACGCGTAGCCTCCCCAGATCATGTAGATCCCGGTGCCATCGGCATCCGGCATCATCATGGCAAGCTCGGTCCAGGTCTGTCCTTCGCCAGAGCATTCCATCTGATAAAGGGTCGCATTCATGTCGGTGATATCAACCGGACGGGTCATGCGGCATTCTACCTCAACCCCGTAAAAGATGCTTTCTTCGATCTTGAGCGCGCCACCGTCGAGGCCGACCAACGCGCACTCTGCATTCGCGGTTTGCTTGTAGACCCCGTCATAAGGCCCTGCGCTGGTCGTCGCTGGCACCAGCAGTGCGGCAACAACTAATTTTGAAATATGCATATTCATCCTTCGTTCCCCACGGCAGTAATGCGCCCTTCACGTTCAATCCTTTATCAGATCCCCGCGAAAAGGAGAATCCACCTTAACTCTGCCTTGCTTTGGTGTAGTCTGCGCAGGACATTTTATTGCAGATATAAGGGTGTGACAGGTTTATGTCAGATGCGTTGACAGCAAAAGGACGGGCCGAACTGCTGCAGACAAGGTCGGAGAGTCGGCATCTGTACTGGATTGTCGGCATTTTCAGCTTTTTTGTGAACCTGCTGATGCTCACCGGACCGCTCTATATGCTCAATATCTATGACCGCGTGCTCAGCTCGCGATCTTTTGAAACGCTGATCGCGCTCTCGGTGCTGGTCGCGTTTCTTTACGGCATGATGGGGATCCTTGATTTCGTGCGCGGCCGGGTCATGGGCCGGGTTGGTGCCCGGTTTCAGGCGCGGCTTGACCGGCGCGTGTTTGCAGCCGTGCTCAAGGCAACGACGCTCCACCAGGCCCCGCGCGAAGCCGCGTCTGGCATGCGCGATCTGGAGTCAGTGCAACGGCTGATCACGTCGCCCGCACTGATGGCACTTTTTGATATTCCATGGGCACCGCTTTTCTTCCTTGGCATCTTCATCTTCCACCCGTTGATGGGCATCCTTGCCCTTTGCGGTGCGGCTATCCTGCTGGTCGTCGCGCTGCTAAACCAATTCGTGACCCGCAAACCACTGGAAGCCGCAAATGCCGCCAGTTTTGCCTCGGATCAGTTGGGCGCGCACATCCGCACGGAAAGCGAGATGGTGCATTCTCTGGGCATGCGCGAGGCCGCGTTTGATCGCTGGCAGGTCGCGCGGGGCCGGTCACTGGATACCACAATCAAGGCGGCGGATGCCTCGGGCACATTCACCGCCCTTACCAAGTCCTTCCGCCTGTTCCTGCAATCGGCCATGTTGGGCCTTGGGGCCTATTTGGTGCTGATCAACGAACTTTCGCCGGGTGCAATGATTGCCGGGTCCATCCTCTTGGGGCGTGCATTGGCCCCCATCGAATTGCTTGTCGGTCAATGGGCCGCATTCCAGCGCGCCCGCGAGGGCTGGCAGAACCTCGCAGTTCTGCTGGGCCATATCCCGGTCGAGGTCCCCCGGACCGCTCTGCCCACACCCAAGGCCCATCTAGTAGCGGATCAGGTCACCGTCGTACCTCCGGGGGAAAAGCAGGCCGCCCTGCGGCTGATCAGTTTTGACGTGAAACCGGGCCAGGCCGTCGGTGTGATCGGCACGTCCGGTGCGGGCAAATCCACCCTTGCGCGTGTGCTAACCGGTGTCTGGCAACCGGCCGGGGGCAGGGTGCGGCTGGATGGGGCAGCACTGGATCAATATGACCCCGATGTGCTGGGTCAGCATGTGGGCTACCTGCCCCAACGGGTTCAGCTCTTTGAAGGCACGATCAAGGAAAACATTGCGCGCATGTCGATGCAGCCGGACGATGCCAAGGTCGTCGCCGCCGCCCAAGCCGCTGCCGCGCACGAGATGATCCTCAAACTACCCGAAGGGTATGACACACGCGTTTCTGCAACGACAGGGCGGCTCTCCGGCGGGCAGATCCAGCGGATCGGACTGGCACGCGCACTTTACGGCGAACCGGTGATCGTGGTGCTGGATGAACCGAATTCGAACCTGGATAACGAAGGATCCATGGCACTGAACGCCGCGATCAAATCACTCAAGGCTGCGGGCAAGATCGTCTTCATCATGGCCCACCGCCCCTCTGCCATTCAGGAATGCGACATGCTGCTGGTCATTGAAGGTGGCACGCGGCGCGCTTACGGCCCCAAGGATGAGGTGCTGGCCGAGATGGTCAAGAACCACGGTGATATCCAGCGCAGCACCGGCAAAGCGGGGGGCGTGTCATGAGTGGCGATGCAACAAAGCGCTGGTCGGCCAGTCACCATCTGATCATCGGCGCAATCGCTTTGCTGATCCTTGTTGGCGGCTTTGGCACATGGTCGGTCATGGCGCAGATCACAGGTGCCGTCATCACATCCGGCCAGATCGAGGTGGATCGCAACCGTCAGGTCGTGCAACACCCTGATGGTGGTGTGGTTGAAAAGATACTGGTTGATGAAGGCGACACGGTGGCCGTCGGTGACCTGCTCATCCGGCTTGATCCTACCGTGCTGCAATCCGAACTTGCCGTCGTCGAAGGCCAGTTGTTCGAAATCCTCGCGCGCCGAGCGCGGCTCGAGGCCGAGCGCGACGACACCTCCGAACTCACCTTCAGCGACGTGCTAATCGAAGCGGAAAGCCCTGATGTGCAATCCCTGATCGGTGGGCAAGAGCGCCTTTTCGCCGCAAGGCTGGAAACCAACCGCAGCGCTGTGGAACAGCTAACCCAGCAACGCGCACAAATCGCCAGCCAGTTGGCCGGAATTAGCGCGCAGCAAGAAGCACTGACAACACAGCGTGACCTCATCGCGCAAGAACTGGCTGATCAGCAAAGCCTTCTGGACCGTGGCCTGGCCCAGGCCAGCCGCGTGCTGGCGCTGCAACGCGAAGAAGCAAGCCTCTTGGGCACCGTGGGTGAATTGACCGCCCAAGGCGCACAAGCCGCCGAGCGGATGACCGAGATCGAAATCCAGATCCTCGGTCTGTCATCAACCCGCCGCGAGGATGCAATCACGCAACTGCGCGATCTGCAATTCAATGAACTGGAACTCTCCGAACGGCGCCGGACCCTGCGCCGTCAGCTGGACCGGCTGGACATCCGTGCACCGGTCTCTGGTGTGGTCTACGGCCTGCAGGTCTTTGCGGAGCAATCCGTGATCCGCGCCGCCGATCCGGTCCTGTTCCTGATCCCGCAAGACCGCCCGCTGGTGATTGCCACGCAGGTGCAGGTCGTCGATGTCGACCAGATCTTTCTTGGGCAGGACGTCACTTTACGCTTTTCCGCCTTCGACCAGCGCCGCACGCCAGAGCTTTATGGCAAGGTCACGCTGCTGTCCGCTGACGCTTTCCAGAACGAAACCTCGGGCCTGTCGTACTACCGGGCCGAGGTACAATTGGACGAAGGCGAGATGGACCGCCTGCCCGCCGACATGATCCTGATCCCCGGAATGCCGGTGGAGGCCTTCGTGCGCACCGCCGACCGCAGCCCGATGGATTACCTGATCAAACCGTTGGCCGACTATTTTGCGAAAGCCTTCCGCGAGTCGTGATTGCGCGTCCCCTTTTTGCCCGCTAGCGTCCCGGCACATCATGGGAGAAATGCAATGAGCGCGATTGAGACGAAACTGACCGAGCTGGGCGTGACACTGCCCGACATGGGCGCCGCCGCCAAGGCCAAGGGTAACTACCTGCCCTTTGTGACCGTGGACGACATGGTCTATGTTTCGGGCCAGATTTCGCAGGATGGCAACGGCCTGGTGACCGGTGTGCTGGGCGATGACTTCACCCTCGAACAGGGTGCAGCCGCAGCCAAACTTTGTGCGATTTCACTTCTGACCCAGCTGAAAATCGCCTGTGATGGCGAAATTGACCGGCTGGTGCGCGTGGTGAAACTCACCGGTTTTGTGAATTCGACCCCTGATTTCATCCAACAACCGCAGGTGATCAATGGGGCCTCTGATTTCTTTGTTGCCGCGTTGGGCGACAGGGGGCGGCACGCGCGCGCTGCCGTCAGCGCGGCTAGCCTGCCACTGGGCGTGGCTGTCGAGATCGAAGCGATCTTCCAAATTAAATGAGCCTGCCCGCAGCCTTTTTCGCCCGCCCCATCGCGCATCGCGCGTTGCATGATCGCAAGGCGGGGCGGGTCGAAAACAGCATAAAATCAATCGAAGCGGCCATCACCGCAGGCTATGGCATCGAACTGGATGTGCAGCTGAGCAGCGATGGCCACGCGATGGTGTTCCACGACAATCTGCTCGACCGGCTGACAGCGGCGACAGGGCCAGTACGAGCCAAAACCCGTGCCGCACTCGAAGCGATCCCGCTGATCGATGATGACGGCACGATCTCCGCGTTGGACGCGGCGCTGGATCTTGTCGCAGGGCAGGTTCCACTACTGATCGAAATCAAGGATCAGGATGGCGCGATGGGCCCAGACATCGGCACGCTGGAAGCGGCCGCCTGCAAAGCGCTCGTCGACTATCCGGGCGACGTGGCACTGATGTCCTTCAACCCCCATTCCGTGGCAGCCTGTGCCGAACGCGCGCCCAAAATCCCACGTGGCATTGTGACGTCCAGCTATACCGCGCAATTCTGGCCAGAGGTCCCGGGTCACGTCCGGGACGCGTTGCGCGAGATCCCCGATTACGTACGCACCGGCGCGTGTTTCATCACTCACGAGGCAAGCGATCTTGACCGCCCCCGCGTAGCAGAGCTCAAGGCACAAGGCGCACATATCTTCACATGGACGATCCGATCCGCGAGAGACGAAGCCCGCGCGCGCCGCATCGTCGATAACATCACCTTTGAAAGCTATCTGGCTTGACGCAGCAGCCCACCCCCCCAAGTTGCCACCCATGAGCGACGCACCCATCGAAATCACAGCCCACCCGACCATCAATGCAATTGATGCGGCCGATTGGGATGCCTGCGCTTGCCCCGAGGCTGTCGATGGGCACCCCAATGACCCCTTTACCACCCACCGTTTTCTCAAAGCGTTGGAGGACAGCGGATCGGTCGGTCCCGGCAGCGGTTGGCAGCCACGCTACATCACCGCTGAACAGGGTGGGACGTTGATCGCCGCAGCCCCGCTTTATGCCAAAGGGCACAGCCAGGGCGAATATATCTTCGATCACAACTGGGCACATGCCTATGAAAACGCAGGCGGGCGCTATTACCCCAAACTGCAGATCGCGGTGCCCTTCACACCCGCCACCGGTCGGCGTTTCCTGACGCGCCCGGGGTTCGGGGTCACCGGCATGTCTGCCTTGATCCAAGGTGCGGTGCAAATCGCCGCCGACAATGAAATCTCATCCGTGCACGCAACTTTCTGCACCGAGGCCGAAGCACTTGCCGGTGCCAAAATGGGGCTGCTGACCCGGATCGGACAGCAATTCCACTGGGTCAATGAGGGATATGCTGATTTTGACGCCTTCCTTGGCTCACTCTCCAGCCGCAAGCGCAAGAACATGCGCAAGGAACGCACGCAAGCCAATGATTTTGGGGGCGAGATTGTCGCACTGACTGGCGACGACATCACCGAGGCGCATTGGGACGCCTTCTGGATCTTTTACCAGGACACCGGCAACCGCAAATGGGGCACGCCCTATCTGACCCGTAACTTCTTTCACTTCGCGCACCAGACCATGCGCGATGACATGCTGATGGTGCTGGCCTTGCGCGACGGGCGGCCAATAGCTGGCGCGCTGAACTTCATCGGACGCGACACGCTTTATGGCCGCTACTGGGGCTGCACCGAACATTACCCCTGCCTGCATTTCGAGGTCTGCTATTATCGCGCCATCGATTTTGCGATCCAGCATGGGCTGGGCAAGGTTGAAGCAGGGGCACAAGGCGAACATAAACTTGCACGCGGCTACTTGCCCGTCGCCACCCATTCGCTGCATTGGTTCGGCGATGCGGGCTTCAAGGACGCCGTGGAACGCTACCTGCAAGCCGAACGCGACACAGTGGATCACGAAATCGAAGTGCTGACCAGCTACGGCCCATTCCGCAAAACCGATATGGAGGATCACCAATGACCGACAAGCTGACTGACACAGAGCGCGCCGAAACCATCACCCCCTTACTGGCCAATGGCTGGGCCATGGTCGAAGGACGCGATGCGATCCACAAAACCTTCATCTTCAAGAATTTTGTCGAGGCCTTCGGCTTCATGACCCGCGCTGCCATCTGGGCCGAGAAATGGAACCACCATCCTGAATGGTCAAATGTCTACAAAACTGTCGAGGTAACCTTGACCACGCATGACGCAGATGGCCTAAGCGCGCTGGACGCCAAACTGGGCGCGAAACTGGACGCACTCGCCGGAGGCTGACGTGGAAAACATGATGAATACCGTGATCTGGGATGACAAATCCATCGCTGACTTGCTGACGCTTGAGTTTTTGGCATCAGCTGTTGGCAACGTGGTTGCGGCCTTGGTGATCCTGTTTCTTGGCTTCATCATTGGCGGCTGGGTGCGCAAAAGACTGCTAAAACTGGGGCAGGCTTACGACCATCTCGACATCACACTGTTCAATTTTCTGGGCAATGTCGTCCGCTACGTCATCATCGGCTTCGCGTTTCTCTTCGTGCTCAACACCTTCGGGGTGCAAACAACATCCGTCATCGCTGTCATCGGTGCGGCAGGCCTGGCCATCGGCCTGGCACTGCAAGGCACCCTGTCAAACGTCGCCGCAGGTGTAATGATCGTGTTCTTCCGACCGTTCAGCATCAATGACTTCGTCGAGGTCAATGGCCAGATGGGTACGGTCAAGGATATCACGCTGAACTACACCGAACTCGCCTCCACCAGCAACGTTCAGATCATCATCCCCAACAGCCAAGTCTGGGGCAACACCATCGTCAACTATTCAAGCTATGACACGCGGCGTGCCGAATGGACGTTTGGCGTGGGCTATGGTGCGAACCTCAAGGCGGCAGAAGAAACAATCCGCAACACCATCACGGCTGATCCGCGTGCCAAGGCAGATCCGGAGCCATTCATTCAGGTCAACAACCTTGGCGACAGTTCGGTCGATTTCCTTGTCCGCGTCTGGTGTGACAGTACAGATTACTTTGCATTTCAAAGCGATATGAAAAGGCAAGTGAAAGAGGCGTTGGACGGCGCCGGGATCGACATCCCGTTCCCGACGCGGACCGTTGTGCAGGTGCAGGGCTAGCCCATCGCCTCCAACAATGTTTCACCGGCAGCGATTTCGCACTCGCCGGGGCTGGGTTCTTCGTTCAGGATCGTCACGACGCCGTTCTCAACCATCATCGCATAACGCTTGGACCGGTCTACGAACCCAACCGGGGCGGCACTGAAATTCATGCCAATCGCGGTGGTAAACTTGCTCTCCGCATCGGCCAGCATGGTGATACCTGTTTCAATTGCGCGTGTACTGTCGCCCCAGGCTTTCATCACAAAGGGATCATTGACCGAAATGCAGATGATCTCATCCACGCCCTTTGCTTTGAAAGCATCGTAAGTGACCATGAAACTGGGAACATGGGCGGTGGAACATGTCCCGGTATATGCGCCGGGCAGGCCAAAAATCACCACCTTTCGGTCTTCCAGCTTATCCGACAGCACCACAGGTGCCGGCCCATCTTCACCCATCACCAGTAGCGTTGCATTTGGCAGCGTATCACCTTTTTTAATCGTCACGTTCTGTGCCCCCTGTTGGCAATTGTGTCTTTGTTGTGTTCCCTTATAGAGTTCGAGGCGCAAGTACCACAATAATAAGGTGACCCCCATGACCCATGTCGTCGTTGTCGGAGCAGGCCAGGCGGGTGCCTCGCTTGTCACCAAAATGCGTAGCGACGGATTTGACGGGCAGATCACCCTGATCGGCGCGGAAAAAGTACCGCCCTATCAACGCCCGCCCCTGTCCAAGGCCTATCTCTTGGGTGAGATGACGGAAGAGCGGCTCTACCTCCGTCCTGCCAATTTTTATACCGATCATGCTATCACATTGCGGCTTGCAACCCGCGTGACAGGGATCAACCGTGCTGCCAAAACGGTGGCGCTCAGCACCGGTGAGGCGCTGAACTATGATGCGCTGGCGCTGACGGTCGGCGCTTATCCAAGAACCTTGCCCGCCGCGATTGGTGGCACGTTAGAGGGCGTTTTCGCCGTGCGGAATTTGGCCGATGCCGACGCCATGGCCCCGGCCTTCACCGCAGGCAAGCGCGTTTTGATCATCGGTGGCGGCTACATCGGACTGGAGGCCGCAGCGGTCGCGTCAAAACTGGGGCTGCAAGTGACACTTATCGAGATGGCAGAACGCATCCTGCAACGGGTCGCGGCGCCTGCGACATCGGACTATTTTCGCGCGCTGCACGAAAGCCACGGGGTGGATATTCGCGAAGACGTCGGACTGGAGCGTCTGCTGGGCGATGGTCACGTCACAGGTGCGCGCCTGACCGACGGCACCGAGTTGGATATCGATTTTGCCGTGATCGGCGTGGGCATCGGCCCTGCCACAATCCTTGCCGAGAGTGCAGGCATTGATGTGGGCAACGGCATCACAACCGACGACCACGGGCGCACGTCCGACCCGCATATATGGGCCGCAGGCGATTGCGCATCCTGCCAGTTCCATGGCCAAACTATCCGGCTGGAAAGCGTCGGCAACGCCATTGATCAGGCAGAAGCCGTGGCGCGCAATATCATGGGTGCCGATCAGCTCTATACGCCAAAGCCCTGGTTCTGGTCCGACCAATATGACTGCAAGCTGCAAATTGCCGGACTCAACATGGGCTATACAGACGTCTACGTGCGCCACGGCGACACGCCAGACATCCAATCCAATTGGTATTATGCTGGCGACAAACTGTTGGCTGTCGATGCGATGAATGACCCGCGCAACTATATGATCGGCAAACGGTTGATCGAAGCGGGGCGCAGCCCTGACCCCGCGCTTATCAGAGACCCAGCGACAGACATGAAGGCCCTGCTCAAACCGTGAGGATCATCGGGGGCATCCATCGTGGAACTGCCCTTGTCGACGTCGGCAAGGGTGATGCGGCGGCACATCTGCGACCGACAACAGACAGGGTGCGCGAAAGCCTGTTCAACATGTTGCAAGGCGGGCGGTTCGGTAATCCAATCACCGGAACGCACGTGCTTGATCTCTTTGCAGGCACTGGCGCGTTGGGGCTCGAAG
>BCQL01000225.1_pt1 | contig 9953 bp, 3 predicted proteins | sample 1008151 | NCBI WGS metagenome assembly BCQL01 (sample SAMD00035459, study PRJDB4067) | museum specimen metagenome | biome: marine biome; feature: sea shore; material: organic material | host: Otohimella japonica | place: Japan:Kanagawa | collected 1927
GACGGTCAGCGCGGGATAATCTTGTCGCAATTGCTCCGCGGTTTGTAGCAAAAACGTCTCCGAGACATCGATCGGAACATACCCAGATATTTCGTCGAGAGCGTCCAACAGGATGCGGGTCTTTGTTGAGGCTCCTGCGCCATATTCCACCAGCAATGTGTTCGGGCCAAGGGCGTCGGCGATGTGGTCGACATTCTCAGTTAAAATCGCGCGCTCGGTGCGGGTCGGATAATATTCTGGAAGTTCCGTGATTTGCTCAAAAAGGTGAGAGCCGGCTTCATCATAGAAATAGCGGCACGGCAGCGTTTTTTGAGGTTGCGAGAGCCCGTCCAACACGTCTTTGAGAAAGATCGCATTCGGATTTTCCGGGGCGTTTTCGAACACATCATCCATCGCTAAATGTCCCGCGCCAGGCGCAAGCCAGAAAATTGCCATGTTCGCAATAAAGCAATTAGCATGGGCTTTATCGTGTATTTTTTGCAATACTTCATTACTGACTTCAATGCCTTCGGCAAACGTTACTTGCGGGTTTAAGAGCATTTTAGTGACAGACAATTTTCCTGAATCGTTTTTACCAAGTTCAGCACGGGCATTATCTTGATAAGATACGACAGTTAATCGCTTTAAGTGCGCAATGGCTAGAAATGTCAGCATATGACACGAAGATAAGGCGGCCAAAAGGCTTTCTTCTGGGTTAATTTTTTCGTCATTACCTTTGTACTCAGGTGCTGAAGAAGCTTGTATCACTTGCCCTGAACCAAACTCAATTTGGTGATCTCGGTTAAATTCAGGTGCGGTATGTTCAAAATGATCCGCTTGCCAGTTTACCGTTAGCTTAAAACCCATTAATGCTTCCTTTATTAGCCAATTCAAATGCTTAAAGTCGATTGTTTGCTAAATAAATTAGCGTTCTTACCTTAAATACATTTTTACCGAGCCTGCATTTTACCTGAGTACCTGATGAAATCTACTAAAGCTTAGAAAATTCAATTCTATTGTATTCGTAAAAATACCTTTGCATTTCACTTTGTTTGTTTTTTGCGCATTAATTCATTCGCTTATGTAAGCGTTTTTGAATTTGTTTGTTAATAGCTTGTTATGAATACGTATGCAAAAAATTGAGACTAATACTTATCCATGACTACTATAACTCGATAATAATGCCTGATATTCCATTAGTCTGAGTCGTATAACTGAATGTTGGGTGACTATAAAGTCAGTAAGGTGAGGGGAAACTCAATGTTCAATTGTAAACCTAGTGTGTTATCACTAGCGCTAGCAGCGGCAGGAGTCAGTATTATGTTGACTCCTAATGACGCATTTGCGGCCGATGAGATAAAAACTGAAACGGTTCAATCTTCGACAGCTGATGTCGAAGTGAGTGCCACAGAGAATACACAACCCACAAATGCGTTAGCTAGCAATGAAGCGGATGATACGGAAGCTGAAACTGGCATCGAGCGGATCAGTGTGAAAGGCTATAGTCGTAGTTTGATTGATTCACTTAACTCAAAACGTTATGGGGATACCGTTTCTGAGCAATTATCTGCCGATGATTTAGGTGCACTACCTGATGTTTCAATGGCCGATGCATTGACCCGTTTACCTGGTATTTCTGCAGTACGTACTGGTGGTCAAGCCGCTGAAATTAACATTCGTGGTATGTCGGGTGGCTTTGTTTTTTCAACCTTAAATGGGCGTGAACAAGTATCAACGAGCGGTTCTCGTAGTATTGAGTTTGACCAATACCCTTCTGAATTAATTAGTTCTGCAGCGGTTTACAAGTCGCCTAAAGCTTCCCTTATTGAAGGCGGTGTTGCGGGTACTGTTGAGCTGACAACCGTCAGTCCTCTAAGCAAAGATAAACAACATAACTTTACTGCCAATGTGCGTGGTATGTATAACGACCGTGCCGATGAAGTGTACGGTGCCGAAGATTTTGGTTCTCGTTTAAGTTTTTCATATCAAGGTAAATTCCTAGAAGATACCTTAGGTGTGGCAGTGGGTTACGCTCGTCTTGAACAGCCGAGTGTCGCAACCCAATTTATTGGCCTTGCTTACAATGATTCCAAGGATGTTGACGGCATTGAAGGGGATACCAATGGACCTGAAGATAACCCTGCGAACGAATACATCAGTGAAGGTTTTGAGGTACAACATCTAGGTGGTGTTGAAATTCGAAATGGTTACATGGCCGCCATTGAGTGGGCACCAGTAGACAATTTTGTGTTAAAGGCTGATGCCTTTATGTCCCGCTTTGACAGCGAATCATTTGCTCGTGGTTTTCGTACCAAGTTTGGCGGCCGTGATGCCAGTGTTTCAAATCCAACTTATGATGGTAATTCAGTTATCGGCGGCACGTTTAATCGCACTTCTAAAAGCTACACTCGTGTCGAAATCGTCAATGATGATAACCAAGATTTTGATGAGGTCGACAGCTTTGGTATCAATGGTGATTGGCAGGTAACAGACAGATTAAACGTCAATGTCGATGTGTCGTTATCAGCGGCTAAAAGTGATTTCAGAAACGGCTTACTTTGGTCAAATGTCGCTGTTGATGCGAATGCGGATGCGCCTATTTTTGATGAGAATGTCTCAGTAAGTTATTTATTAAATGGTTTAGATTTACCCGATGTTGGCTTTAATCAAGCGGATGCATTTTCTGATATCGACCGAGTGATGGTCAGTAAATACGGTATTTATCCGTTTGAAAACGAAGATGAAGTGAAAGCATACCGAGTAGATTTTACTTATGAGTTAGATAATGACTTTATCGCAAGTGTAGAATTTGGCGCACGCTATTCAGATCGCACTTACTCAAACGATCGCTCAGTATTTGAATACGGTAATGATGGTGCATTTTCAAAATCTGAGCCGCCACTCAAACTTACCGATGATATGACAACGGTTGTTGACTGGGATGGTGACTTTTCATATTTCCCTTCTTATTTAGCCATTGATTTAGATAAAGCGTTAAATGCATGGTTCCCAGATGGCACGCCACAACCTGTACAAACTTGGGGTAATGCGGGTGGAGTCATCGATCCACAAGGCTACACAACTAACTATTCTTGGTCAGTGCTGCAAAGTGGCGAGGTGTATGAAGAAGTCTTGTCTGGCTATGTCATGGCAAACATTGATACTGAAATTGGTGGATTACCAATTACGGGTAACTTTGGTGTTCGTGTGGTTAATACCGACCAGTCAGCGACCATGCTTCAAAATGTAGAAGGAGATCCGACTTTAGGTGCGCAGAATATTACTGATGAAATTGGCATTATCAACCAAAACTATGCGCCAACGGTTCAGGGGGTTGATTACACCGATTACCTGCCTTCTATCAACTTAAACTTTAAAGTCACTGATGACTCACAGGTCCGTTTTGCCGCTGCAAAAGTGATGTCTCGCCCACCGATTAATCGCTTAGCTGGCGATATCAGTGCATCGGTTTCAGATGATGGTGAAATCAATGGTTCAAGTACCAATAACCCATTCTTAATGCCGTTCTATGCAGATCAATACGATTTATCTTATGAGTATTACTTTGATGAAGGGGCTGTCGTCGCTGCTGTCTTCTATAAGAATATTGACTCATTCATTGACACGATTGCGATTGATAACTTTGACTTTAAAGGTAACGGTTTTAACGTCCCTGATTACATTATTGATGAAGATAGTGGTGAGCAAATTGAAACCACTAACGGTACTTACACCACAGCAGTCAATAACGCTGAAGGCGGCTATATTCGTGGTCTTGAATTAGCTTACACCCAAGTGTTTGCTTCACTACCAGCAGGATGGTCAGGGCTAGGGTTTAACGCCAGTTACTCTTACACCGAGTCTGAAGTGCAATCCATTACTAACTTAGGTGGTGACACGGCAACGCAAGATTTACCTGGGTTATCTAACAATGTGGTCAGCGCCACGCTCTTTTACTCTTACGAAGGCTTCGAAACTCGTTTAAGTGGTCGTTACCGTGATGATTTCGTATCTGAGCAAGTCGCCATTAACGAACAAGTGGTGAATTTTGATGGTGAAACAGTGCTTGATTATCAAGCGTCTTACCAAGTGACTGATGGCTTAGGAGTGTTATTTCAAGTGAATAACTTAACTGATGAGCCAACTAAAAGTTACTTCGGCACTGAAAACAAAACCGGCACCATTCAGTACTTTGGCCGCGAATTTTACTTGGGGTTCACTTATGCCATGTAACAAAAATAATAAGAACAATATCCAGTTAATTCGTGTGATGGGTCATCAAATTAATAACAACAAACTGATGACGCAATTTAATCAACATTCTATGGGGAGAAGTCACTCATGATGAGTATTTCTAGAGTCGTGAAATTATCTGCAGTTGCTGCCAGTTTAGCGACGCTTGCAGGTTGTGGTGGTGGGGATTCATCTGAGCCAGGTGAAGTGCTGTTAACGTGTAATGTACCGAATATCCCTAATGCAGCGGGCACCGAATGTGTACCTCCGCCGCCATTAAGCTGTCCAGCACCTAAATTTCCTGATGCAAAAAATGAAAGCTGTATTGTGGGCTATAACCCTGAGCTACCTGAGCCTGTAGCTTACGCTGGTGAAAACCAAGCTGTGTTGTATTACAACCGAATTAAAGATAACGATAATACTGATTCGAACCCTAATTACCCAGGTTATAAGCTGCATACTTGGAATAATGACACCTGTGATAGCTATGCGCCGCCGTTTGATTCAACTGATTGGGCAAATGGTCATTCGTTTGATGGTATTGACCCTAATTATGGTGCCTATTGGATCATTAATCTTAAAGAAGGCTATGGCGAATGTGCCAACTTTATTGTTCATATCGGTACTGAAGGTTCAGGTAAAGCACTGGGGGATGGTGACTTAGTCATGAACCTTAAAGTGTTAGCCGAAGACGGCGAGCCTGAAGCAAACTTTAACCGTACTAATTTTACCATCCATGGTGAAAGTGATGTGTATGATTATCCGATTCTAGATGTTGGTTTTTCTATTGCTGGTGCAAGTGCTCACTGGTTAGATCAAAACACTTTTGTATGGAATGAAGATCCCGACGGCATTGCTAAGTTCATCATTCATCATTCTGCATCAGCTGGAATTGCTGCTGATAATGATGGCAACATCAGTGGTACTCAGGTTGAAGTGATGACCAGTGAGCTAACTGATGTGCAAAAAGCCTTAGTGCCACATTTAGCTGATTGGCCTGCCTATGAAGCGAATTTTACTGCAGAAGAAGCTAAGTCTATTGCTAAAAATCAATTGGTGATGGCGGCCTATGACAGTGACAATAAACCTGTCGCGGCAAGTCATGTACAAGTGGCAAAAGTATTGGATGCGTTATATACCTCAGGTGATAACGATGCTGACGAAGCTGATCTAGGCATAATATATGACGGTAGTAACATCATTGCTAATGTCTGGGCGCCAACAGCGCAGTCGGTAAACTTAAAGGTTTATGACGCGGCAAAAAACTTAACCTCTACAGAAGCGATGAGCCTTGATGCTGACACGGGTATTTGGTCATTCAGTGGTGATATGAGCCTAGACAGAATGTATTACCGCTATGAGTTAGTGGTTTATCATCCTGTTACTCAGGCTATTGAAACACTCGAGTCAACGGATCCTTACTCACTTAATGCCTCAACTAATGGCCGTTACAGCCAATTTGTTAACTTGAGTGATGCAGATTTAAAACCTGAAGGTTGGGATGGCCACGAAGTTATGACGGTGGCAAATCCTGAGGATATCGTGATTTACGAAGGTCATGTACGTGACTTTAGTGCACGTGATGAAAGCACGTCTGAAGCTAATCGAGGAAAGTATTTAGCCTTTACTGAAGAGGGAAGTGACCCTGTTGAGCATCTTAGAAAGATGGCTGAAAGTGGTGTAACACATTTTCATTTGCTGCCAATCAATGACATTGCCACAGTCAATGAAGACCCAGCTGAGCGCGTTGATATTTCAGATACCTTGGGCACCTTATGTGACAAGATTGATGACAATGCAGATGCGTGTTTGACTCAGGATAAGTCGGCAACTATTCAGTCTATTTTAGAAGGAACATTACCAGGCTCTAAAGATGCGCAAGCACTCGTTAATGCTATGCGTGGTTATGACAGCTTTAACTGGGGTTACGATCCGCAACATTTTATTGCCCCAGAAGGAAGTTATGCGACTGATGCTGACGGTGTTGCTCGCATTAAAGAACTGCGAGAAATGAACTTAGCATTACATGAACTCGGTTTACGCGTGGTACTTGATGTGGTCTATAACCATACGAGTTCGTCGGGACTTTGGGATAACTCGGTACTTGATAAAGTCGTGCCAGGTTACTACCACCGCTATAACGAAATTACCGGTAAAATTGAGTCATCGACTTGTTGTGATAATACTGCAACAGAACATCGAATGATGGATAAGTTTGTCTCAGACTCCATGGTCATTCTTGCCAAGCAGTATGGATTTGATGGTTTCCGATTCGACGTGATGGGTCATATGCCTAAGAGCAGTATTTTAGATGCTCGCGAGGCTGTTCAAGCGGTTGATCCTGATAACTACTTCTATGGTGAAGGTTGGAACTTTGGTGAAGTCGCAGATAACCGCTTATTTGAACAAGCTGTTCAGGCCAATATGGCTGGCAGTGAAGTCGGTACCTTTAATGATCGTATTCGTGAGTCAGTTCGTGGCGGTGCATTATTTGCTATGGAGCAAAAAGATGACTACCTACGCGACCAAGACACCCTGCGTTTATCAATGGCTGGTAACTTACAAAACTACGTCTTAAAAGACTTTAATGGTAATACAGCAACAGGCAGCAGCTTTAGCTGGAACACCCAGCCTACTGCTTATACTTTAGATCCTGCTGACAGTATTAACTATGTGTCAAAGCATGATAACGAAACCTTGTGGGATATTTTGCAGTACTCAAATGACATTGGTATGTCGCTTGATACTCGAGTTCGTGTGCAAAACATTGCTGCAACGATTCCATTAATGAGCCAAGGTATCCCGTTCTTCCAAATGGGTGGTGATATGTTGCGGTCAAAATCACTGGATCGTAACACCTATGACTCTGGTGATTGGTTTAACTGGGTCGACTTTACTAAGGAAAGCAATAACTGGAATGTTGGATTACCGTTAGAGCAAGATAATGCAGAGAAAATGGAACAAATTATCGCACTAGCAGGTAATCCTAATTCAGCCCCATCAATGTCTGAAATTGAGTTTGCTTCAAGCGTGTTTAATGAGTTCTTATCGATACGTAAAAGCAGCCCTTTACTGCGGTTAACTACCGAACAAGACATTATTGATCGAGTTGGTTTCCATAATATTGGTAAAAACCAAAAGCAAGGCGTTATCGTGATGAGTGTTGACGATGGTGCTGGCCTAGTGGATGTTGACCCTGCGGTTGATGCCATGGTGGTGATGATAAATGGTAGTGATAGTGAGCAATCTCATACTGTGTCAACAGCAACGGGCTTTAGCTTGCATCCAACATTAGCTATGTCAGTTGACTCAACAGTTCAAGGTGCAAACTTTAGTGAAGGCACTGACGAAGGAAGCTTTACCGTTCCAGCTCATACCACAGCTGTGTTTGTTAAAAATCAAGGAGATACCCAAGGGACAGGATTAAGTGCTGATGCCACTGCAGGAGCACCTGATGTTGTACCTTATGGCAGCACTGAAGTCTTTGTTCGTGGCAGCATGAATGGTTGGGGTGAAGTGGATAGCTTTACCTATGTGGGGAGTGGTGAATATCGTGTTGCGATTACACTTGCTGCGGGTGGCTATGACTTTAAAGTAGCGTCAGCAGATTGGAGTACCGTTGATTTTGGCGGCGTATCAGATGCTGAAGCAGGTGTAGATGAAGACGTAGCAGAGCAACTTGCGCCAAGTGGTGCAAACTTAAGCTTTACAGCTACAACTGATGCAACTTACGTGTTCTCACTCAATGCGGCAGATAAAGATAACCCAGTGCTTACCGTATACAACGAAGAACCTTTTGTGGGGACTAGCGTTTATATTCGTGGTGGTATGAACGGTTGGGGTGAAACTGACGAGCTAACATATATGGGCGGTAGTATTTATCAAGCTGAAATTTTGGTATCTGTAGCAAACCATGAGTTTAAAGTGGCATCAGCTGATTGGTCTACTGTTGATTTTGGTAGCTTAGATGCCGATGGTTCAGTCACACTAGGGACTGAAAAAGCATTAGCTGTTTCTGGTAGCAATATGAGCCTGAACTTTGAAACTGAAGAAATGTATACCTTCACTCTAGACATGACTAATCGCAATGAACCTGTGTTAACAGTGAACAAAACTGATATGTTTGCTGGTAATACCGTTTACATTCGTGGTGGCATGAATGGGTGGGGTGAAGTGGATGCACTCAGTTATCAGGGATCATCTGTATATACTGTCGATATTGCACTTGACGCTGGAACTGCTGAGTTCAAAATCGCTACAGGAGACTGGTCAACGGTAGATTTTGGCGCTATAGCTGGTGAAGAGGCAGTGATTGAAGGCGATATGAAAACCTTAGCCTCTAAAGGAGCAAATATGTTGTTTGATGTTGCTGTAGCTGGGACTTATCGCTTTACGGTAACAGGCCCAAGTTCAAGTTCACCTACGTTAACCGTTAATAGTGTTAACTAGATAATTGTGTGGATGGTAAAAGGCTCAGCGAAAGCTGGGCTTTTTTGTGTTCAAAAACCGCAATACGTGTTGTGAATGACAACTAGCGCGCTGGTCGGTAGTGCTTTATTAATTATGTTTCATCAGGATGACTCAGTGTTAAATAGCAGGGTTCTCGGCAAAAGCAGCCCAATGTTATTTGTGCTAAAACTGTTTTAAAGCGTCTTTTAAGGGGGCGAACAGTAATATATTACTTTGTTAACTGGCTAGCTCTGAATGAAATTTAAACAAAAAAGAGGGCTAATTGTCTGAAAAATGACAATAAATGCATTTTTGATGTAAAGACGACAAAAGTTGCAGATTTTGTTTGGTTTTTGTGTCTATACTAAAGCTGTAAAGGAAGAAAATGACAGTAGTATTAAAAGAAGGCAGGTTGTTAGCTAAGTTAACAAAAATTTATACAACGGCCCTTGTGATCTAGGACACACGCCCCAAAATCTACTTATGTAAGAATAAATATCTGCTAGAAAGTGAAGTATATAGCCTTGCTATATTATTAAAGGATAAGTTATCTATGAAAATAAATCTTTCGGGTCACCATGTTGATGTTACAGATACTGTAAAACAAGACGTTAGCGCAAAATTCACCAAAATTGCCAGCCATTTCCCAACGCTAATATCACTCGATATTATCATCTCAAAAGAACACGGCGAATTTGAAGTTGAAATCACGACAAATTATGAAGGCAGTCGTATCGCAGCAAAAGCCTCAGATCCTGTTATGTATCCAGCACTTTCAAGTGCAGGTAAAAAACTTGATGCAGCTCTTAAACACCGCAAAGGTCAGCTAAAAGCTGATTTACACGCCAAGCCTGAAGTGACAGCGCCTGAAATTGCTTATGAAAGAGTGCAAGAGATGGACCTGAAATAGTCCAAGACTTTCTAACGAAATAAAAAAACGCAGTCAAATGACTGCGTTTTTTGTGGCCATTAACTAATGATGTTTAATCATTAATTTCAGCATTGTGATAAACATTTTGCACGTCGTCGCAATCTTCTAATGCGTTAATAAACTTGTCAAACGTTTCAACATCTTCACCAGTAACTTCGGTCATTGCTTGTGGCACAAAAGTAATGTGCTCAACTTCAAAGTTGATATCGGCAATTTCTTCAGTCAGTGCAACACGTACCTTGTTAAACTCAGTAATTGGCGCAAATACACTGATCATGCCATCTTCAAGTTCAACGTCAGTGACATCAACATCAGCCATCATTAGCAGTTCTAAAATGGCTTCGTCGTCATCACCTGCAAA
>BCQL01000226.1_pt1 | contig 9951 bp, 7 predicted proteins | sample 1008151 | NCBI WGS metagenome assembly BCQL01 (sample SAMD00035459, study PRJDB4067) | museum specimen metagenome | biome: marine biome; feature: sea shore; material: organic material | host: Otohimella japonica | place: Japan:Kanagawa | collected 1927
GGATCAGGCCCGTCGCAGGCGCCGCCTTCATTGGGGTCAACGCCGGGATGCGTGATGTTGCGGCTCCGCTCACCAAACACCCAAGCGAAGAAGTCTGGGGCGAACTTGAGGAATTTTTTGGCAACTGGGCCGACCCTGACCGCGGTTATACCGCACGCCTTGCCCTGTTCCTGAAAGCTGACCAAAGCCACTTTGATCAGCTGTCCCGCTATGGCGAGTGGGACACCAGCGAAACGCCAGAGCCCCAGGTGCTGACATGATCCGCGATGCTGCCACCCAGCGTCAGGTCGACGCCGCCGATCCGCGCACATCCACATGGCTGTCCGCAAACGCCGGGTCCGGCAAAACCCGCGTCCTCACCGACCGTGTGGCGCGGTTGCTACTGGAAGAGGTATCGCCCCAGAACATCCTGTGCCTGACCTACACCAAGGCCGCCGCAGCCGAGATGCAAAACCGCCTGTTCCAGCGTTTGGGTGGCTGGGCGATGATGCCCGATGGAGCGTTGCGCGTTGAACTGAAAGCGCTCGGGGTGGACCGGTTGATTGATGCTGCGCAATTGGCGCAGGCCCGCACGCTTTTTGCCCGCGCGATTGAAACGCCTGGTGGGCTCAAGATCCAGACGATCCACTCGTTTTGCGCCAGTGTCCTGCGCCGTTTCCCTTTGGAGGCGCAGGTCAGCCCCCAATTCCGCGAGATGGAAGATCGGGAAGCAATGATGCTGCGTGCGGATGTAGTGGATGCGATGGTAGAAGGGCCAGATACTGACGTGGTGCGCGGCCTGCTTACGCATTTCACTGGCAATGATTTGGCCAATTTCACAGCCGAGATTGCACAACATCGCGATCAATTCCTGGATCCCTTCGATGTGGCTGCGTTGCACAAGACCCTCAATGTTCCCAAGGACCTTACCGTGGATCGACTGGCCACCGACATTTTTGATACTGATCTGCTAGGCCGCTTTGCAGACGCTTGTTCGCATGGGGCAACCAACGACGCCAAAGTCGCCAGCGCCCTGCGTTCCTTGCTGCAAAATCCCCCAGCACCGCATGACGTTCTGGCGAAATTGGAAGGAATATTTCTAACCGGCGAAGGTGCCAAAGCACCCTTCACAGCAAAAATCGGCACCCTACCTACGAAGAAAACCAAAGCGACAAACGAAGAGCTTGTTGCGGAAATCGAACCGCTGATGGACCAGATCGAAAACCTACGTCCGATCCGCCTTGGCCTGCTGGCCTTAGAACGCACTACGGCGCTATATGATTTCGCGCGCGTCTTCGTGCCCGCCTACGAGGCGCGCAAACTGGCCATGGGCGCACTGGATTTCGATGATCTGATCCGCAAAGCCAAGGCCTTGCTGACCGATCCTGCGGTGGCGCAGTGGGTCCTGTTCCGGCTGGACGGCGGCATCGACCATATCCTTGTGGACGAAGCCCAGGACACCAGCCCCACCCAATGGGCCGTTATCGAACAGCTGACGCAGGAGTTTGCAACAGGTGAAGGCGCACGCACGAACCGGGATCGCACGGTGTTTGTCGTAGGCGACAAAAAACAGTCCATCTATTCGTTTCAGGGGGCGGACCCAGCAGCCTTTGACCAGATGAAAGCGCACTTTCGCGACGCCCATCGCGCGATCGACAAGCCCTTTGCGGTCACATCGCTTGACCATTCCTTCCGGTCTTCGCAGGCAATCCTGTCCGTCGTCGATGCCACCTTCAGTGGCGACCGCGCGGCAGGCATGGACGAGGGGCTGAGCCATATCGCCTTCAAGGAAAACATGCCGGGGCGGGTGGATCTGTGGCCCGTCATTGAGCCCGAAAAGTTCGAGGACAACCGCGAATGGTTCAAACCCGTCGATGCGCCCAGCGCCACCGATCATACTGTCCTGATGGCCCAGCGCGTGGCCGAACAGATCAAACATATGATCACACACGAAACGATCCCCGAGGAGATCCGCAACAGCGGCGCCTTTGCCCGCCGCCCTATTTCAGAAGGCGATTTTCTGATCCTGGTGCAGCGCCGGTCGGAACTGTTTGCCGAGATTATTCGTGCCTGCAAAGCCGCCAATCTGCGGATCGCAGGCGCGGATCGCTTGCGGGTCGGCGCGGAACTAGCGGTCAAAGACCTCGCTGCATTGCTCAGCTTTCTGGCCTTGCCAGAGGATGACTTGTCGCTCGCCAGCGCTTTACGATCTCCGCTTTTTGGATGGTCTGAACAGGAGCTTTTTACGCTTGCGCATCACCGCCCGGATGATGCGTTTCTGTGGAAGGCTTTGCGCGGATCTGACCACGCCAAAACCCTCGCTATCCTTAACGACCTGCGCAGCAAATCAGACTTCCTGCGCCCTTACGACCTGATCGAACGTATCCTGACGCGGCACGATGGCCGCTGCAATCTGCTGGCCCGCTTGGGGCCAGAGGCCGAAGACGGGATCGACGCGCTGTTGTCCCAGGCGCTGACCTATGAAAGCACCAGCGTGCCGAGCTTGACAGGTTTCCTGACCTGGATGGAAACCGATGATCTTGAGGTCAAGCGCCAGATGGAAACCCAAGGCGACCGCATTCGCGTGATGACAGTGCATGGGGCAAAAGGGTTGGAAGCGCCCATCGTGATCCTGCCAGAGGCGGCCAAGCGGACCCCCGTCGTGCGCGAAGAACTGCTGCCTGCCGGTGATAACGTCATCTGGAAAACGCCGGTCAAATCCTCTGCCCCAGCTGTGGCGGCCTTGCGCGAAGAGGTCATCGCCAAGCAAGAGCGGGAGCGGATGCGTCTGCTGTATGTGGCGATGACGCGTGCAGAAAAGTGGCTGATCGTCGGTGCGGCGGGCGATGTGGGCGAAGGCGATGCCAGTTGGTACAATATCGTCGCTGATGGCATGCGACAGCGCGGTGACTATGACGCAGTACAGGGCGATCTGGAAATCAGGCGCGTGTCGGCCCTGGATTGGGATACGCCGGACCTCATCGCGCCGACACCAATTGAGGCACCAGCGGTTGTTCCGCCATCCTTTGGTGCGATCCCGGATCTGACAGTCGAGAAAACAATCGCCCCGTCCGACCTGCCTGGCAGGAAGATCATGGATGGGGACCCCACCGGCGACAATGTCGACGATGCGATGGCGCGCGGTACACTGATCCATTTGTTGCTGGAACATTTGCCGATGGCAGGGCCAGACGACCGGCGCGCATTGGGGCTGCAATTGATACAGTCGGACGATGCAACCCTCGTTGATGAGGTGATCCAGCTGATCGAAAATCCGACCCTTATATACCTCTGGACCAACGACGCACTGATCGAAGTGGATATCACAGCGAACCTGCCCGGCATCGGGCGCATTCATGGCACCATCGACCGGCTGATCAGCAGCAGTGACACAATCACAGCCGTTGATTACAAATCCAACCGGTTGGTGCCCGACACGCCGCAAGACACGCCGCTTGGCCTGCAACGCCAGCTTGCTGTCTATCAAAGTGCCCTGCGCCAGATTTACCCCGATCATCGGATCGAAGCGGCGATCCTTTGGACCCACACAGGCACGCTGACCATTTTACCCGACGATCTGCTTCACGAAGCCCTGAACAGTATGACGATGCCTTGACCAATGGCGCGGGGGTTCCTAGTTTCGGCCTCCAACGTTTTTTCGCCAAGGAGTAACCTGATGGCAACCGTAGCAGTGACAGACGCAACCTTTGACGCCGAAGTGCGCCAGTCCGACATCCCCGTTGTCGTGGACTTCTGGGCCGAATGGTGTGGCCCCTGCAAGCAGATCGGACCCGCATTGGAAGAGCTGTCATCCGAGATGGAAGGCAAGGTCAAAATCGTCAAAGTGAACGTCGACGAAAACCCCAATTCCCCCGCCCAGATGGGCGTGCGCGGCATTCCCGCGCTGTTCGTTTTCAAAGGTGGTGAGGTCGTATCGAACAAGGCCGGTGCCGCACCAAAGGCCGCACTGCAAGGCTGGATCGAAGAGTCAATCTAAGGTCTGACTCTATAGAAATCAGGGAAGACGTCCCGGCGGGGCGCCCTTTTTCATACCGGCCACCCGTGGCCCCGCAGCACGGTCCTGATCTTCACCTTCGCCTCGGCCCGGCCCGCATTGATCGCGCGTTGTTGCAGAAACCATTGCAGGTAAGCCGCATAGTCGGGCGCGTGACCTTGCACTTGATCGAAGGCAGCCAGCACCCCAACCCTCTGCACATTCAGCGCAATGTGATGAAAGTCGGCTTTGCCAAACAGGATCAGCGGTTTGCCAAAGAAATACCCCATAAACCCAACGCTGGAGTTCTGCGTGACGATGTAGTCGCAATTTTGCAAAAACCTGTCTGTGCCCCCAACACGCACGAAAAGGCGGTCATGCTCGGCCAGCAGGTCTTCCAATGCGTTTTGTTCTTCAGGGCTGTAAGTCTCTGACGGGTGTAGCTTGACCATGACCTGCCGCCCGGCGTCACGCTCCAACACCGTTTGCACCATCTCAAGTGGGCTGCAGAATTGAAACGAGCGTTTGCACAAAAGCTGCCCCTGCAAGGGGACGTAGACAAACCCATCGGCACGCGCGTGCTGGGGTGCGTCATCAAACAGCCGATTGCACCAAAACCGATAGAAATTCGCAGCCTTTTGCGGATTGACTGTTGCGGGGTCAAACGCATCCTGCGCCACCGGCCATGCCCAGCGCGCGGCCTGCTTTTCGATATGCCAGAACGGATAGATATAAGTCCTGCGAAATGTCAGACCATGCCCATTTACCGGTTCATCCATCAGATACATACTGTACCCCGGTCGCGCCATCGCGCGCAGGCGGGCCAGATCATCATCACCGTCAAAACCCACCGACAGTCCGGCATTACCCAGCACATCGCCCACCTTTTTGATGAAGTTGTGATTGCCCCGCATAGCCTGTTTGCGGAGCTTTGGTGGCAGATAGAAGGTGACGGTATTGCGGGCGCTCATACCCCGCACGCTAGCGCCGGGCCGGGAGAGGAACAACCCATGCGGGGTTGTTTGCCGAAGGTCGCCCCGCCATATAGTGATTGGCACGCAAGGAGCAGACGATGGCACAAGAAGAGTTCCCCGGTTGGCATGGCACCACAATCATCGGGGTCCGCAAGGGCGGGCAGGTTATCATCGCCGGTGATGGGCAGGTCAGCCTTGGACAGACCGTGATCAAGGGAACAGCACGCAAGGTGCGGCGGCTGTCGCCGGGCGGGCAGGATGTGATCGCAGGTTTTGCCGGATCGACGGCGGATGCCTTTACCCTGCTGGAGCGGTTGGAGAAAAAGCTGGAAGCAACACCGGGCCAATTGGCCCGTGCATCGGTCGAACTCGCCAAAGACTGGCGCACCGACAAATACCTGCAAAAGCTCGAAGCGATGCTGATCGTCAGCGACGGTGCGGAACTCTTTGTGATTACCGGCGCAGGCGATGTGCTGGAACCTGAACATGATATCGCGGCTATCGGATCAGGTGGCAATTACGCGCTCGCCGCAGGGCGAGCGCTGATGAATACCGACAAGGATGCCCAAACAATTGCCCGCGAAGCGATGGCGATTGCGGCAGATATCTGCGTGTATACCAACGGCAACCTGACGGTGGAGACGATCACAACATGATCACAAAGGATGATCTGAAAGCAGCCGTTGGCAGCGGTATGATCACCGAAAAGCAGGCTGCGAATTTGCTAAGCCTTACTGACAGCCGCAGAGGTGCGCGCGAAAATCTTGCGCCGGGGGATGAACCGTTTGAGCTTTTTAAAGGGTTCAACGAGATTTTCATCGTCATCGGTTTGCTGATCCTCTCGACCGGCTGGTGGGGCGTTGTGGCCCTCGCGCTGGGCGATAAGATTGTGAACCTGCAGGATTATGCGCTGACAGTGACAGCGGCGGGTGCGGTTTTGCTCTGGCTGCTGTCAGAATACTTCATCCGCAAGCGCCGCATGGTGGCCCCCGCAATTGCACTGTCGGTGATGTTTGCGGCAAACGCAGTCTTTGGCTTTACCGCTGTGATGTCCGAACCTTTCATGATTACCCAGAACGATTTCACCAGTGTGCCCTTTCCATTGCTGCTCGCCACGCTCAGCCTTGTGGTCTACTGGTGGCGCTTCCGTGTGCCCTTTGCCATGGCGATGATCGCCTTGGGCCTGTTCGCTACAGCCATTGTCTACACCGCCAGCCGGGGTGGTGAGGTTGAAGACATCAGCGATCTATTCCTGCTGTCCGCCGGTGGCCCCTTTGCATGGATCACGCTGGCGCTGGGTGTTCTGGTCTTCGCCGTCGCGATGACCTTTGACATGAGCGATCCGCATCGCGTGACCCGCCGGTCGGCGAACGGGTTTTGGCTGCACGTGATCGCAGCGCCCGCCTTGGTCAACACAATGGCGCTGTCGCTGCTGGATCAGGACAATGGTGGATCAAATGCGATCCTGCTGGTGGTGTTGGCGCTCTTTGCACTGGTGGCGATTGTCATTGATCGCCGGTCATTCCTGATCGCGGCGATTGGCTATATCGTCGCACTCGCCGCCACCGTTTTTGACGGTGATGGTGCGGCGCTCACCGTGCTGGTTCTCGGTATTATCCTTCTTCTTCTGGGTGCGTTCTGGGAACGGATCCGGGCCCGCATTCTGCGGTTGATGCCCGGCTTTATCCCGCTGCATCGCCTTCCCCCATCCCAAGTCTAAGGCCCGATATGACAGATCTGACCCCCCGCGAAATCGTGTCGGAACTCGACCGGTTCATCATTGGCCAAAAAGACGCCAAGCGTGCCGTTGCTGTCGCCCTGCGCAATCGCTGGCGGCGCAAGCAGCTGGGTGATGACCTGAGGGACGAGATCTATCCCAAAAACATCCTGATGATCGGACCCACTGGCGTTGGTAAAACCGAAATCTCGCGGCGTTTGGCAAAACTGGCGCGCGCGCCCTTCATCAAGATCGAGGCGACAAAATTCACCGAGGTGGGCTATGTCGGCCGGGACGTCGAACAGATCGTGCGTGACCTGGTCGATACTGCGATCCTTGATACCCGCGAACATATGCGCGATGACGTCAAGACCAAGGCCCGCGAAGCAGCAGAGGACCGTGTGATCAGCGCCGTCGCTGGGACTGACGCCCGCGACGCGACACGCGAGATGTTTCGCAAGAAACTGAAAGCGGGTGAGCTTGATGATACCGTGATCGAATTGGAACTCGCCGATACATCAAACCCATTGGGCGGTTTCGAAATCCCCGGCCAGCCCGGCGCGGGCATGGGCGGCATGATGAATCTTGGTGATCTATTTGGCAAAGCGATGGGTGGGCGTACAGTCAAGAAGCAGATAACGGTTGCAGAAAGCTATGACGCGCTGATCGCCGATGAGGCGGACAAACTGCTGGACGACGAAACAGTGACCAAAGCGGCATTGGAAGCGGTTGAGCAGAACGGAATCGTTTTTCTGGATGAGATCGACAAGGTCTGTGCCAACGCCGACCGGCGCGGCGCAGATGTGTCGCGCGAAGGTGTCCAACGTGACCTGCTGCCGCTGATCGAAGGCACGACGGTGTCGACCAAGCATGGGCCGATCAAGACCGACCATATCCTGTTTATCGCCTCGGGTGCGTTTCATGTGGCCAAACCCTCCGACTTGCTGCCCGAATTGCAAGGCCGCTTGCCGATCCGGGTGGAACTACGCGCGCTCACCGAAGAAGACTTCGTTCGCATCTTGACCGAGACAGATAATGCGCTGACCCTGCAATATTCCGCCCTGATGAAAACCGAAGAGGTCACCGTGAGTTTCACCGAAAACGGGATTGAGGCACTTGCCAAGATCGCGGCGGAAGTGAACGAATCTGTTGAAAACATCGGTGCACGCAGGCTTTACACCGTGATCGAACGCGTGTTCGAAGACCTCTCTTTCAACGCCCCCGACCGCGCGGGTGACAACATCGCCATTGACGCCGCCTTTGTCGAGGAACACTTGGGTGAGCTGTCGCGGTCAACGGACATCAGCCGCTACGTGCTGTGATCCGGTGCTGGACCGCTTTTAAGCCTCGATGGTCGACATCCGGTTTCTGCGCGGGTTCGGCTGGACGACTGTGCAAGAGGGCGGTTTGATCCAATTCCTAGAGATACTCGCTAACGGCACGGTGGCGATGCTGACCTATATCGGTTTCAAAATCTGTGAGGCAGGCTTGGTCCACCGCTACCATAACTGGCAAAGCCGCTAATTTAGCACTTTCACCTTCCCGCATCCGGGATCATCAAAGGCGGATGAGCAAACCGCCCGGATACCTTCGCTTCATTTATGAAAACCTGCCGTTTCTCGCGACAGGCGCGCTCTTGTCCTTTCTGTCCAGCTTTGGGCAAACCTTTTTTATCTCAATCTTCGGCGGGGAGATCCGCGCAGCTTACGGGCTTTCGAATGGCGATTGGGGCCTGATTTACATGGTCGGCACCTGCGCATCGGCTCTTGTGATGGTCTTTGCCGGTGGTTTGGCCGACAGGTTTCGGGTGCGGACTCTTGGTATCGCGGTCGTTCTGATGCTAGCCTGCGCGTGTCTGTTCATGGCCTTCAATACAATCGCCGCACTCCTACCGCTGGTAATCTTCGCGCTTCGTTTCACCGGGCAAGGCATGACCAGCAATATGTCCAGCGTCTCAATGGCACGCTGGTTCGTGGCGACCCGCGGGCGGGCGCTTGCTGTGGCATCCTTTGGGTTCATGCTGGGCGAAGCGACATTGCCGCTGACCATGGTTTGGCTGAAGTCTTTCATCGCGTGGCGCACGCTGTGGGTCTGCTTTGCGGCTTTCTGCATTTTGGCATGTTTTGTGCTCTACCGGCTTTTGCGGCTGGAACGCACGCCGCAAGCGATGACCGAAACAACGCAATCGACCGGGATGTACGGCAAACATTGGACGAGGGCAGATGCACTGCGTCACCCACTATTCTGGGCGATGATCCCGGCGGTGATGTCCTTTTCCGGTTTCGGCACTGCGTTCTGGTTTCATCAGGTCCATTTTGCGGAAGTGAAGGGCTGGTCTCACCTCGCACTCGTCTCTGTCTTCCCGCTCGGCACGTTCGCGCTGTCGCTGTCCACCATCGGCTATGGCTGGGCGATTGACCGGTTCGGCGCAGCGCGGCTTTTGCCGATCTATCTGGCCCCCCTGATCGTGGCTTTCATTTTGCATTGGTATGCCCCGTCGTTGGGATGGACTGCATTGGCAGTTGTCCTGATGGGCATCGCGGGTGGGGGTCAGGCGACTTTGCTGAATGCGTGCTGGACAGAGTTCTATGGCACGCGCAACATCGGGGCGATCAAATCGGCGGCGGCGGCCCTGATGGTTCTGGGGTCAGCGATTGGACCGGGGTTGAGCGGATGGCTAATCGATGCAGGTGTGGGGTTCGAGGTGCAGCAATTGGGTTATGCGGCCATCTTTGCCTTTGCGGCCCTGGTCCTGATTGTCCCAACGCGAAACGCGCGGCGTGCGCTAGCGGGTGCGCCTTAGATACACGTAGTACGCACCATACCCACCGTGTTTCAGATGCGCGGGCGTAACCTGCAAAATAGCATACGCCAGAGGTGGCAACGCCAGCCACTGCGGCACCTGATGCCGCAACACACCATGGCGCGTGGGGATCGAGTCGCCATTATCACGATCTTTGCCCTTGCCAGTGATGACCAGAACAAGGCGGCGACCAATGGCTTGTGACCCGAGGATAAAGGCGATCAGTTCGGGATGCGCCTCGGCCAATGTCATGCCATGCAGGTCGATGCGCGCTTCGGGCTTGAGCTTGCCACGCTTCATTTTCCCAAACGACTTGTTATCCATATTAACCGGCGCAGCTGACAGTCGATCCGCCAAGGGACGCATCACATCATGTGACGTGCCGGTCTTGGCTTTCTGACCCACACGAAACTTCGGCACTGGATCGCGTGGGACAGGTTCCTTTGCCGGTTTCGGCGGCGCCTTTACCTCTGGGATTGGCACC
>BCQL01000227.1_pt1 | contig 9949 bp, 11 predicted proteins | sample 1008151 | NCBI WGS metagenome assembly BCQL01 (sample SAMD00035459, study PRJDB4067) | museum specimen metagenome | biome: marine biome; feature: sea shore; material: organic material | host: Otohimella japonica | place: Japan:Kanagawa | collected 1927
GCCAGCACCCGGTGATCAGCACCATGGCCGACCAGCACGACGTGCTGGCCGGGGACCGCGACATGGGCGGCACCATGCGGCTCGGTTCCTACCCGGCGCGGTTGCAGGCCGGTTCGATCGTGGCCGAGGCCTACGGCGAGTCCGAGGTGGCCGAACGTCATCGGCACCGCTACGAGGTCAACAACGCCTACCGGGATCGGTTGAGCAAGGCCGGACTGGTGTTCTCCGGGACGTCACCGGACGACAGGCTCGTCGAGTTCCTCGAACTCCCGCGCGAGGAGCACCCCTTCTTCGTCGGCACCCAGGCCCACCCGGAGTACAAGAGCCGCCCGACCCGTCCGCACCCGCTGTTCGCCGCTTTCGTGCGCGCCGCGCTGGATTACCGGGCGGCCGAGCGGTTGCCGGTGGAACTTCCCGAGAGCGGTCAGACCACGGTGGCCGCGAGCGCGTGAGCGCGTGCCACCTAGAGTGGCCGTGTGCAGACGAGCGACAACAGCGCCGATGGCGGCGAAGCGGTGACGCGGACCAACGGCGAGCACGAGTTCCGGGCGTTGTCCAGCACCGACTTGTACGTGGGGGGCATTCTGGCCCTGCGGGCCGACGAGGTCGCCATGCCGGGAGGCAGGCGGGCTCGTCGTGAGGTCGTGGAGCATTCGGGGGCGGTGGCCGTCGTCGCGCTCGACGAGCAGGAGCGGGTAGTACTGATCCACCAGTACCGGTACCCGCTCGATCGCAGACTGTGGGAGCTCCCGGCCGGACTGCTGGACGTCGCCGGTGAGGACCCGCTGCACACCGCGCAGCGGGAACTCGCCGAGGAGGTCGGTCTCGCGGCCAGCGACTGGTCGGTGCTGGTCGACATCGCCTCCTCCCCGGGATTCACCGACCAGTCCGAACGGATCTTCCTGGCACGGGGACTGTCCGAGGTGGACCGGCCGTCCGCCGTCGGTGACGAGGAGGCGGATCTCGTGATCCGCCGCGTACCGCTGGACGACGCGGTCCACGACGTCTTCTCCGGCGGGATCGTCAACGCTCCGGCCGTTTCCGGTCTGCTGGCGGCTCAGGCAGTGCGGGCGGGACGAGCCACCGCCCGTCCCGCCCAGGCGCAGTGGCGTGATCGTCCGACCCGGTTCACCGCGCGGGAGCGGTGACGGAGCGGGGATCAGTCCCTCAGCTGTCGGCCGAACGCGTCGGTGCTCGGGCCGGACAGGATGACGATCCCGTCGATCACGCACCACACGAGGGCGGCGAGCGTCCCGAGCCCGCAGGGCAGGAGTCCGACCCAGAAGAGCAGCAGCTGCCCCACGGCGGTGCCGGTGTGCCCGGTGTAGAAACGTCCCACCCCGAAGGGCAGGAAAATCTGCAGCAGTCCGGCGGCGAGTTTCGACTTGTCCGAGGCCTGGTACTGCGGAGGAAACTCGGGCTGGGAGCCGAGGTGAGCGGAGCCGGGGTGAGCGGAACCGGGGTGAGCGGAGCCGGGAGGAGCGGGAGCGGGCTGCGGCATGGGCGGTACGAAGGCGACCGGCGGTGCGAGTGGATGCGGGCCGGGAAGATCCTCGAACAACGAGCCGAGCTCGTTGGCGGTCCGCGCGCTCATGGCCTCGGAGACGCGCTCGTCGTACTCGTGGATGTCGATACGGCCTCGGGAGAAGTGCTCCTGCAGCGCGCGCATCGCCCGTTCCCGCTCGGCGTCGCCGATGCGCTGTTCGCCGGATTGTCCGGGGGTGGTCACGGACGTGACGATAGCCGATTTCGCGGTGTCACGGGCCGATTCGCACCGTTTCGTCACTCTTACGGCCGACTGTTCGTATCCTGCTGTCGGTGAGGACCTTTCGCGAAGGAGTTGCGGCGGTGCGAGGCTTTGAACATCTGCCGGACGGGTTGCGATCCGTGATCACCGATTACCTGCACCACTTGGCGGTGGAACGCGGGACGGCCCGCAGCACGCTGGATTCCTACGCCCGGGACCTGCGGCGCTACGCCGATCACCTGCTCGCCGACGGTGTCCGCGCACTCGGTGATGTCGGTGCCGAGCAGGTCACCGATTTCCTGGTGCGGCTCCGCCGGGGTGATGCGGACCGGACTCCGCTGGCGCCGTCGTCGGCGGCTCGTGCCCTGGTGGCGGCACGTGGTTTGCACCGCTTCGCCCAGGCGGAGGGAGTGGTGGCCACGGACGTGGCGCGCGAGGTGTCTCCTCCCTCCCCGCCGCAGCGGCTTCCGAAGGCGTTGCCGGTCGACGACGTGCTGCGGCTGCTCGACAGCGCCGGTGGCGACGATCAGCGCGGGCTCCGGGACCGGGCCCTGCTGGAGTTGCTGTACTCCTCGGGTGCCCGCATCTCCGAGGTGGTGGGATTGGACCTCGACGACGTCGACGCCGCGGAACGAACGGTGCTGCTCGACGGGAAAGGCGGACGACAGCGGCTGGTCCCGGTAGGACGCCCCGCTTTGCGAGCTCTGGACGCGTACCTGGTGCGCGCGCGTCCGGCCCTGGTGACTCGCGGCGGGGGGAGTGCCGCCGTGTTCCTGAACTCGCGCGGCACCCGACTGTCGCGGCAGAGTGCCTGGAACGCGCTGAAAACGGCTGCACGACGTGCCGACATCACCGAAGAGGTCTCCCCGCACGTACTGCGTCACTCCTTCGCCACCCACTTGCTGGAAGGCGGTGCCGACGTCCGAGTGGTGCAGGAATTGCTGGGGCACGCCTCGGTGACGACGACGCAGGTGTATACCTTGGTTACGGTGAACGCGTTGCGCGAGGTATATGCGACGGCGCATCCGCGCGCGCACGATTGAGCGGCGTGTTCGGCGGAAAGTCCGGACTGCGCGGGCCGCGGGGAGGAGCACGGGGTGGCGAGAACCACTGTCAACGCATTGACGACATCACGGCGAGCCGCGTTGCCGCTGCTCGTGAAAGCCGCTTAGGCTGCGCTCGTAGAGCCACAGGCCCGATTGACACCGGCAGACGAAGGAGTCGGATCGCCATGTCGACACCGCAGCCCTCCGCCGACGGGCGGTCCCGGGGCGCGGTCGACCTGAGCATCGCCCCCGAAAAGACCGACGCCCCCGGTGGGGAGACCGGCAATTCCCGCGGCCTCGGCGAGACCACGGGGCCCACCGGTAGGCCGCGGCGCCACATTCCCGAACCGCCGATGCTGGACAAGCACGGACCAGCGGTGGTGCTGGCCATGTGCAACCAGAAGGGCGGTGTCGGCAAGACCACCTCGACGATCAATCTCGGGGCCGCGCTGGCCGAGTACGGACGGCGGGTACTGCTGGTCGACTTCGATCCCCAGGGTGCTCTGTCGGTGGGCTTGGGAGTCCAGCCCCACCAGCTGGAGCAGACGGTCTACAACGTCATCATGGAGCGTTCCGTCGGCCTCGCCGACGTGGTACGTGGCACCAGCGTGGCGGGGATGGACCTGTTGCCCAGCAACATCGACCTCTCCGCGGCCGAGGTGCAGCTCGTGTCCGAGGTCGGCCGGGAGCAGACGCTGGGGCGCGTGCTGCACCCGGCGATCAAGGAGTACGACTACATCCTCGTGGACTGCCAGCCGTCCCTGGGGCTGCTCACGGTCAACGCGCTGGCCGCGGCCGACGCGGTCATGATCCCGCTGGAGTGCGAGTTCTTCAGTCTCCGCGGGGTCGCGCTGCTGATGGACACCATCGAGAAGGTGCAGGACCGGCTCAACCCCCGGCTGGAGATCAGCGGCATCCTGGCCACGATGTTCGACCCGCGTACGTTGCACTCGCGGGAGGTGATGTCCCGGGTCGTCGAGGCCTTCGGCGACATCGTGTTCGACAGCGTCATCAACCGCACGGTGCGCTTCCCGGAGACCACCGTGGCGGGGGAGCCCATCACGCGCTGGGCGCCGCAGTCGTCCGGCTCCGAGTCCTACCGCTCGCTGGCCCGCGAAGTGATATCGAGGTGATGCTCCCGTCGCGCGGGCGGCGAGGTCTGGCATCCTGGAACGGGGTCGTGGTGCCGCGTCGAAATCCGGGTGGGGGCGTGCGAAATGGTTGTGGCATCCGCGCCGGATGAACGAGCAGCCGAGCAGGAGTTGTCGTCGTCCGGCCGGTTCACCGTGCGGCTGGATAATTTCGAGGGGCCCTTCGACCTGCTGTTGCAGTTGATCTCACAACACCAGCTCGACGTGACCGAGGTGGCGCTGCACCGGGTGACCGACGAGTTCATCGCCTACACCAAGGAATTGGGTGAGCGCTCGGACCTGGACGAGATCACCGAGTTCCTCGTGGTGGCATCGACCCTGCTCGATCTCAAGGCCGCTCGGCTGGTTCCCTCCGCGGAGGTGGAGGACGAGGAGGACCTCGCCCTGCTGGAGGCGCGCGACCTGCTGTTCGCCCGGCTGCTGCAGTATCGCGCCTACAAGCAGGTGGCGGCGGTGTTCGCCGAGTGGGAGGCCGGTGCGCTGCGTCGCTATCCTCGGTCGGTGTCGGTGGAGGATCGCTTCGCCGGGTTGCTGCCCGAAGTCGTGCTGGGAGTGGACCCGGACGGGCTCGCCGAAGTGGCCGCGGCCGTGTTCCGGCCCAAGCCGCCACCGGAGGTCTCGCTCGAGCACCTGCACCAGCATCGGGTCTCGGTTCGCGAGCACGTGGCCGTGCTGCGCGTGCTGCTCGCCGAACGCGGGACGGCGGTTTTCACCGATCTGACCACCGACTGCGATCACGGCATCGAGGTCGTCGCGCGGTTCCTGGCGCTGCTGGAGTTGTACCGGGAGACCGTGGTCCTGTTCGAGCAGGAGGACCCGTTGGGGGCGTTGACGGTTCACTGGGTCGGTGGCAGTGCGCAGCAGGCTCGCGAGCAGGCCGAGGTCGAGGTGGCCGGTACCGGTGGTGACGAAGAAGAGGAGTACGGGTGAGCGAGAGCGGTGCTGTCGACGCGGCGGGGGAGCGGAACGCTCCTGAACCGGGCGAGCCGGAGGAGCCGGGAGAACCGGAACGTCCGGATCCGCGGCAGGACGCGCGGACGCCCCCGGAGCTGGACACGGACGCGGCGCTGGACTCCGCGCTGGAGGCGCTGCTGCTCGTGGTCGACGTGCCCGCCGCGGAGGAGCTGCTGGCCGACGTGTTGAAGCAGCCCGTCGAGCGGGTCGGTACCGCGCTGCGGCGTTTGGCCGAGCAGTACACGCGGGAGGAACGGGGCGTCGATCTGCGCAAGGTCGGCGACGGGTGGAGGTTCTACACCCGTGACACCTACGCCCCCTACGTGGAGCGTTACCTGTTGGACGGCCGACGGGCGAAACTGACGCGGGCGGCACTGGAAACCCTGGCGGTGATCGCCTACCGTCAGCCGGTGACGCGTTCGCGGGTGGCGGCGGTACGCGGTGTCAACGTCGACGGGGTCATCCGTACCCTATTGGTACGTGGCCTTCTCGAAGAGGCCGGAACCGACCCGGAAACCGGCGGTCTCCTGTACTGCACGACCGAACTGTTCCTCGAACGGCTCGGCTTGTCCTCGCTCAAGGAATTGCCGCCGCTCGCCCCGTTGTTGCCCGAAGTGGATGCGATCGATGATGTCTGAACACCCTGACCGGACCGGGAAGCCCGGTACGGGTTCCGCCGAGGGCGGAGTACGCCTGCAGAAGTTGCTGTCCCAAGCCGGTGTCGCCTCCCGGCGGGCCTCGGAGCAGATGATCACCGAAGGCCGGGTCGAGGTCAACGGCAAACCGGTCCTCGAAATGGGGGTGCGCGTCGACCCGGCCGTGGACAAGGTCCACGTGGACGGCACCCGCGTGGTCGTCAACCGCGAGGCGACGTACCTGCTGCTGAACAAGCCGACGGGGATCCTGTGCGCCATGTCCGATGACCAGGACCGGCCCTGCATCGGTGACTACCTCGGTGAGCGGCAGGGACGCCTGTTCCACGTCGGAAGGTTGGACGTCAACACCGAGGGCCTGCTACTGCTGACCAATGACGGTGAGCTGGCGAATCGGCTCATGCACCCCTCTTATCAGGTGGCCAAGACGTACCTGGCGGAGATCCCCGGGCCGGTGCCCAAGGACCTGGGGCGGACCCTGAAGAACGGCATCGAGCTCGACGACGGACTGGCCTCCATCGACGGTTTCCGGCTCGTCGACGTCGATCAGGGACGCGCTCTCGTCGAGGTGGTCCTGCACGAGGGCCGCAAGCACATCGTGCGCCGGCTGCTGAAGGCCGCCGGACACCCGGTTCAGCGCTTGGTGCGGACCGCGGTGGGCACCGTGCGGCTGTCCAACGAGCGTCCCGGCGCGATTCGCCGACTCGACGGCAACGAGGTCGGCAGCCTCTACAAGGCCGTGGGCATGTGAGCTCGGTCGGTGCGGCTCCGGCGCTGCTCGAACCGCCGGGCCACCGGCTCGACCAGTCGGGCCGCGACCGGCCCGATGACGGCCATGAGCAGCACGTAGGCCGTGGAGAGGGCGGCGAGGTCACCGGTGATGGCACCGGATCCCACGGCCAGGCCCGCGATGACGATGGAGAACTCGCCCCGGGCTACCAGGGCGGCCCCGGCGCGGGCGCGACCCAGTCGGCCGACCCCCTGCATCCGGGCGGCGAACCACCCCGTGGCGACCTTCGTGACGGTGGTGGCCACGGCCAGCAGCAGGGCGAACACCAGGACGGGCGGGATCGCGCTCGGGTCGGTGTTCAGACCGAACACCACGAAGAACACGGCGGCGAACAGGTCACGCAGCGGTTCGAGCATCCTGGTGGCGTTCGCCGCCGTGGAACCCGAGATCGCGATTCCCAGCAGGAAGGCGCCGACGGCGGCCGAGACCTGAAGCTGTGAGGCGACCCCGGCTACCAGCAGTGCGGCCCCGAACACCCGGAGGAGGAACACCTCGGGGTCGGGACTGTGCACCAGGGCCGAGACGTACTTGCCGAGGCGCAGGGCGATGACGAGCACCAGCGTGATCACGACCAGGGAGATCCCCACGGCGGTCAGACCGCCGAGGAAGCCGACTCCCGCCAGCAGCGCGGTCAGGATCGGCAGGTACAGCGCCATCGCGAGGTCCTCGAAGACCAGGATCGACAGCACCACCGGAGTTTCCCGGTTGCCGAGCCGCCCGAGGTCGCCCAGGACCTTGGCCACGATCCCCGAGGACGAGATGTAGGTGATCCCGGCCATGGCCAGGGCGCCGAGCGGTCCCCACCCCAGCGACAGCGCCACGAGCGCCCCGGGAGCGGCGTTGAGGACGAGATCGAGCAGACCGGCCGTCCACGAGCGCCGTAGGCCGGTCACCAGCTCACCCGCTGAGTACTCCAGCCCCAGCAGGAGCAGCAGGAGCACGACCCCCATCTCCGATGCGATCTCGGTGAAGGGCTCGATGCCCTCCAGCGGAACCAGCCCTCCCTGGCCGAAGGCCAGACCGCCGAGGAGGTAGAGCGGGATGGGCGAGATCCCCACCTTCCAGGCCAGTCGCCCGAGCATGCCGAGGGCGAAGAAGACCGCGCCCAGCTCGATGAGAGCGTTCGCCGTGTCGTGCACCTGTGTTTCCTCTCGCCCGCTCCCACGCCTGTGAAGTTGTTCCGGTGCCGCGCCGCACCCTGCCGGTCGTGTCGTCGCGGATCGGCGGTGAACTCACTCGTGCCCGGCGTGCGGCCCGGTGCATGACACTCGGCCGGGTTCCCCGCGGCTGCCGGCGATGTCGCGCGTTCAGCCCTTCTCGAGGATCTCGCTGGCCGCGCGCAACCCGTCGACGGTGCCGACGACGACCACGAGGTCCCCGCCGGCGAACACGAAGTCCGGACGCGGCGAGGGGTGAGCGGTCCCCTCGCGAACGACGGCCACGATGGACACGGAAGTGCGGGTGCGCAGTTCCGTGTCCCCCAACTGCCGACCGGCGTAGGGCGATCCGGAGGCGATCGGCAACTGCCAGGTGGTGATCCCGCTGACTTCCCGCTGCTGTTCGCTGAGCTGGGAGACCAGCTGCGGAGCGCCCAGCAGATTGGCCAGCGTGCTGGTCTCGGCCGTGGTCAGCTCGACGGAGGCCACGACCTTGTCCGGGTCCTCCTGCTCGGAGACGATGAGCTCGAGCCGGCCGTCGCGGTACGTGATCACCCCGACCCGGTTGCCCACGCGGGTGGTGAAGTCCTGCTGCGTACCGAGTCCCGGCAGCGGGGTCACTGTGACGTCCACGCGTCGAACTCTAATTCGCCGAACCTGAACGCGGTCAAGCGCATTCGAGGCGTGTCCGCGGGCGAAATCGGGACGCGATTGTCCGCCGAATGGGGGAGGCAGGCAGAATGAATGGTTGGTCCGGTGTTGTCGCCGGTTGTCGGTGCGTTAAGGAGGAGGGTGTGGCCCACCCCGAGCTTCGCGGCGTCGTGGCGCTCGACGGTCCCTCGGGGACCGGCAAGTCCACGGTCGCCCGGCGGCTGGCGTCCCGATACGAGGCCGCCTACTTGGACACGGGGGCGATGTACCGGGCGGTCACGCTCGCGGTGTTGCGCGCGGGAGTCGTCCTTTCGGACGCCGAGGCCGTGGCGCGCGGCGCGCGGTCGGCCGAGTTGACGATGGGCACCGACCCGGAGCACCCGTGCGTGCTGCTCGCCGGCGAGTACGTCGACGACGAGATTCGCGGGGCCGCCGTGACCGAGGCGGTGTCGGCCGTCTCGGCGATTCCGCAGGTCCGGCGAGCGCTCGTCGCCGAGCAGGTCCGGCTGATCGAGGCAGCGATGAGCGAGCCGGGCGGTATAGTCGTGGAGGGACGCGACATCGGCACGGTCGTCGCGCCCGATGCGGGCCTGAAGATCTACCTCACGGCCTCGTCCCAGGTGCGCGCGCAGCGGCGGAGCGCGCAGGACACCGCAGCGGGTCGCGAGAGCGACGTCGACAACACCCGCGCCGACGTGCAACGCCGCGACGAGCTGGATTCCGGCAGGCGGGCCTCGCCGTTGCGCATGGCCGAGGACGCCGTCGAACTGGACTCCACCGGCCTGGACGTGGCAGGAGTACTGGAACATCTGCACAAGCTCGTCGAGAGTCGAGGACTGCTCGTGTACGCGGAACGGACCGCCCGGTGAGCGCCGAGGAGCACGCGGCGGCCACGAGTAACGGGACTTCGACGCGAGAAGGTACCCTGCCGGAAGGGGCATCGCCCGCATGGCACCGGGTTGGCCGGTGGATCGGAACCACGTTCGTCCGCCTGCCGTACCGGGTGCGCGTGCACCATCGTGAACGGCTCCCGAGGTCGGGCCCGGTCGTGCTGGTGGCCAACCACAGTTCGATGATCGACGGCCCACTGTTGTTCGGCATGCTGCCGCGTCGAGCGGTGTTCCTGGTCAAGTACGAGATGTTCCGGGGACCACTGGGATGGTTTCTGCGCAAGATAGGCCAACTGCCGGTCCGTCGCGGAGAACCCGACCGGACCCCGCTGCTGGCGGCGGTACGGGTACTGCGTGCTGGTGGCCTCGTCGGGGTGTTCCCCGAAGGGACCCGGGGCGATGGCGCGGTGAGCAACGCGCAGCACGGAGCCGCCTGGCTGGCTCGCTCCTCCGGGGCACAACTGGTGCCGGTCGCCTGCCGCGGTACGCGGCGTCCCGACGGCCGTGGACGCAGGTTGTTGCCGAAGGTGGACGTGCTGTTCGGCGAGCCGGTGACGCTGCCCGTGGCCAAGGGACGAAGCGGGTTGGCCGCGGCGACCGAACAGGTGCGTGGCGAGCTGGTCGAGGTGCTCGACGAGCTGGACCGCCTGACCGAGCGCAAGCGCGACGACCATGATGAAGACGTGAGAGGTAACCAAGCGTGACCGAGGAACCGCTGGCGGACGCCGGCGAGGGTGACGAACTGGACGGGACTTGGACCGACGAGTCCGAGTGGACCACGTTCGACGATATCGAAGGAGCCCCCGAGGAGGGGGCGGTACCGGCGCAGCCGGTGCTGGCGGGGGGCGGGCGCCCCCGAACGGGAGAGCGGGGGGGGTGGGAAGAGGGGGAGACTCGGGGGGGGGCGGAG
>BCQL01000228.1_pt1 | contig 9942 bp, 11 predicted proteins | sample 1008151 | NCBI WGS metagenome assembly BCQL01 (sample SAMD00035459, study PRJDB4067) | museum specimen metagenome | biome: marine biome; feature: sea shore; material: organic material | host: Otohimella japonica | place: Japan:Kanagawa | collected 1927
ACACCGCCCTGCGGCAGGGGCCACGGCGTCGGGTCGTGCTGGCCACGGCGGTCGCCGAGTCCAGTCTCACCGTCCCCGGAGTGCGCACGGTGGTGGACTCCGGACTGTCCCGCGTCTCCCGCGTGGATCACCGACGGGGGTTGTCCGGACTGGTCACCGCCCGTGCCCCGCTGGCTGTCGCCGAGCAGCGCGCCGGTCGCGCCGGGCGCGAGGCACCGGGCCACGCCTACCGCTGCTGGCCCGAGCACGAGCACAGCACGCTGGCGCGTTATCCGGAACCGGAGATCCGCACCGCCGAGCTCACCCGGCTCGCCCTGGAACTGGCCTGCTGGGGAACCCCGGACGGCAGTGCGCTGCGCTGGTGGGACGCTCCTCCGGCAGGACCGCTGGCGGCCGGGCACGCGGTGCTGACCGCGCTGGGCGCCCTGGACGCGAACGGAGCGGTCACCGAGCGGGGACGGCGCATGGCCGGTCTCGGGCTCCACCCACGGCTGGCCCGCGCGTTGTTGGACGGCGGCGAGAGCACCGGACGCCGCACCGCCGCCGAGGTGGTGGCGCTGCTCGACGACGACGGCCTCGCCCAGGACACCGAACTCGCCACCGCGCTGCGCAAGCTGCGTGGCAAGGCGCCGGGGTCCCAACGCTGGCGGCGCGAGGTGCGGCGCCTGGAGAACATGGTGCCCGACACGCCGAATCCGCCGCAGGACGGTGACGACGCCCTGGTGGTGGCGCTGGCGCATCCCGAGCGGTTGGCCCGCCGCCGCGCACCTCGCTCGCGCGTGTACCTGATGTCCGGCGGGACCGCCGTGGAACTACCCCGCTCCGAGGTGCGCGAGGACCCCTCGGGAATGCCCACTTCCGAAGGACTCGCCGGATCGGAGTGGCTGGCCATCGCGGTCGCCGAGCGCAGCCCCGGCCGCGTGCACGGGTTCGTCCGGCTGGCGGCGCGGGCCGATCAGTCCCTCGCCGAGCAGGCCGCGCCGGGTCTGCTGTCCGAGACCGAGGAGATCGACTGGCACGAGGGGGACGTCCGGGCGCGCACCGTGCGCCGACTGGGTTCGATCGTGCTGGCGGAGAAGGCGCTGACGACACCCCCGGCGGACGCGGTGCGAGCCGCGCTGCTCGAGGGCCTTCGCACCGCGGGCACGGAACTGCTTCACTGGGACGAGGACGCCCGCCAACTGCGACACCGGCTCGCTTTCCTCCATCGCGTCTTCGGGGCCCCGTGGCCGGCCACCGGGGAGGAGGACCTGCTCGCCGTCGCGGACACGTGGCTGGAACCCGAGTTGTCGGCCGCGCGCGCTCGCGCCGACCTGGAACGTCTCGACGCGGGCAGCGCGCTGCGTCGCCTGCTGCCCTGGCCGGAGGCCGGACGGCTCGACGAACTCGCCCCGGACCGCATCGAGGTTCCCTCCGGAGCCCGGGTACGGGTCGACTACGAACCGGAGCAACCGGCCCTGCCCGTGCGGTTGCAGGAGGTCTTCGGCTGGACGAGCGTGCCCGTGGTCGCCGAGGGACGGGTCCCGGTGCTGATGCGGCTGCTCGACCCCGCCGGGCGTCCCGCCGCGGTCACCGGCGATCTGGAGTCCTTCTGGCGCAACGGTTACCGGCAGGTCCGCGCCGACCTCCGGGGCCAGTACCCGAAGCACTCCTGGCCCGAAGACCCGCTGACCGCCGCACCCGACCGGCCCGGCCGCAGCGGCAGGTAGCGTCACGGGGTGGGGATCACGCCCGCTCGCCGAAGTGCGGACGGGCGGAGACGGTGCGTCCGGATAGCGACGCCGTCGACGAGGTGCCCACCGACGACGGCGGCCGCGGACCGACAGAAACGCACCCACATGTTCAGCTGGATTTCCTTGGCCAGCCGCAGGTGGCAGTAGAGCAACCACACGACGCGCGTGCTCGGACGCGCCCACGCCTCGACGGTGAACACGAGGTCGGCACCGTCGGACCGGGCCTCGAACTGCACCTGGCCGGCTTCGAGGTGTCCCCGCAACGTGACCAGCCGCAGGCGGTTCCGATCCCGATGCACCACCCGAACCGGTCCGTCCCAGGGACCGGGCATGGTGACCACGAGTTCGTCCCCCACCGTCAACTCCGTCTTGGCGGGCACGGAGGTGCGGATATCGACGACCTCGCGGGGGACGAAGCGCCTGAAGTCGTGAACCACCTCGCCGATCAGGCTCTCCGCCGTACATCGTGCCCCGGTGATCCGTACGTCGAAGCGCCGGTGGAACAAGGCGCCGACGCCGTGCTCGGCCGGTTGCACCGTCTCGTCGACCAAGGAGGGCGGCAGCCGTGGCGGAGTGTCCTCGTCGGTGTCGCCGATGCTCTCGCTGCGATGCAGCGGCGTGATCTGCCACATGTAGCGCCAGGAGATCAGGGCCGTGCCGAACAGCCAGCGCACCACGATGGTGGCCGGTCCGGGACGGGAGTAGGGTGCTTCCACGCCGGGCTCCTCGTTCACGGTGATGCGACACGCTAGGAATGTCCTACCCTGGCTTCGGCGAGCGAAACGGGAGGCACGATGATCGAGTTGTTCCTGCGTCGAGCCGGTCTGCGCAGCACTCACCTGCACCTGATCTCGATGGGATCGGTCGGACTGTGCATCGGCCTGTGGATTCGCGCCAAGACCGTCGACCAGACCGAGCGCGGCAACGCCGAGCGTCGCGCGTTGTTCGTCGGCCTGTGGGCGCCGACACTGTGGTTGATCGGCGACTCGCTGCGTGACGGGAAATGAACGACACCGCGGATGCGGGATTCGCTCGCGTCGACACCGAGCGCCTGCTGAACGACTTGCACGACCGCGACGTCAACTACCACCCCGACGAGGTCGACGACCGGCAGTGGAACTTCGACGTCCACCGGGTGGCTCTGGCCCGCGAACGCCCCGGGCCTCCCGAGGAGGGCGGTGTCTGGTGGACCGCGGCCGAGCTCATCGACGACTACGAGTTCTCGGCGCCCGGCCTCGTGCGTGCCGTCTATGATCCGAGCGAACCGCTGCCGGGCCGCCACATGCTCCTGGAGGGCCGCTTCACCGCGTTGCGATTCTACTTCGGTGTGCGCGTAACAAGCGTCACGGACGAGACGCGGGAACGGGGACGACGCGCGTGGGGGTGGAGCTACGAGACGTTGCAGGGACACATGGAGCGCGGCCGGATCAGCTACGAGGTCGTCAAGCATCAGGACACCGGCCACGTCGAGTTCGTCATCAGCGCCCACTCCCAACTCGCCCCCACCGTGGGGCCGGTCCTGCGGCTGGGCTGGGTGCTGTTCGGACGTCGGCGGCAGCTTTCTTTCCATCGGAGCTGCGGGCGACGCGTGGACCGACTCGTGCGGTCGCGACGCGGTCGGCCGGGAGCGGCCGCGCCGAAGCGGGTTCGAGGGCTCGTGCTGGCACCTTCGGACGCACGGGCGGGAGCGCTCGACCGGGTGGCACCGCACCGCGTCGATCCGGGACTACCTCCCACCAGCGGTCGATGACCATCACGCCGTCGGTGTCGAACTCGCCCGTGACGACCAGGAGCTGCCCTGGCCCGTCGAGCCGCACGATCCCGGCGATCGGGTTAGCGGGATCGAGCTCGCCCCGATCGGTCGTCGAGCCCGGAGGGGTGACTGGCCGCGCCCCCGTCCCGGGAATCGATTCTCCACGGTCCCGGTCGTTCACGGGCCCAGTTCGAGATCATTCTCGGCGCTAAACCGGCTGAGGGCACATCCTCGACCCGTGGGATGTCCCGGAAAGCGGCCGACGCCGCTTCGCGAGCACGCGAGCGAGGGCTGTTCATGGAGGACTTGCGGATTCTGCTGTCGGAGGCGGTGCAACGCGTTCGCCTGATCGCCCTGCGCGCCGTGCTGGCCGCGGTGACCGCGGCGCTGGCGTGGTGGCTGGCCGAGATCATCTTCGATCAGCCCTACCCCGTCTTCGCGCCGATCACGGCCCTCGTCAGCCTGCTCGACGCACCGGGCACGCGGGGAACGCGGGTGTTCCGCCTCCTCGGCGGCGTCATGGTGGGAGTCGTCGTCGGCGAGGTGCTGCTGCGCTACGCGGGGTCGAGCGCCTGGGAGCTCGGTGCTGCCGCGGGTGTCGCCGTGCTGCTGGTGGCGACGTTCAGCATGAATCCGCTGACCGTCATCCAGGCCGGCATCGCCGCGTTGCTGGTGGTGGCCACGCAAGCCCCGCAGACCGGCTTCGACCGGTTGCTCAGCGCACTGCTCGGAGGAGCTCTGGCCCTCGTGGTCAGTCAGGTGCTGGTCAGCCCCAGCCCCTCGAGCATGCTCGGCGACGCCGCGCGGACCACGCTGTTCTCGGCAGCTCGAGGACTGCGCGGCGCCTCCCGAGCGCTGGCCGGAGCCGACCCCGAGGCGGCCCACGCCGCGCTCCGGACCGTCCGCGTCGGGTTTCAGGACCTGGCGGCGTTCCAGGCGAGCAGGGACACCAGCGACCAGGTCGCCCGGCGGACGGTGCGCGGACGCAGGGAGCGGCGCTTCGTCCACCGGCTCGATGCCCGGCTGGCTCACCTGGATTCCTTCTACACGGGCACCCTACTCGTCACGCGGGCCACCCACGAGGTCGTCGAGCGGCGTTCCGCGGTCCCGGCGTGGTTGCTCAGCGCGGTCGCGGATCTCGCGCACGCCGTGGAGGTGCTCAGCGCCGACCCGCTCTCGGAAATCCGCCGCCGGCGCGCCCACGCTCTGGCCGATCCCCTGCGGCAGATCTCTTCCACCGAGCTCACCCACCCGCTGACGACGCTGGTCACCGAAGTGCGGCTGGCCGCGGCCGATCTCGCCGAGCTCACCCGGGACGAGGGGTCGGACTGAGCGCCTCGGCATCGTGGGCGTGGATCCAGTGCAGGGTGTTCGGCAGGTCGGCCAGGTCCCGGTCGCGACGCGCTGCGGCGGGACCGTCGGGCAGGTGCAGCGCGGCGGAGGTGTCCCAGGAACTGCGCTGCACCTGACGGGTCCTGGCTCGCCGCAACGTCTCGTAGCGCCGCAGCGCGGCGGTGTCCTCGTCGGAGGAGGCGAGGCAGTCGGCGAGGGTCACCGCGTCCTCGATCGTCTGATTGGCCCCCTGCCCGTGGTGCGGAAGCATGGCGTGCACGGCATCGCCCAGCAGGGTGATCCGGCCGCGGCTCCACCGGTTCGACGGGGACCGGCCGAGCAGGGCCCACCGCTGGTGCAGCGACGTGGCCGAGACCAGCTGCACCACGGCGGGGTGCCAGCCGGTGAATGCCTCGCCGATCTCCTCGGGAGTCGTCGGGACCATCCAACCGCTCGCCGTCCAGGTGCGCGGACCGTCGACGACCGCGAGGAAGTTGATCGTCGCGCCGTTCCCGATCGGGTAGTGCAGCAGGTGTCCACCCGGACCCATCCAGAACTGGATCGCACCGGGATCGGGCAGCAGGGACAGCCGTTCGGTGGGAACCAGCCCGCGGAAACCGCTCGTGGCGGAGTAGACGGCGGTGTCCTCACCGGTCACCCAGCCGCGCACGGTGGAGTGCACTCCGTCGGCCCCCACCACCACGTCGGCGCGCGTCGCGCGCCCGTCGGAGAAGGTGAGCTCGACGCCGTCGGCGGAATCGTTCATGCCGGTCAACCGCCTGCCCAGGTGCACGCGCTCGTGCCCGCAGGCGGCGACGAGCAGGCTCTGGAGATCCGCGCGGTGCAATCCGTAGTACGGCGCGCCGAACAGCTCCTCGTAGCGGGCACCGACCGCGTGGGCGGTGATGCGGTGACCGTCCCGCCAGTGCCGGTGGATCAGCTCCGTCGGCACCACCGAGCGCTCCGCCAGTTCGGAACCCAGCCCCAGCCGCCGCAACAGCCTGGTGCCGTTGGCCGACAGGGCCACCGCCGCTCCCACCTCGCGCAGCTGCGCCGCCTGCTCGTACACGTCGGCCTCGACACCGCGCAGGTGCAGCGCGCGGGCGAGCGTGAGCCCTCCGATGCCTCCGCCGACGATCGCCACACGAGGTGCCCGGTTCGTCATCCCGATCTCCGTTCCACCGCTCGAATGTGTACCGATCGGTACATCGTGGTACGGGGCACATTAGATGCAGCACCCGATAGGGTCAAGGGGTGGCTGCGGCGAACGACACCGACAAGCGAACCGACCTGCTGCACCGCGCCGTGCGCTACCTCGAGACGTACGGCATCGCGGACCTATCGCTGAGTCCGCTGGCCGCGGAGCTGGGCACCAGCAAGCGCATGCTGCTGTACTACTTCGGAAGCAGGGAGAACCTCATCGTCGAGGTCCTCGCGGCCAGTCGCCCCGACGTGGCCGGGATCTTCAGCGACGTCATCGACGAATCGAGCCTCCGAAGGGCAGCGCTGGACCTGTGGACGGCGATCACCGTCGGCGCCCAGCAGCGCCCGATTCGCATCCTGTTCCAACTGCTGAGCCTGGCGGCCACGCAACCGGACCGCTACGAGGCGCTGGCCGTCGACGCGGTGACCGTCATGGTCGAACCCATCGCGGAGGTCTACCAGCGGCTGGGCGTCGCCCGCGCGTCCGCGCGGGCCCGAGCCGGCCTGCTGGTCTCGGGACTTCGCGGCCTGTGCCAGGACAGGATCGTCACCGGCGACAGCGACCGCATCGACGCGGCCGCTCACCTCCTCGTCGACAGCGCCACTTCACTGCGCTGACCTCGTCGCCGAAACCGAAACGCTCGGCGGCACCGGACGGATCATTCCGGTCCGGCCGAGGAGCTCAACCGGCTCCGGCCGAGGAACGCCGCGACGGCGACCGCGACCAACCAGAGGACCTGCAACGCCACGGGTCCGTCGGCCAGCGGTGTTCCCGTGGCAACGACAGCCAGCAAGAAGGGTTCGAGCTGCCCACCCTGTACCTGCCACATATCCGCCATGACTCCATCATGGGCACAGGTGAGCGCCGCGGGCCACCTGCGCGATAAGCTCGTTCCGACGGTCGACCACTGGTTCGGACCCATCGCGTTGGAGCAGTTCACGGCAAGGCGGTCCACGGGTGATTCAGAAGCAAGAGGAAACACGCCCCGCACGGGAGCAGCCCCTCCACGATCCTCGACGGCGCACCACTCCCCGGTACGATCTCGTCCGGGGTGAGATCACGGTGCCCGGCGGGACGTTGCGGTTCATCCACCCCCGCGAGGCCATGGATCTGCTCGACGACGAGGACGCCGACGAGCGGTTCCCGCCGTACTGGGCCGAACTCTGGTTCAGCGGTATCGAGCTGGCCCGCGTGGTCTCCTCGTGGACCCTCGCGGGAACGCCCGTGCTCGAGCTCGGCTGCGGCCTGGGACTTCCCAGCATCGCCGCGGCGCTGTCCGGTGGGCACGCCTCGGCCACCGACCGGTCGCGCGACGCGCTCGCGTTCGCGACCGACAACGCCCACCGCAACGGCACGACCATCGAGACGATGGAGTGTTCCTGGCAACAGCCGGAGTCCCTGATCGAGCGAGGCCCGTGGCCGATCGTGCTGGCCGCGGACGTGCTCTACGACCCGCCCAACGCCACCCTGCTCCACACGCTGCTGCCTCGACTGGTCGCCGACTCCGGAGAGGTCTGGATCGCCGATCCCCAGCGTCCGCAGGCGGCGGAGTTCCTCACCGAGGCCGCCGCCGACTGGTCGATCTCGACCCACGGAACCCGGATCCCCACCGTGGACATCCATCGCCTGCGCCGCGGGAACCACACCGGGACCTGAGCCGGGTCACGTGGCGTATCGCAGGCCGGCACGACCCCGGGATTCGCGTACCACAGTTGCCGCACGAGATGTGGGCAGCGAATGCTCCGACGGGTGTTGGGTTCGCGCGAGGGCGGGTAACCAACGGACGATGAACCGTGAGGAAGAGCAACGGCGAAACCGCGCCCACTACGAACGGGGCCTGCCGGGCCATCACGACCTGCTCGCCCGAGCCACCGGCGCGCCCTCCGCGCTCAGCCCGCTCACGCTGCGGTTGTGGTTGGCCGGCTTCGGGGCCGTGTTCTGCCTCGCCTCGGGGATACTGCTGCTGTACTTCCTGCCCCCGCTGGCCTGGTTCGGCTGGATCATCGTCGCGCTCGGCATCGTGGCCGTGATCGACTTCGGCTGGGTCGTGCACCGCAAGCGTCGCGGTGAACCGGGGTGAGACCAGTGCTCGGCGGGAGCCGAATCCCCGTCGCCGTCGGCAGCGGGGCACCTGCCGTCCGGCGCCTCATCGACGGAAGACGACGAGGCGCTGGACGGCGAAGTTGAACGTCGTGCCCATGCTCTGGGAGAGCATCCAGGCCACGGTGATCGTCCACCACTCGTCCGGAAACAGCCGGAGGGCCAGCGTGTTGACGACCATGACGATCAGAAAGCTCAGCGTGTGGGCCACGGCGACGAGCCCGACTTCGCGGGTGTCACGACGCGAGTCGAACGTCCAGCGCCGGTTGAGCAGGTAGGCCGTGGTGCTGCCGCAGACGAAGCTCAGCGCTCGGGCCAGTTCCGGCCAGTCCCAGAGCGCGATGAACACCAGTACGCTGCCGTAGTCGACGCTGGCCGCCACTCCGCCGACCAGGACGAATCGGCGGAGCTGGGCGAGCACACCGGCCGGCTTCGACGCGGCACGCACCGCGCTCACGATCGATCAGCACCCACTGCCGTGGTGGCCGAGACTGTCAGTGGCACGAGCGAGGACATAGTAGAACTAACTCCCGGACAACGGTTTCTCATTCCGACGGTCTCCGAACGGACCGCGGAAAACATCGGGCACACCACCGATACCCACCCCGAACCAGTACCCCGAGGGGCGAGGCGCCGGTGGTGATCACTGCTTACTGCTGCGCGGTGCTCTCCTCGTTCGACGAGAGGGGGATGGGGTCGTCGGGGCCGGGGACCGCCCGGAGCGACAGCGCCCGGGGCGCGCAGGCCCGAAACCGGACCCCCGCCATCACCGCGAGCAGCTTCACCGCTCGATCGGCTACCCCCCGAGAACACACCACGCGCTGCCGACTCCCCACATTCCCCTGCCGCGACCGTCACTCGGCCGCACCGACCACGAAGGGGACCATAATATCCACCGAACCGGCGAGCTCGTCACATACCGTGTCACCGAAAACGAGCCCCTCCGGCTCCCGCCGCGCATCGCCGGTGTGCGGCCCCACTCGCCGGTGCTGCCCGGCTGAAAGACGAGATCACTGAAAGACCAGGCTGACCGCCGTCGCGGCGGCGGAGGCGCCGAGGGCCGCCGCCCAACCGTGCGGCCACAGCGGGGTGCACCCGAAGAAGTGGCTGAGCCCCGGCAGCTGGACGATCGTGACGAGGGCCGCCACAGAAGCGAGCGAGCAGCCGACGACCAGGGGAGTACGCCCGCGGATGGCCATGGTCTGCCCGAGCTGTGCGCCGATCAGGGCGACGAGGGCGACGGTGCTGGCGTGCTGGGCGGTGCCCACGCGACCGATGAACCACGCTGCCGTGGCCGCTCCGGCCGTGATCACGCCCCGGCGGTAGATGTCCTTGGTCAAAGCGGTGCCGAGGGATGCTTCCGGCCCCTCGGCCAGCAGCATGTGCGCGGTGATCCGCGGTGGTGGGCGGACGGCGATGGCCATCGCGGGCAACACGTCGGTGAGAGCGTTGACCAGCAACAACTGCCGTGCGTTCATCCCGCCCTGGGAGGTGACGAGCCCGGTCATGACGGTGTAGCCGATCTCACCGAGGTTGCCGCCGAGCAGGATCGCCAGCGCGTCGCGGACGGAGGACCACATGGCGCGCCCCTCGACGATGGCATCGACGATGGTCTCGATGCGATCGTCGGTGACCACGAGGTCGGCATCTAACGCTCAAATTTTGGTGTTTGCCCTTTTCAGGTGGAAAATCGTCTCGAACACTCAAAAGACCGCGCACATTCTGGCTGAGTTCCGCGACATCCCGCCGCAAGGACATTCCGTCATCTATTATCTGTTGATCCCAGCGGGCATGAACACATGATGACGCGTATGGATACT
>BCQL01000229.1_pt1 | contig 9898 bp, 9 predicted proteins | sample 1008151 | NCBI WGS metagenome assembly BCQL01 (sample SAMD00035459, study PRJDB4067) | museum specimen metagenome | biome: marine biome; feature: sea shore; material: organic material | host: Otohimella japonica | place: Japan:Kanagawa | collected 1927
TCAGCCAATGTTAACTGTGGTGGATTTAAGTGCTTTTGAAGCAGAACTTGCAGTACCGGAATCATATGCTGATGACTTAGGTATAGGAATGGATGTTGAACTGAGTTTTGGCAGCGTCACCGTTATGGGGCATTTATCGTCTATTTCACCGGAAGTCAGAAATCGTGAAGTAACAGCAAGAGTGCGCTTTGAAGCGATTGATAGTTTGTCATTACGTCAAAATCAACGTTTATCAGCAAGAGTGTTACTTGAAAATCGTCCTAACGTATTGATGGTTAAGCGAGGGGACTTTCTTAATCGAGGCGGTGCTACTGCGTTTGTCATGAATGACGACATGGTGCAAAGAAAAGCAGTGACTTTAGGTGCACGAAGCATGAGTGAGATTGAAGTTATCGACGGGGCTAAAGAAGGTGATGTATGGGTTATTTCAGGCACCGAAACCTTCAAAAATGATACACAAATTCAAATTAGATAATCACAGATAAGTGACTTGGACTGTACAAGTAAGGATCTCAGGATGAAATTATTACAAAGTAAACCAATGACAGGCTTTATTGCTCTGATGTTATTGAGCTTAGCGGTGAGTTATCGCATTGATGAAAGCTTCAATTGGTTGTCATTTAGTTTCCACATTATCGACTTAACGGATCAACTATCAGAGCAAGTGAGTTATGGGCTCACGAATGACATGGTAAAGATTTTATTTGAATTAGATTTTCCAACAGCACTGCAAATCATAGTGCATTTTTAAGCGCGAATTCACCGATTAATTGAATAAACAAAAATTGGCAAAACACAGAGCCAATAAGACAAGGACAGACTCATGTTATCAATGAAGAATATTAGCAAAGTGTTTAAAACGGACTTAGTAGAAACCCACGCATTGCGTGACTTTAATCTTGAAGTGAAAGAAGGCGAATTTGTTGCAGTGACTGGCCCATCAGGTTCAGGTAAAACTACCTTTTTAAATATCGCAGGTTTGCTTGAAGGCTTTACATCGGGGGAGTTCAGTTTAGACGGTGAAAACGTGTCTAATTTGAGCGATAACCACAGTGCTAAAGTTAGAAATGAAAAAATAGGATTTATTTTTCAGGGCTTTAACTTAATTCCTGACTTGAATCTTGCTGAAAATGTTGAAGTGCCATTACGTTACCGTGGTTTTAATGCAGCTGAACGTCAACGCCGTGTGAAATCGGCACTCGAGCAAGTGGGTTTAGGCGCAAGAATGAAGCATTTACCGACGCAATTATCGGGCGGACAACAGCAACGTGTGGCCATCGCGAGAGCGTTAGCAGGCGAGCCACGTTTTTTGTTAGCAGATGAGCCAACAGGTAACTTAGACAGTTTAATGGCTAGGCAAGTGATGGAATTACTTGAAGATATTAATCAACAAGGTACCACCATCATTATGGTGACCCATGACGCAGAGTTAGCAAGACGAGCACAGCGTAATATTCAAATTGTAGACGGTCAGGTATGTGACTTTTCTATGTATCAAAAGGCTGACCAATCTGTTGTTGCTGATCTGCAGCAAGTTGCCAACGCCAGTCGCTAATTGAAGCAGGAGAGAAGCTTATGTTTTTTTATTATTGCGATCTTGCTTGGCGCAGCATCAAGAAAACCCCAATGTTATCCATGTTAATGGTGCTGGCCATTTCCATCGGCATTGGCATAACGATTACCACCTTGAACGTGTATAAAACGATGTCGCATAACCCTGCAGGTGATAAGAGTAGTCAGATAAATTCGATTCAGTTGTGGAGTCAAGGCCTGGATACCTGGGATGACTTTCATTCAAATCTTACTTACACCGACGTGATTAATCTGCGGAACAACAATCAGCTGGAATTAAAAGCAGCGTCGTATCGTACAGGTCTTGCGGTTCAATCTGAGAATCCTGATATTCAGCCGTCATTGAAAAGTGTGCGGATTACTGATCGTGACTTTTTTAACATTTTTGATGTGCCGTTTTTATATGGGCAACGCTGGGATAAAAGTGTCGATAGTCAGCCAGCTTATCAAGTGGTGATTGGAGAAACCCTTAATCAAACATTCTTTAATGGTAACAACAGCGTCGGTGAAACCTTGTATTTGAATCGTAAACCCTACCAGATCGTAGGGGTGATTAAAGATTGGAATCCTCAGCCTAAGTATTACGACCCGACCAATGGAGCATTTAATGATGCAGAAGAAATTTTCATTCCATTTTCACTAAATGAGCAAGAAGAGTTTGATGTGTGGGGAAACACCAGTGGCTGGCGTTTCGAGCCGATGCTTACTTACCAAGACCGATTAAACTCAGAAAAAACGTGGATCCAATTTTGGACATTTCTTGCAACAGATGATGACAAATCTGAGCTAGCGACTTGGCTTACTCATTATGTCGAACAGAAACGAAATTTAGGGCGATTTACTGATACGGCAAAAAGTGCAGCCGAGGCGTTTCAAATTAGTGATGTTGCCTTATGGCTTGAAAATAATGATGTCGTGCCAAGAGATAACAAGATTCTCGTAGGATTAAGTGTGCTGTTTTTGAGTGTATGTTTGGTCAATATCCTTGGCTTATTACTGACTAAGTTTTTAAAACGTGCTCCCGAAGTCGGCGTTCGTCGCGCTATTGGAGCAAGTAGAGCGCAAATCTTTAGCCAATATATGGTTGAGGTTGGTTTGATTGGCTTTATTGGTGGAATTATCGGTTTGCTTTGGGCGTGGGGCGCATTGACTGTCCTTCATGCTGAATTCAACATGGAGCAAAGCGTTACAGGACTTGATAGCAGCATGTGGATTATTACGCCATTAATTGCCATTTCTACCGCTGTATTAGCAGGGGTGTATCCAGCTTGGGTTGTGTGCCGTACTAAACCCAGTGTGTATTTAAAAGCTCAGTAGTAGAGAAGGAATTCAACATGTTACATATTAAGCCAATATTATCGAGTTTAATGCGCAGTAAAAGTGGGCCTGTGCTGTTGTTATTACAAATCGTGTTATCGGTCGCCATTGTTGCCAATGCGAGTTTTATTATCCATGAACGCTTAACCATGATGCAGCGTGATTCTGGTTTACTCGAGGAGCAAATTTTAACCTTTAACGTTTATAACTTTGACCCTGCAATTGATAATGTGCTGCAAAACGAAGTTGACCAGCAAATTTTACGTAGCTTGCCCAATGTCATAGAGGCAAGCTCCACTAACATGGTGCCACTGAGTGGCAGTGGTTGGATGGACCGCTATGTTGATAGTGCAGATGAAAATACAGCAGAAAGTATGCCTGGATTTGCTTTGTATTTAGGTAATGAGCACTTACTGAATGTTATGGGATCTAAACTGGTAGATGGGCGCAATTTTCGTCCTGAAGAAATTAATACTCAGTTAGATCAAAGTGGCATGCTCGCAATAGTCTCAAAACCTTTAGCGGAGGCGTTTTGGGGGGATGAGTCCCCTGTGGGGAAAACCATGTACCAAGGCAAACAGACGATCGAAATTATCGGCGTGGTGGATAAATTACAAGGCGCCTGGGTGAATCATGAAAACTTTGAATACAGTGTGATTCAAAATATTGATTTTGGTGGCGGGTTTAAAAACAAAACCTATATGGTGCGTGCGCTTCCTGAGCATATTCCCGCTCTGGAAGAAGTGATAATAAAGGCATTTCATGCAGAAAACCCAAACCGTGTAATTGATGGCTTTTCATCACTAAGCGAGACCAAAAAAGGCGCTTATAACAATCATAGATTGATGGCGACATTATTAAGTATGATGGTGATATTGTTACTTTTGATTACCGCGCTCGGATTAACGGGTATGGTCATGTTTAATATTCAGCGCCGCACGAAACAGATTGGAACTCGTCGCGCTTTAGGTGCTAAAAAGCGCGATATTGTTAATTACTTTATGGTTGAAAACTACCTTATTTGTATAGCGGGTGGACTGATTGGTGCCATGCTGGCATTGCAGTTAGGTCAACAATTAATGAGTTTGTATAATTTACCTATGCTGCCAGTCACTTATCCTATTGCAGCGGTGATAGGCTTATTGCTGGTGACCACATTGGCGGTAATGCTTCCAGCATTAAAGGCGGCTAAGATTTCTCCAGCGATGGCGACGCGCAGCGTTTAATTTGATGTCGCTAAATTAGCCTGCTCGTATCTTGGTAAGATATAGGTTAGCGTATTAACTCGATAATTAAGCTCGATAAATAAGAATGATGGGAAGTATGGACAGTATTTTAGTCGTAGATGATAACAGTTCAATTTGCAGCGCATTAACGTTAATGTTGGACATTCATGGCTATAAAGCACTGAGCTGTGAAACGCCAGAACAAGCATTGGCTATTGTGGAAAAACAAGATATTAGCTTAGTGATTCAAGATATGAATTTCACCCGAGATACGACCTCGGGTGAAGAAGGCAAACAGTTGTTTTATACCTTAAGACAGCAGCAGCCTAATCTGCCGATTATTTTGATGACAGCATGGACGCAACTTGAAACCGCAGTTGAATTAGTTAAAGCCGGCGCTGCAGATTACATGGGTAAACCATGGGATGATGCCAAGCTGCTCACGAGTATCAATAACTTACTGTCCATTTATCATCTTTCTAAACAAAATAATCAGCTTGCTAGAGTCGACTCAGAGCGCATGAGTGTGATTAATAACGCTGATTTATGCGGCATGGTGTTTGGTAGTGGAGCCATGCAGCGCTGCATAGACTTGGCCTTACAAGTTGCCAAATCAGACGTCTCGGTGATGATTACCGGGCCTAATGGCGCAGGTAAAGACAAAATTGCCGATATTGTTCAAGCCAACTCTTTATTAAATAAACAACCTTTTATTAAGGTCAATATTGGTGCATTACCAATGGATCTATTAGAGGCTGAACTATTTGGGGCTGAAGCTGGAGCGTTTACAGGCGCGAATAAAGTCAGAATAGGGCGTTTTGAAGCGGCAGATGGCGGCACTTTATTCTTAGATGAGATCGGTAATTTACCTTTATCTGGGCAAGTTAAGTTGTTACGAGTGCTGCAAACAGGCGAGTTTGAACGACTTGGCAGCCACCAAACTCGCAAAGTGAATGTGCGGGTTATCAGTGCGACGAATGCTGATTTAGCCGACGATATTGCCAAAGGGACTTTTCGTGAAGATTTGTTTTATCGACTCAATGTGATTGAGTTGCCTTTGCCGCCATTGAATCAGCGTATTGATGATATTTTGCCGTTAGCGCAGCATTTTGTGGGTGATGGATTTACGTTTGAAAAAACCGCTCAACAGGCCTTGTTAGCCCATGCTTGGTCAGGCAATGTAAGAGAGTTAGAAAACGTGTGTAAAAGGGCGGTGCTACTTGCTACAAACGCTGTTTTAACGGTGGATGATTTGGGGCTATTACCTTCAACAAACTCATCGCTTTCCAATGTGAAAACAAGTGAACCTGTAACAACATCGACTTTTACACCTAAGCAAGGGGCACCATCACAGGAAAATGGTGAGCATACTCAGCAAGCGCCTCAACAAGTGAGTGCCGCTCAAGTTGAGCCTGATAAACAACAGATTGAGCAGGCATTGCAGCATCACAATGGTGTTATCGCCAGAGTGGCAAAATCCTTAGGGTTAAGTCGCCAAGCGCTATATCGCAGGATGGATAAGTATGGTTTATCCTCAAAATGATATTCCATAAGCGCTGTGAACATCATAAAAAAGTAAAACGGATGAATAATAAGAGTGAACCGATAACATGAGATACACGCTACAACTGCGCAGTAAGTTAGTACTTGGTAACGTGTTTTCCGTTGCGTTAAGCGGCTTATGCGGTTGGTGCGTGTGGTTTTTTCTTGGCAGTGAACATGTTTGGCTAGCGCTGCTAACGAGCTTGGGCTTAAGTTTTGTGTTAAGCATGTGGTTAACAACTGCACTCAATGACAGCCTGAAAGCATTAGAAGTGGGCTTACTTAATTTTAAAGATAATGAGTTTAGTGTGTCGCTGCATGGTTATGGAGAGCCTCAGTTAGATGCCATTGCTGAGCTTTATAATCAAGCATCCCAAAAGCTGCGAAACGAAAGGCAATTTATTTATCAGCGTGAATTAATGTTGGACAAAGTGATTCAAAACTCGCCCAATATTATGTTGTTAGTTGATGACAATCAAAGGATTATCTATGCAAATGACGCCGCTAGGCATTTATTTAATCAAGGCGTACGTATAGAAGGAATGCTGTTAAATGCACTTATCGCCGAGCTGCCGAGTGCATTAAAGCACGCATTGAATAGTCAGCATGAAGGATTGTTTTCAATTGATGTGAACAATGAGCAATTAACATCGGACGGCAGCGGTAATGAAGAGCTGGAAACCTGGCATATTTCTCGTGGCAGCTTTACTCAAAATAACCAACAGCATCATTTGATTCTACTAAAACAGTTAACTAAAGAGCTTAACCGTCAAGAAGTGGCTGTGTGGAAAAAAGTGATTCGAATTATCAGCCACGAGTTAAATAATTCTGTCGCGCCAATTGCGTCGATGGTTAACTCTGGGCGAGTGTTAACCAAAGATCTTGATAATGAAAAGCTGGCACTTATTTTTGATACCATCGAAAACAGAACCGCTCACCTAAGTCAGTTTATTTCTCATTATGCACAATTTGCTAAGTTACCTTTGCCACGTAAAACCACAGTAGATTGGTCGCAATTAGTCGATCAGTTAGCTGAGCAATACCCGTTTAAACTCACCTCTACTTTGCCAACGTTGAACATTGAGCTCGACAGTGTTCAACTTGAGCAAGTCCTGATTAATCTGCTTAAAAATGCCCATGAGTCAGGCTCAGATACACAGCATGTCACTTTGAATATCGATGAAGTCACTCATCCAGTATCTGGTATTTTGATTGTAGTGGCAGATCAAGGTAGCGGTATGTCCAGCGAAGTGTTGTCTCAAGCCTTATTACCTTTTTATTCAACCAAACAATCAGGTACGGGGATCGGTTTGCCTCTGTGTCGCGAGATTATCGAAGCGCATGGCGGTCACATTACCATGCAAAACAAAGTTGAAGGCGGACTGAGCGTTAAATTATGGTTACCTAAAGAGTCATAGTAAGATTCATTTATGGCAGCTGTTAGTTAGACAGACTTCTGATCATGCCTTTTTTAAACCAATCTTGTAAGGTCTGTAATACCACTGCGGGTGCGCTGTGTTCATCATACCAATTAAGCATCAACTCGCACTGTTGAGCGAAGTTTTGACCAGCAATAAATCCGGTAAGCAGCGCGTGCTGGCTAACCGTTAAGGACTCAAATTGAGTTAGCCTTTCGCTATTTCGCCACAGTAACCAATGACGTTCTCGCTTGTAGTATGGTGCATCTGGATGGGTGTCGGCTTTTAATGCTTGCCAGCTTTCAACTGCGTTACTTTGGCAACTGAAAACTTGAACACTCGGATGAAAACGTAATTGGCAGTTTGGCCAATATTCAGGTGGTAAATGTTGTAACGCTTCAAAACCTATTCTGTCTGCATCTGCAGCATCAAAAGCAACCAGTAAGCGACGTTCAAATTCTGCTATGTCAGCTAAAATAGGATACTGGCTAAAAAATGCATCTTGGCGTAAATATTCAGTTAAGTTATTGCAAAAATGCCTTAATGAGCTGGTGGCTGATGGGTGTGTTTGAATGTACTCTTTCGATAACTTATCGAACAATTCATCACCTAAATATAACGCTAATATTTGATGGTCAGTTTCAAGTGTTTCAGTAAGGCGAGTACGATAAGCATTAGCGTAAATTTCCAAACGATGTTGCGCTGAAATCCCCGTTTGTTGTGCCACTCTGTGGGTTATACTTTGCGGATGTTCAGGAGAGGCCTCAAAGAGCAGATACTGCATAAATTCTTGTTGAATTTTAGCTAGTTTACTCATACTGCAACCTTTCTTTTTGGCAATAACGATTGGGTCTGAAAGGCTGCTGTAGTATGAGAATCTAACCCCGTGGGGGTTAATGATGAACAAGCCAGTGCAGGGTGACCAGGTAAAGTTAATTCAGCAATTTTTTGAGCTTCTAATAATTCTTGGTATAACACTGGAAAATCAGGAATATTGGCATCTCGCTCAATCATGGTACTTATTGGACCAAAGCGTTCAAGTGCGGCTTGATATAGTGTCCACACACTCGGTGGGACTTCGTTGTCATGAGTATCAATCACATATTCGCCATGATCCGAATGGCCAGCTAAGTGAAATTGCTGCACTCGTCTAGGATCTATTTTATTTAAATAATCAAGCGGGTTAAAACAATGATTACGCGCACTGACATAGATATTGTTGATATCCAGCAATATTAAGCAGTCTGCTTCTTCAGCAACTTGAGATAAAAACTCCCATTCGTCCATTGTCGAGTCTTTATAGGATAAGTAACTCGAAACGTTTTCGAGTAATAAACGGCGACCTAAAAAGTCTTGCACGACGTTTATACGTTCAACCACGTGCTTTACGGTTTCTTCTGTATATGGCAAAGGTAATAAGTCATGGCTGTTAACACCATGAATTGAGGTCCAACAAATATGATCAGAAATCCACTTCGGATTAATGTCATTACTGAGTTTTTTGAGAGACTTAAGGTAATCCATGTCTAATGGATCTGTGCTGCCAATCGACATAGAAACACCATGCATCACGACAGGGTATTCCTCAGCGATCGCTTCAAGGTAGTAACGAGGTTTACCCCCTGCAACCATGTAGTTTTCTGATAGTACTTCAAACCAATCTATGGCTGGTTGATGCTGCAAGATGTACTCAAAATGATCTGTACGAAGCCCTAAGCCAAAACCAATAAAGTCTTGCGTAATTTTCGAATCTGACATGGGCTTTCCTTAGGTTAGTCATAACCTTCATGCTGGTGGAAGACGGATGTTGACTTGCTTGTTATCGAATGAATTTAAGCAAAATAAACGGCTTGGCAATAAGGAGACGAATCTTACCAAGCCATTATTACAACTCGTGTTGTCGATTAAGCTTAAAAGTTGTTCAGGCTTGAACGTTAGCCGGTTTTACCGCCGATATCGGCGCATGATTTTGCGGTTGTATTCACAAAGCCTGTGCCTTTACAGCTTGCTTTACCGCCACAGGCATTGTCAGCACCTTTACAATCATTGTGTCCTTTACATACGTTAACACCGTAACAATGGACCAAATCAGCTTTGGTTATTTTACCAACCCAATCATCTTTTATTTTCCCGCCAACATCGCTACACGCTTTAGACGGCATAGCAACAAAACCTGTGCCTTCACAACTCGCTTGACCCTTACAAGCATTGTCAGCTGTACCGCAGTCATTGTGTCCTTTACAGATGTTGACGTCATAACAATGGACTAAGTCAGTTTCACCCGCTGTAACGGGAGAGGTATCTGATTCGCCTGCCACGACTTGACCAGATAACCCAGCCATTGCCATGGCTAGCGCTGCACCTGATAGTGCGGTTTGTGCTTTAGTATTCATGATATTTCCTTGCATTAACTCATCAGTACAAATTGAGACTTTGATGAGCTAGTGTTTTGCTAATGAGTAAGATCGTAGACACTTCCATGCCTTCCTTTGACTATCTTCCTACTTGTTAAACGATACTATCCGCGGTTATCTGTCTTAATAGCAGGTAGTTATATTGACCGTGGTGGCGTTACAGATATTTCATAAAAATTAATTTGTTATCGAAGAAATAAGGTAAATGACAAGAAAGGATTTTCGTTACAGATTGATTTTAAATAACTTTTTATTAACATTTGTTGATTAAACTTTTTCAACTAATGAAGCCCAATTGCTAGGATTTTAGCTAATGAATATCCAATTAAGCCGTCATTGTGGTTAGGAGAGCTCCAATATTGGCCTTAGACCTATTTGTTGTTGGATTAACTGATGAGATTAATTGAAG
>BCQL01000230.1_pt1 | contig 9890 bp, 11 predicted proteins | sample 1008151 | NCBI WGS metagenome assembly BCQL01 (sample SAMD00035459, study PRJDB4067) | museum specimen metagenome | biome: marine biome; feature: sea shore; material: organic material | host: Otohimella japonica | place: Japan:Kanagawa | collected 1927
TTGTTACGAGCGTCAAAGAAACGTGCAACTTCTGCTTCTACTTGATCATCAGAAATAGTGTTTGTGTTTAGGACAATTTCATCTTCTTGAAGTAGTAGTGCTTTACCGATTGCAATACCAGGAGATGCTAGGATGCCTGAAATCATAGCCTTACCTTAAGTTGGTCAACTTTATAAAACGGGAGAATAATGGGTGCGCTAACGAATAGTATTAGCTTAGTTTTGAGCCTATTTCCAACGAAGCCATTTTGCTTTCACAAAATGGCTTCTGAAATAGGAGACCGAATTAGTGTAGTTGGTCCATTAGAGCAACTAGGTGGTCTACTGCTTGCTGAGCTTGTGGGCCTTCAGCAGAGATAGTTACTAGAGTACCTTTTACTAGGCCTAGTGTTTGCAGCTTGAATAGGCTCTTAGCGCTAGCGCTTTTACCGTTAGAAGTCACAGTGATGTCCGCGTCGAATGCTTTAGCTTCTTTAACGAACTGTGCAGCTGGACGAGTGTGAAGACCGTTTTCTGCTGTGATTTCTACTTGCTTCTCGTACATGTGATATACCCCAATAAATGTATTTTTTTGTTAGTTTGTGACTGAGTTTTAGCTTAACTGCTTTACTTCTTGTGCGCTAGCACGGGAGAGTTCAAAGCGTGTCAGAACTGATACTAGTCAAAAGTTTGGTAATTACGCAACTGTTTGCGTGCACAATTACTTAGAAAACTTTTTGGTTTAGATTCTTTATTTTGAACCTAAAAATAAAACACCCTGATATTACCAAAGGTGGGGCAGGGATCAACAAAAAAGCCCCTGACCGGGGCTTTTTTAAACGAAAAATTGATTTGACCACATATTACTGTTGGTTCTCTTTCTCAGTAAAGATACCAGCAAATAGTGCCGTACTTAGGTAGCGTTCACCGGAGCTTGGAAGTACAGTTACAATTGTTTTTCCTTCAAATTCAGGAAGTTCCGCAAGGCGGTTTGCTGCCACTACTGCTGCACCCGATGAGATGCCAGCCAGAATGCCTTCCTCTTCCATAAGGCGCTGAGCCATCTCAATTGCCTCTTCAGAAGTCACTTGCTCAACACGGTCCAAAAGCTCTAAATCTAGGTTGCCTGGGATGAAACCAGCGCCAATACCTTGGATTTTGTGTGGTGCTGGTTGGATTTCTTCACCTGCTAGTGCTTGTGCGATAACCGGTGATTCTGCTGGCTCAACTGCAACAGAAGTGATTGCTTTGCCTTTTTCGCCTTTAATGTAACGGCTAGTACCAGTGATAGTACCGCCGGTACCAACGCCCGCTACAAATACGTCGATTTCACCATCGGTTGCTTCCCAGATTTCAGGGCCAGTGGTTTTTTCGTGGATCTCTGGGTTAGCAGGGTTGTTGAACTGTTGTAGAAGAAGGTACTTATCAGGGTTGCTTGCGACAATCTCTTCCGCTTTTGCAATCGCACCTTTCATGCCTTTTGCTGCTTCAGTTAGCTCCAGATTTGCACCGAGTGCTTTTAGCAGTTTACGACGCTCAAGACTCATTGACTCTGGCATAGTTAGCGTTAGCTTGTAACCGCGAGCGGCCGCTACGAATGCAAGCGCAACACCTGTGTTACCACTGGTCGGCTCTACTAGCTCAACACCAGGTTTAAGCGTGCCTGCTTTTTCCGCTTCCCAAATCATGTTGGCACCAATACGGCACTTAACGCTGAAGCTTGGGTTACGTGCTTCGATTTTCGCCAAAACTTTACCTTTGCTCACTTTATTCAAGCGAACAAGAGGCGTATTACCAATAGTAAGAGAGTTGTCTTCGTAGATCTTGCTCATAGTGATGTTCCTTCATTACACGATTTGTGAATATGATTAGAAGAATATGCGGTATGAAAAAAAGGGAAAAGGATTAAAAAGTTATATCTTATGAGGTTGGTCGAGAATTGAACAAAATAACAGAGGAGGCTTATTCGGCCTCCTCTGATTGATTCAAAACTGCGCTATTGCTGGTGTTTAAACTCAGCTACCCACATTGCAGTTGCACCACATACAGCAACAGGCATAACAATGAGGTTGAGAATTGGAATGGTGGTAAATACGGAAACCAAAACACCAAACCCATAAGCTTTACCTTGCTTTTGTTTCAATTTGTAACGCATGTCATTGAACGGCACTTTATGGTTATCAAATGGATAGTCGCAGTATTGGATAGCCAACATCCAGGCTGTGAAGAAGAACCATAAGAAAGGTCCAACCGTTTGACCCAGAGCAGGAATCAACAACAACAGGAATAAACCAATCGCTTTTGGTAGTACATACAGCAGTTTGCGCCATTCACGAGCCATGACACGAGGCACATCTTTGACCAATGCCGCAAACCCATCGTCATTGACTTTCTGACCAGTCAGCGATTCTTCTACTTTTTCAGCAAGCAATCCGTTGAATGGTGCGGCGATAAAGTTCGCTAACGTGCTGAAAAAATATGAAAAGGTGGCGAGAATCGTTAGGACGAGAATTGGCCACAAGAGGTAAGTCAACCAAGACAGAAACTCAGGGAGTTGCCCAATCCAGCCTTCAATCCAAGCGTCTAAGTGAGAGAAAAGATAGAAGATAGCACCACCAACTAGCAATATATTCGCCAGCAGAGGGAGAACGACAAAACGTCTGATCTCTGGAGAGAGCGCCAATTGAATTCCGTATAGGAAATAACCAAAACCGGTTCTTTGTTGAATGTTCGACTTCATATCTATTTTATTTCTTGTGAGTGAAAACTCATTGTACCTGTCGATACTTTTCTTTCAATGCCCTAACAAATGAGGTCTTGTAAAGTGGAATCGTGGCAAGAATCACAACAAAAAACGGAACTTCTTGCATTAAGTTGTTCTAAACCTGCATATAGTTTTGGTAAAGTAAACGCATCATTCAGATTTATTGCACTTGGGTTACTGCTCAAGGATGTGCGAGTAGTAAGAACAGGTAGATTGAGAGTAAATAATGCAGGAATTGCGATTCGTACTCATTGTTGTTGGCGCATTAGCCATCGCCGCATTGCTTTTTCATGGCCTATGGACAAGCAAAAAAGAAGGCAAAGCGAAGTTTGGTAACAAACCACTTGGTAAGTTGGATGTTGACCAAGAAGAAAAAGAACCTCAAGAACAAGAGCGAGATTTTGCTCCTGCTCCAGAAGATGATTTCGAGATTATCCGTAAAGATCGCAAAGAACCGGACTTTGGGATGGAAAGCTCGTTTGACAACAAGTTCGCCTCAGACCCTCTGATTGATGATGTTCTTGATGTAAAAGAGAAAGAGCATAAAGAAGAACCTGAGATCCCTGCTTTTGTTGCAACCAAAGCGGAACAAGAGCCTGAGCCAGAAATTGTTGAGCCTGTTCAAGCGACGCTCGAAGAAGAGATTATCGAGCCAGTTTTCGAAGCACCTGAAGTTATCGAACCAGAAATCGATGTTGCACCAGTTGTTGTAGAGCAAGCTGAAGAGCCAAAACCAGAACCTGAAATGCAAGTCATTGTGTTGAACGTTCACTGCGCTGGCGATGAGCCGTTCATCGGTACTAAGTTGTTCGATAGCATGCAGCAAAATGGATTGATTTACGGTGAGATGAATATCTTCCATCGTCATGTTGATTTGTCTGGTAACGGTAAAGTGCTCTTTAGTGTCGCCAACATGATGCAACCGGGCACATTAGAACATGGTGACCCTACTGAATTCTCTACCAAAGGTATCTCGTTCTTTATGACATTACCTTGCTACGGTGAAGCAGATCAAAACTTCAACCTAATGCTGCGTATTGCACAACAAATTGCAGACGATATGGGTGGTAATGTCCTTGATGACCAACGAAACCTAATGACGCCGGACCGATTGGCATCTTATCGTCGTCAAATAGTTGAGTTTACTGCCGCTAGCGCATAATCTTAACACCAAATAAAGAGAGGGCTCCGTTAGGAGCCCTTTTTCATAGAATTCTCAACCTCATTTATTGAATACACACGGGGCTTTAATATGTCTGAACCAGTACTTCAGCGACTAGAAGAACTCAAAGAATCGTTGCATTACCACGCTGTTCGTTACTACGTGGAAGATAACCCTGAGATTCCAGATGCAGAATACGATCGTATGATGCGCGAGCTTATGGATATTGAAGCCGAACACCCAGATCTTGTTACAGTGGATTCTCCAAGCCAGCGTGTAGGTGGTCAGCCGTTATCTGAGTTCAGCCAAGTGACGCACGAAGTTCCAATGCTGTCTTTAGACAATGCTTTCGACGATGGTGAACTGGATAGTTTTCATAAGCGCGCTCAAGATCGTGTTCCTGACCAAACTATCAAGCAGTATTGCTGTGAACCTAAGTTAGATGGATTAGCTGTAAGCTTGCTGTACGAGAACGGTGTACTTGTACAAGCAGCAACGCGTGGTGATGGTGCGACAGGTGAAAATATTACTGAAAACGTACGTACTATCAGCGCAATTCCACTTAAGTTGCAAGGCAAAGACTGGCCTGCTCGTCTTGAAGTTCATGGCGAAGTATTCATGCCGAAAGCCGGTTTTGACAAACTTAACGAGACTGCTCGCAAAAAAGGCGAGAAAGTGTTTGTGAACCCACGCAATGCAGCTGCGGGAAGCCTGCGTCAATTAGATTCGCGCATTACTGCTTCACGCCCATTGAGCTTCTACGCGTACAGTGTTGGTGTTGAGGAAGGCGCAACGTTAGCATCAAGCCATTACGAGCGCTTCCTTCAAATCAAATCTTGGGGTTTGCCAATATGCCCTGAAACCAAGCGAGTCTATAGCTTGGAAGAAGTGAAAGCCTACTATCAAGATATTCTGACTCGTCGTGAAGCATTAGCTTATGAAATCGACGGTGTTGTAATAAAAGTTGATGACATTGCTATTCAAGAGCGATTGGGCTTTGTTGCTCGAGCACCTCGTTGGGCTATCGCATACAAATTCCCGGCTCAGGAAGAAATTACAACGTTAAACGAAGTCGAGTTCCAAGTGGGTCGTACCGGTGCGATTACTCCAGTAGCGAAGCTTGAGCCTGTCTTCGTTGGTGGTGTAACCGTCAGTAATGCAACCCTACACAATGCAGACGAAATTGAACGTTTAGAGGTAATGGTTGGCGATGAAGTTGTGATTCGTCGTGCTGGTGATGTTATCCCACAAGTCGTTTCGGTGATCAAAGAGCGTCGCCCTGAAACTGCGCGAGAAATTATTTTCCCTGAAGCGTGTCCTGTATGTGGCTCTCATGTTGAACGTATTGAAGGGGAAGCGGTAACACGTTGTACTGGTGGATTAGTGTGCCAAGCACAACGTAAAGAAGCACTAAAACATTTTGTTTCTCGTAAAGCCCTTGATGTTGATGGTCTTGGCGACAAAGTGATTGAACAGCTCGTTGACCGAGAAATGGTTGAGACACCAGCGGATCTGTTTAAGTTGTCGGCAGGAGTGTTGACAGTCCTAGAGCGCATGGGCCCTAAATCGGCAACCAACGTAGTTAATGCTCTTGAGAAATCAAAATGGACAACATTACCGCGCTTCTTGTACTCGCTAGGTATTCGTGAGGTAGGGGAGGCGACGGCTGCCAACCTAGCACAACACTTCAAGTCACTGGATTTGATCCAGGCAGCAACAGAAGAACAGTTAATTGAAGTTCAAGATATTGGCGTTATTGTTGCCAAACACATCACGACCTTCTTTGGTGAAGAGAAAAACCAGGTTGTTGTACAGGATTTGTTGAATCAAGGTATTAATTGGCCTGAGATTGCCGCTCCGCAAGAAGGTGTTGAGTTACCGTTAGAAGGCAAAGTTGTTGTATTGACGGGCACGCTTTCTCAGTTGGGACGTTCTGAAGCGAAAGAAGCGCTGCAGAATCTAGGTGCAAAAGTGACGGGTAGCGTTTCAAAGAAAACCGATATTCTTTTTGCTGGAGAGAATGCTGGCTCTAAGCTAGCGAAAGCTCAGGAGTTGGGTGTTGAGGTTAAAACCGAACAAGACTTACTCAATCTGATGAAATAACTGTCATCAAAAAAGCTAAAAAACAACTAAAAGCCCCAAATGACAGCCATTTGGGGCTTTTTCTTGCCAATTAAAAAGTGACAAAATTAGCGTCTATTTTCCTATTAAAATCATTTCAGTGATCAAGATCTCTCCTTTAATCTTTCCTCATATCTAGCCTTTACTCTGCGATCAACTTCAAATTGGTGTGGGCGGATTTTGTTTAAGTGTATGATATGTATATCTTTTATTTTAATTTGCGGTTTGGGTGTTAAAAATAAGATCTGGATCAATAAGTTATATGGAACTTTGGCGTTGGTCATATTTTTTTAGAAAAAAAATAAGTTCCATTTGGATGTTTTTAGATGCGAAGTTAGTCTTAGAAGCGTGGATACACGGTGTGTATGCAGGAACTAAAAAGAACCGATTTAGAAATATTGAGGTTTACTCAGGAATTTACTTCTCTCCTTCGGCGGCCAACTTAAGGTGAGATAGAAAAATACAGCTATATCCATTTTTAGGAGTTTTTTCCATGGACAAATTTTTTAAAGTATCTGCCCTTACTGCGGCAATGATGGGTGCGGTAGTTGCTGCCCCAGCAATGGCTGAAGATCCAGTAGGTCCAGAGTATGCAGGCGCAGTTTCAGAGTTTTTCTCTGAGTCTACTATTAGTGGTAACCTTAACTTTTGGATGCGTGCTCGTGACCGCGGTAACGTAGATGCAAATGGTAATGACACTAAAAAGGTAACGAACCTAGACCACGGTTCTATCTTTGCTAACCTAGGCTTTAACTCTGGCTACGTAGGCGGTGTTGCAGGTCTTGATGTTGTTATCTACAGCACATTTGACATGTGGCAAAATGGTGGTGCAGACCACGAAATGAACTTCTGGGGTGTAAACAACCCTTACGATAAAGAAGCAAAAGATAGTGCTTGTTCAAATGTGTGGACAGATTGTACTGACAACGGCGTATCATTCGCGACTGCTGCTGCTAAGTTTAAACTAGGCGACTCTGCTACTGCGAAACTTGGTTACTTCCAACCATCTGTACCTAGCTCTCTAGGTGTAAACTGGTCATTCGCTCCTGGTACTTACCTAGGTGGTGAAGTTGGCGGAAAAATCGGTGGTTTTGACCTAGGTTTGGTTGTTGCAACTGAATACAAAGCACCATGGTTCAAAGAGACTTACGAGTTCAGAACTACCAAGGGTAAAGACGCAGGTACACTTTACTCTCTAGGTGGTCGTTACACTCTAGACAACGGCATCTCTCTAGACGCTGCGTACGGTGGTCTATCTGATGGTGACCGTTGGAACGCTCACTTCAAAGTGAAGGGTACAACTGATGGCGGTCTATACTGGTCTCCTCAACTGTACATCGTTGACGACAGCGAACAGTACGACAGCACTGCATTCCAGCTAGCACTTTTGACAAGCTTCTCTTCTGGTCAGTACTCGTACCGTGCTGAAGCGACGTACACTGGCGCAGATTCAGGTGACCCAGCAAACGTTGGTAACATGTCTTACCGTCTAACTAGTCAATACGGTGGTTCAAATGGTGCTTACGAAATCTGGTGGAACAACCGTTCAGACTTTAACCACGATGAAGAGCTAGCGGTATTTGGTTCTGTGTCTCGTGACTTCTCTGACATCGGTGGTAAAGGCTTTAGCGCTGGTCTAAGTGGTGCTTACGGCTTTGGCTCATCAGCTCAAGGCTACGATGATCTTAGTGAGTACGCGTACAGCTTGTTTGCAAACTATGCAATCCAAGCAGGCGCTCTTAAAGATGCTAACATCAGCTTCTACTACACTAACTACTACAATGACACAAATGCTCCAAACTGGACTGGTTACTCTAACTTGTTCCAAGACGAGGAAGATTTCAAGCTAGCGTTAACAATTCCTTTCGCTGTTAAATAAGCGAACCGAATACGCTAAATAGTGTCTAAAAAGCTGAGCATATGCTCAGCTTTTTTTCTATCTAAGCTAAGGAGATAAAGAATGAAGAAGTTGTTACTCATCCCTTTTGTACTTTTGACTCTTCAGGCATGTACGAGCAGTCCTAGAACACCGGCAGAGTACTGGTATGGGCAAGGTGAACGTTTTGGGTCGAATGGTTACCAATACGATAATGATGTATTAGCGAATCTAAAAGAGAAAAAGCCTTTTGATGAGGTCTCATACAAAAAGGGTTATGAAGCTGGAAAAGCTGAGTATTGCGATCCTTTTAAGGCTTTTGAAAAGGGTATTCAGGGTGTGCGTTACACCGATCAATGTTCTGGTCAAGATCAAGAAGTGATGATCAAAGCGGAGTGGCAAAGAGGTTGGGATGCGTTTATCGGATCAGACTTCTATAAATTTTAGATGGTCTTTTATTTGGTTAACGAAGTTTATCTCTACTTTTTGTGAATATAGATAAACTTCGTTAAAGCCATTGATTGGCATGGTTATTTAAAAGTACCACCGTACATAGTACACAGCTCGCGGGGTAAATGTTTTACGGTTCCGTCGCTAAATGTACAATCAACACCTGCACCAAAAACATGTCCCGCTGAATTTTGAGCTAAAGAAATAGGTGAAGCGAAAATAAAACATGCGATAATTAAAGCAGCAATCCTTTTCATGGTGAATCCTCTCACTCATTAATTTTTTACCAGCTAACGCTGATTAATGATTTGTTATTTAGAATCAAAACTGATGTTCTAATGTTTTATTTTTTAATTGTGCCGTCTTGGTGTTGGCACAATACGATAGGCATATAATCACTGGTTCCATCTGGCAGATAGCACTGCACGTTTGGTCCTGTAGCGCTGTTACCATTTGTTCCTGAATACGCAAATACGCTTGATGAGAACAAAATGACAGCGAAAAACGTCATTGTCTTTTTCATAATCCATCCTCTTACTTACCTTAAAAAATATAAGCATTTAACAGTTATGCTTATGCGTTAAGTATGTATAGAGACCTAGAAAGATCAAAAATAAATTCAACGACCTTTTATTTTTTTAAATGAATTTAGATTGTTGAATATTAGATATTTACCGGTATGTATTTGATTAATTACTTTCTAATTAAACGTTCGGCAAAAAAAAGAGAGAATATTGATAATATTTATATTACTTAATTATTGTTGTTAATTTAAATAAGTGAATGAAATAAAAGAAGTAGTTAGCAAAGACAGGAAGTAGGGTGCTATGCACCCTATTACTTTGGCAGAGATCAGCGAGAAACAGGCTTCACTTTGAGGATAATACCCTCAACAGAGACAATTTCGACACGTGTACCGGCTGGTAAATCGTGCTCGCATTCTGCTGACCATGTGGTATCTGCCACTCTAAGTCGATTCATCCCAATCGTAAAATCGTCTTCGAGTGTTACGACTTGACCGATCAGCTGCTTTTGTTTTTGATTAAGATCTCTGGCTTGGTCACTCTTACGATCTTTGCTCCATTGTTTACGCCACCACAACCAAGTGGTGACTAGGCTGAATGCTGCAAAGGCTAACCATTGCATCTGCCAGCCTATAGGTAGCACAGATAAAATAGCGCCTACGATTAACGCTGAAATACCAAGCCATAGGAAGTAGCCAGCAGTGCCGAGAAGCTCAACAGCCAATAAAGCAAGACCAAAAGCAATCCAATGCCAAAAGGTGACGCTTTCTAATAAACTAAATAAGTCCATAGACTAGCCTTTGTCTTTGCTTTGTTGGAACATTTCAGCAATACCGGCGACAGATCCCATCAAGCCAGTTGCTTCGATTGGCAGCATAATGATCTTACCATTTTCTGCTTGGCCAATGCTTTTCAGTGCATCAGTGTACCCTTGAGCAATAAAGTAATTCACGGCTTTCACGTCACCTTTTGCAATCGCTTCAGAAACCATGTAAGTCGCTTTTGCTTCAGCTTG